>Ga0209473_1000065_pt1 | contig 59963 bp, 68 predicted proteins | sample GraSoiAngelo_133_FD_185890 | JGI IMG/M metagenome (GOLD analysis project Ga0209473, IMG submission 185890) | Grasslands soil microbial communities from the Angelo Coastal Reserve, California, USA - 14_0929_05_20cm (SPAdes) (version 2) | ecosystem: Environmental > Terrestrial > Soil > Grasslands ...
CCGGCATTCCAGCGCGGCGGCTGGGAGTTCCCGATTCTGCACAACAACGTGATGCGCGCGGCTCCTGTAGTGGCCAAGCCCACGCGCGAAGCGGCGAGGTTCGATTTCAACTGGCTCTCAGCCACGGGCAGCGGATGCTTTCTTGCCGCCGTCATCTCGGGTTTCATTCTGGGACTCAGTCCGCGACGGCTGCTGCGTGTCTTCGGCCACACCTTGTATCGAATGCGCTTTGCCATACTCGCGATCTCGTTCATGCTCGGCTTGGGCTACGTGACGCGATATTCAGGCCTCGATGCCGTTTTGGGACTCGCTTTTACCCGCTCCGGAAGGTTTTATCCATTCTTCGGAACCTTCCTGGGATGGCTCGGAGTGGCGCTCACCGGCAGCGACACGTCGTCAAACGCGCTCTTCGGCAGCCTGCAGCGCATTACCTCGCAGCAGCTCGGCCTAGATCCGGTGCTGATGTGCGCCGCCAACAGCGCCGGCGGCGTAATGGGGAAGATGGTGGATGCGCAGTCGATCTGCGTGGCAACAGCAGCGACCAATCAGCTTGGAAACGAGGGCCAGATCTTCCGCTTCGTGGTGTGGCACTCGATCGCACTGGGAGCGATCGTGGGATTGATCGTTTTGATGTACGCCTATGTATTTCCCCAGGCAGTGCCACACGGACTGATCCTGGGACACTAGAATGGTCCCGAGTCGTGCTCGTTAAGAACTGTCATCCTGAGGCGCGCTGTTGGCCGAAGGATCTCCCGGAATGAATCAGACTGACTCGCTGCATCCCGGCCCTTTCACCAGGATATTCGCCAAAGAGCCGTGAGGCAGCAAGTACGTTCCAAGGCATCGCGGGAGATCCTTCGGCCAACATCGGCCTCAGGATGACAGTTTGGCCAGTCACAACATTTCTAGTACCCAGATCACCTAAAAATGGTGTGTGGCACAGGCGCCGTCGCCTGTGTACTATGCAGAGTCCACAGCCGAGGGCGGCTGTGCCACATAGCTTCCTATCATGGCTCTGCCCGCACACTTGGTAGTCGGCATTGGCGAAGCCCTCTGGGACATGCTTCCCACGGGCAAACATCTCGGCGGGGCGCCGCTCAACTTCGCGTACATCGCTTCCCTGCTGGGCGAGCATGCAATCATCGCCTCCCGAATCGGGAATGACTCGCTGGGCGCGCAGATTCAGTCGGAGCTCGCCGGACGCAATCTCGACACCAGCGGTATTCAGACCGATTTGAAACTTCCAACAGGTACCGTGGAGGTTCGATTCAGAGCCGGTCAGCCGGAGTACGAAATCCGCCAGCCGGTCGCCTGGGATGCGCTCGAATGGACCCCGAAATGGCGCGAAATAGCCGCTAACTGTGACGCCGTCTGCTGCGGAAGCCTGGCGCAAAGAACCCCAAAATCGCGTGAAACCATTCAAAATTTTCTCGAAAACACGCGCCCGGAGTGTCTGCGAGTCTTCGATATCAATCTTCGAAGGCCGTTTTATGAGCGCGGAATCATCGATTCGTCGCTCCATTTGGCGACCATTTTGAAGTTAAATGACGTGGAATTGCCCGAAATAGCGGCGATCTTGGGCCTGAAAAGCGCTTCTAACGGCGCGCTAATGCGCGAATTGCTGGACAAATACGGCCTTAAAGTGGTGCTGGTAACGTGCGGAGAGCGTGGCGCAATGGCTGCACAAGGCGAAAAAGTCGTGTCGCATCCCGGCTTTAAGGTGCGCGTATGCGACACAATCGGCGCCGGCGATGCCTTTACTGCCGCCGCCATCCATTGCATTTTGCGCGGATTAGAGCTGGAAAAGACGCTGGCATTTGCCAATAAATGGGCGTCCTGGGTGGCTTCGGAAGCGGGCGCAATGCCGCAAATGGATGATGCGCAACGGCTGAAACTGCTCGCGGAAGCCGCAGTTTCCGTCTTTTAAGCGCTTAACAGGCGCAAAGCGCGAGGAATAACGTGCACATCAATCGGAGTTTGGCACACCGGTTCGCCATCCGCAAACACCCAAGTAGGCGGATTGCTCTCGATTCGCAGGCGCTCGGAGGAGAAAGAAGTGACTTCCTTAAGCTGCAAATGACGCACTCGAAGCAGCGCAATGGCGCTCCGAAGAAGCTTTAAACGTCCCATTTTCTGCACCAGAACGCACTCCAGCGCGCCGTCATCGAGCTTTGCGTGCGGCGCAATGCGCAATCCACCGCCAAAAGAAGGTGTATTAGCGAAGCTAAGCATGCAGGAATCCTGCGTAATTTCGCGTCCATTAGCGCAAATTCGCAGCCGCAAAGCCGGCGCTTGCAGCAGCGCACGAGTCATTCCAAGCACATAACCGCCGTTTCCACGAAGCCCGCGCGGCATAGAATTGGCGCATTCGGCTGCAATTGCGTCCAGTCCAAGGCCGCCAACACAGCAAAAAGGGATCTCGTAACCGTATTTATTGACGATGATTCCGACGTCTATCACGCGCAGGATGGCGTTTCCGGCGACGAATTGCCGCGCCAGATCCAGCGCATTTTGTGCTGTCGAGATGCTTACAGCCCGCGCCAGGTCGTTTCCACTGCCGCATGGAACCAGCAAAACCGGGATTTTCACCCGCAAAAGCTGTGGAAGAAAGCGATGAATTGTGCCGTCTCCGCCCATAACAGCCACAAGATCGGCGGCGGATTGCGAATCACTGGTGTCCCAATGCTCAACCTTTAGGCCGGTGTCTCGCAGACGTTCTAAGTCGCTGTCCTGCGCTCCAGGTCCGAGAATGGCAAGAGCCCGCATGCGGAAAGGACGATATCGCGCAGCGTAGGTTAGCTTTGGACATCGGTTTCTTTCTGGTCTCCATGTTCAACCCGCCTTTTCCCGTAAAATGAAGGATTCCTGGAGCCCCGATGATCTGCCTGACAGTTCATATCACCGTAAAAGCTGGCCGCGAACAGGAAACGGCCGATATGTTCCGTTCCTATGTCAAATTGGTACAAACTGAGCCCGGATGCATGCGTTTCGACGTGCTCCAGTCGCGCAAAGAGCCGCGAAAATTCATGCTTTACGAGCTCTATCGCGATGACACCGCGCTCGACGCGCATCGCCGCACCCCTCATTTTCTCGACTACACGCCCAAAATGCAGGACCTGACCGAGCAACGTGAGTCGGAGCTCTTTACCCATATCGCATGACCTTTCCTCAAGTTGACGAGCAGCTCGCATATCTAAAGAAGGGCGCGGTGGAAATTATTCGCGAGCAGGAACTGCGCGAGCGTCTGGAAAAATCGTTCAAAACCGGCAAGCCCCTCAAGGTGAAAGCCGGCTTCGATCCCACCGCGCCCGATCTGCATCTTGGTCACACGGTTTTGATTCGCAAGCTCAAACATTTTCAGGACATGGGTCACACCGCCATCTTCCTGATCGGCGACTTTACCGGCTTGATCGGCGATCCCAGCGGACGTTCGGCCACCCGTAAGCCATTAACGCGCGAAGAGATCGACCGCAATGCGGAGACCTATAAGGAGCAGGTCTTCAAAATTCTCGATCATCAAAAAACGGTGATCGACTTCAACAGCCGATGGTTCTCGAAATTCAGCGCCATCGATTTCATCCGCCTCGCTGAAAAATACACAGTGTCGCAATTGCTGGAACGCGACGACTTTCATGATCGCTTTCAAAAAGAGCAGCCAATCGCCATGCACGAGCTCCTGTATCCACTCGCGATGGGCTATGACTCCGTCGCTCTGGAAGCCGACGTGGAACTCGGCGGAACGGATCAGAAATTCAATCTTCTTACCGGCCGTGAGATGCAACGCCAGCACGGTCAGCCCACGCAGGTTGTCCTGATGATGCCCATCCTCGAAGGGCTTGATGGCACGCAGAAGATGTCGAAGTCGCTGGGGAATGCGATCGGAATCAAAGAGCCGCCACTCGAGATGTACGGCAAGCTGATGTCGATCTCCGACGAGCTGATGTGGCGCTACTACACTCTGCTCACCGATTTGCGAACGGCGGAGATCGAGGACTTGAAGTCAAGGGTCGCGTCAGGCGCAGTGCATGCCATGCAAGCCAAGAAGGATTTGGCACGCAGAATTGTCAAGGATTTTCACTCCGAGCAGGCCGCGCACGAGGCGGAGGAGAACTGGGCGAAGCAGTTCCAAAAGCATCAGGTACCTGATGAACTGCCGCAATGCAACGTGCTTACTTCCCAGATTGGATTGGGTGGTGCTGCCGCCGATCCTCTTCCCATTGAGATCGACAAGCTGCTGGTAGTTTGTGCTCTCACGCCCTCGCGCACCGAGGCTCAAAGAAAAATTAAGGAAAGAGCGGTTCACGTTGAAAATGTGCTAGTGGAAGATCGAATCTTGAGACGGAGCCTTCCGAATCCATTTGTTCTCCGTTTGGGAAAAAGGATGCTGAAGGTTCATTTAAGGGCGGGCTGAGAAAGAAAACCAATGTGGCACAGCGGCCTCACAGCCGAGGGCGGTGTGCCACAAAGACAACAATGGGTTAATTTTTTGCTGCTGTGCTTCCACCACTCCCCAGCGGTTTGCGGGCAAAGTGATAGAGAGACCACGCGAGCACAAGAAACGCAATAACCGCTACTACATTCAACCCCAGTGCACCGAAACCCATCGCCGGCAACCGCGAACTGATGTCCAACGGGTTTGGCTTGTCGGCTCCAAATATGAGCTTCACACCAATACCAGCCAGGCCCATGATTCCGCCCGCAGCGATCAGGCCGCTGGCATACAGAGAACCGGGGCTAACATCGGTTTCAGCCGGAGTTTCGCCGGCGCGTTTGGCGGCGGACTCTACGAGCCAGCGGACAACGCCGCCAGCGAAGATCGCAAGCGTCGTTCCGATCGAGATGTAAGCCCCCACAGCAAACGCCAAAGAGCGAATTCCCAGCAGCTCGACCACGATCACCAGGAACACTCCAAGCATTACCAATCCCCAAGGCAGCTTGCGTGTCAGAATGCCGTTGATCACAGTCGACATTAACTGTGCTTGAGGAGCGGGAGCACGCTCACTCCCGATGCCCTGGATCCACTGTACTTCGATCTGTCCCGATTTAGGGCTGTAGAGGTACTTGCCGCTGGCAATTTCCGAGGAATTAATCGCATTCAGGACGTAGTAGTCATGCCCGGGGAGAGTGACCATCTGCCCTTGGGCATCGCGATAGCTGAAGCGATCGCGCGTGAAGCCGCGTTGCCCGTTGGTTTCTTCGACGGTGACTCCCGGCGGCAGACGATTGAGGTCTATCTGCCTAACAAGTGGCCGGAATTCTTCGAGCCCCTTGTTCATCCCTGTCAGCGTGTAACCAACGGCGAATGTGGAAACGGTGACTCCGATCAGCAAGGCCGCCTGTTGCCACTTCGGAGTCGCCCCAATCAGATAGCCTGTCTTTAAGTCCTGCGAAGTGTCGCCGGCATTGGACGACGCGATACAAACTACTCCGCCGATGGTGAGCACGAGCGCGCCGAAAGCGGGAGCCGTCCAGCCCAACGCCAGAAAGATCGCGGAGGTAGCCATCAGCGTCGCGATCGTCATTCCTGAAACAGGATTGGCCGAGCTGCCGATCAGGCCAGTAATGCGCGAAGAAACTGTAACGAATAAGAATCCAAAAACGACGACGAAGACGGAAGCCACGATATTGGCGAAGAGCGAAGTCTGCGCGCCTGGAACAGGCTTAAACGTGAGAAACCCCCACATCATGATAATCAGCAGCACCGAGCCGCCAACCGTCACCCACATAGGCAAATCGTCATCTGTACGCAGGTTGGAGCGTTCGCTCTTTTCCGAGCCCAACTGTTTCACGCTGGTGCGTATTGCCGAGACAATGGTTGGCATGGTCTTCATCAGCGTGATCAGGCCGGCACATGCCACAGCGCCTGCGCCCATGGGGCGAACATACGTGCGCCAAAGATCGGTGGGCGACATCTGTGAGATCGGCATTGTGCCGGGATAGATGGGCGTGGCCAAGCCCGCGCCGAAGAAGTGGATGGCCGGCATCAGCACGAGCCACGAAAAGACGCCTCCAGCGAACAGCACACCCGCGACTCGCGGTCCGATGATGTATCCGACGCCCATGTATTCGGAGGTGGTGTTGGCGCGAATCGACGCACCCGCATATTGCTTGATGTCCCACGTAGGCGTGCTAGGCCAGGCGGCGAGCAGATTCTCATTTTGGAAAAACGTGTAAAGCGCACCCAGGCCGAGTCCCCAGAAGACGCGGCCGGCGAAGCTGCCTCCCCGGTCGCCGGCAACGAGAACATCGGCACATGCCGTCCCTTCGGGATAGGTGAGGACGCCATGCTCCTTCACAATCAATTGCCGACGCAGAGGGATCATGAAAAACACACCGATGAGTCCACCGACAAGACTCAGCAGAAAAATCCGCGCAACTTCGAGCTGAAAGCCTAGAAAGATGAGAGCGGGCAGAGTGAAGATCACGCCCGACGCGACGGACTGCCCGGCATTCCCAGTCGTCTGCACAATATTGTTTTCGAGAATGGTGGCCCGACCAAAGGCGCGCAGAATACTGATCGAGAGCACTGCGATGGGAATCGACGCAGAAACGGTGAGACCAGCGCGGAGCCCAACGTACACCGTCACACCGCCGAAGAGAATTCCAAATATCGACCCGAGAATCAGCGCACGCGGAGTGAATTCTTTGAGCTTCGTCTCGGAAGGAACGTACGGTTCAAATCGCGCTTCCGGAGTTTTCGGTTCAGTGATGGTAGCCAATGCTCATCCTCCCGCGCGGAATCCCGTACCGTGCTGTTCCGGCGACCGATGATTCTAAGGGGAAATGAGGAAAAGCAGGTAGTAGTTGCGTCTTTAGCAGAAAAATGAAAAGCGCACCGTACTTACGGCGCGCTCTGGATACAACAAAACTTGAGCTTCGCAGCTGAGAAGCTCAGCGGATTAGAAGCTGACTACACATGCTTGTCTAATGCCTTCTGAATGGTGTCTTTCGGCACATACCCGACGATCTGCTCCGCCACCTTGCCGTCTTTGAAGATCAGCAGCGTGGGGATTCCGCGCACTCCGTAGCGCATCGGTGTCGAGTTATTGCGATCTACGTCCATTTTGTAGACCTTCGCCTTGCCGTTATAAGCCTGTGCTACCTCATCCACTACTGGCGACAGCGCTTTGCATGGGCCACACCATGTAGCCCAGAAATCCACCATTACCGGCTGTTCAGACTTGAGCACGCTCTGCTCAAAATTGGCATCGGTCACTTCCATTACCGCGTCACCTGCCATGTAAGTTCTCCCCCATCGAAATGGTCCAACCTTCAATCCTAGCATTGGGCTAGCTGAAGTTGATTAGATGATGTCCCAGCCAAAAAGAAGCGGAGCCCAGAAGGCCTTGGCGCAGTAGAAGTTAAGGGGCTCGCGTTAACCCCCGTCAATAGCGAGCCCCGAAATTCAAAGCGCCTGCCGGCCCGAAAGCCGCAAGCGCCCGGCAGCCCTCCCCCAGAACTGCCTTCGTGAGGGAGAATATTGTGAGTCACTGCCGCTGTAAAGACCTCTCTAGTAACTTCGTGGTAATCGCAAAAAGTTACTTGCTTGTGAATCGCTAACTCCTTGAAGCACTATGACTTGAGTCTGAATTCTGCCAGAAGTGGCAGGTGATCTGATGCCAGCAGCGAGAGCCGATTCCGAACTATTCGGAATCGAACAAGCTCCAACGAGGGATCGAAGTAGATGTGATCAAGCTCCAATACCGGTATTGGGCCGGGAAAAGTTCCTCGTCTTTTTTGGTGTTCATGAAGATGGATCTTGCTGAATTGCTTGACCATCAGCTCTGAGGTGAGGCCTCGCGTCCATTCATTGAAGTCCCCGAGAATCACGCGAGGGCCGGTGTGGGCGACATGGTTCAGCATTTCCTCGCTGAGCAGTAGAGGGCCTTGGGCCCGGCGCTCGAGGTAGCTTGTGCCAAGATGCACATTGAAGACGTGCAACAGCTCTCCTCTTTTCATACGAATGTCCGTGCGCAAGCACCCGCGGGGCTCGCGGTGCTTCCAGCTAAGGTCATACGTCTCGCTGCATGCAACCGGCAGCCGAGCGAGCGTGGCATTCCCATAATGGGAGCCGCGCAGGTCACGCGTCCGGCCAAAAAAAACTTCGTATTTCCCCGTCAGAGCATCTGCGATCGCCTCCGCCTGATTCACTCTCCCTAATGGAGAGCCGTCCACTACCTCCTGCAGCGCAATGCAGTCTGCCTTTAAGGGCGCCAACACACGCGCAATGCGCTCCGGAGAAACACGGCGGTCCCAGCCGCGGCATTTGTGGATGTTGTATGTAACCAGGCGGATCGTGATCGCCATTTATTGCTGTCGCTGAAGAAACCACCCTGCGGTTTCGAAAGCACGCTCCCATACCGGCCGCTTTTTCCACTGGTCGTAGGTGACTCTCCGGCATTCGGCGAGATCGTGCTGGAAATCTTGCGTCAAGCGAGAAGCAAGTTCGGGACTGCGAGTTGCAAGGTTTACCTCATCGTTGATGCCGAGCGAGCGATTGTCGAAGTTCGTGGACCCAACTACAGACCAGTGTCCATCGACGATGAGCACCTTGGCATGGATCATTGTCGGGTTGTACTCGTAAATCTCAGCTCCCGCTTCCAGCAGATCGCCATAAAGCGCACGGCCGGAATTGCGAGTCATCGCATGGTCACTCTTGCGTCCTGGGGTAATGATTCTGATCTGCACGTGACGCTCTTTGATGGCTCGCAGCATCTCCTCGCGAATGGAGGTGTCCGGAAGAAAATACGGAGTTGTAATGTAAATCGACTTATTTGCCGAACGTATCAAAGCTTGATAGAGAACGTGGGCCCGAGTCGATCCGCCGAACGACGGACTGCTGTCGATCACGAATCCCTGCGCGCTTCCATTCGTCGGAAGCTCCGGAAAGAAGTCGTTTCCAGCAAGAATCTCGCCCGATGAATTGAGCCAGTTCTCGAGAAAGACGCCCTGCAGTCCAGCAACTGCTTCACCGCGCACACGACAGACCGTATCGCGCCAGCGTGGCTGCCGGCGAGTACCGGAGAGCCACTGATCGTCAATTCCAGCTCCTCCGATAAACCCAACTTCGCCATCCACCACCATCAACTCACGGTGCGTTCGATTGTTCACCCTGGTCCAGTTGTTCCATCGTAGCGGGTGATACCACTCCATATGTCCGCCAGCCTCGAGCAGAGGCTTGAAAAAATGTCGCGAGGTACTGAAGCTTCCCAACGCATCGACCACAATGCGAACCTGCACTCCGGCTCGTGCGCGCTCGACCAAGGCTTCCAGAAAGCGGTTGGCGATTTTCCCATGATGGAAGATGTAAGCCTCGAGATTGATATTCCGCCTTGCCTTGCCGATCGCCTCGAGCTCAGCTTCATAAAAATTTTCTCCATTTGTCAGCACATCAATGGAGACAGCGCGCTGCAGCCTGGTATCCGTCATCGCTTCCAGTTGGCGAACGAAATCGGGTGAGTCGATGGAACCGTCAGGCGTTTGCGCCAGGTGGTATTTAGGCGCGGGCTGCAGCAATACGATCAGCGCCCATGCAATGCCGACGATGGTGACGATGATCGCGAGCGTGCTCATGTTGTGGTGCCGGTGAAAAAGACGCGGATTCTTATGAAGCCTGAGAGTGCGCGGCCGGTGACTGGAACTCGCGGAATTCGCAGTACGCAGCATCAGAAGCTTGGATGCTGACGGGAATAGGGCTGTGGTTTAGCGATCGAGAGATTTCGCGACACTTTCGGAGAACCGACGTGTTGAGCTCACCTCAATCCCTCCCATCCTGTGCCCCTCCTTTGGGCGAAGGATCGCCGGCGATCATTCGATTCCATGCCGTTTCGTGGCTCTTATACGACAAATCCTCGTGAAAGAGCCAGGATGCAGCAACGGAGTTCGGCTCATTCCGGCAGATCGTTCGGCTAAAGGAGAGGCTCAGGATGCCGGTTTCATAATGGACAGCGCCGGGTACAAAGCCTTGCGACTGACATTGGCTTGACGGTCGAGCTAGTGACCGATCTCCACCTTCTGGAGCCACTGCGCGACATCCACTTTCCACCCAAGCTTCTCGCTAATTGCATCGCGCAGAGCTGCAGCCGCCGGCGGTTCGCCGTGGACCAGATACGTCTGCGACGGGTTTTGCGTGAACGTCGAAAGCCACTTCAGCAACTCCGGCGTGTCGGCATGATCGCTGAACTGCTCGAGTGCGGCGACCTGCGCGCGAACGTGGACCTCTTCGCCGAACAATTTGACTGATGATGCACCAGCTTTTATCAGAGCACCTCGCGTGCCTGGTGCCTGAAAGCCAATGAAGATTACAGTGTTTCTCGGGTCTGAAAGCCGATGGATCAAGTGATGCACAATGCGCCCGCCGGTCACCATGCCGCTGGAAGAGATGATGATCATCGGATAGCGCGCGTCGTTTAGTTTGCGCGAGTCTTCCTGCTTCTGATCGAAGAAGAAGCTGTCCCACTGGAGAGGAGAGCCATAACGCGCGATCAATCCACGCGTCTGCGGCGTGTATTCCTCGGAGTGCTTCAGAAAGACCTGAATCGCGGAGATAGCCATGGGGCTATCGATATGGACGGGAATGCTCGGAATCTGCTTCTCCTCCATCAGTTCCTTAATAAGGAAGAGAAGCTTTTGCGTGCGCTCGACGGCGAAGGCAGGAATTACAACGGTGCCACCACGCGCAGCGGTATCGGAGATGAGTTTCGCCAGCTCGGGACGAACGTCGCTGGTCGGATGCAGGCGATTCCCATAAGTGGATTCCATCACGAGCACGTCGGCAGACTCGCCCTCTCGCGGACCAAAGTGTTGAACCTTTCCCGAAGAAACCTCGTCATCATGTACGCGGCCGATATCTCCGGTAAATAGCAATCGCTTATTTCCACCGTTCAGCGTCAGCTTAATCTCGGCCATCGACGAACCCGCGATGTGGGCCGCCGGCACAAATCGAAATTGAAAAAACGAGCCGAGCTGCGCGGGCCTCTCGAACGGAATAGGCTCGAAGTACTTCAGAGAATCCTGTGCCTCGGAGAGTGTGTAAAGCGGCAGAGCGGGATTGTGCTTCGAGGATTTATTACGGTTGTAATGAGCTGCATCTTCTTCCTGCAGATGTCCTGAATCGGGAAGGAGAATCCCACATAAGTCGATGGTTGCCGGGCTGGCATAAATCCGTCCACGAAAACCCTGCTTGACCAGCTTGGGAATCCATCCGGAGTGATCCAGGTGCGCGTGCGTGAGAACCACCGCATCGATCTCGCTTGCCGGAATCGGCAGCGGCTGCCAGTTGCGTTCGCGCCACTGCTTCAGTCCCTGGAAGAGGCCGCAGTCGACCAACACCTGCTTGTCTCCAGTATTGATCAGGTGTTTCGATCCGGTCACGGTGCCGGCGGCGCCGAGGAATTGGATATATGCCATTCAGCTTCCTTTCTATTGAGTGGCAATTCGTATTGGAGTGATGTTGTCGGATCGATCCGCTTCCGGAACACTTCCGTCATTGACGGTCAGCTCAATGGGACGGCTGCCGACTTCGATTCGGACCGCTACTTTGCTGTGTCCTGGAACGCGCTGGCGAGTCGGAACATCTCCCTTGTCGGTGTGCACGATAACCGGCACTTCCGCCGCCGCAGCTCCTTTGTTCTCGATGGTTGCGGACACTAGATAAATACCCTGCAGGCTCGCACGCGCATATCCATTGCTGGCGGTAAATTCCGGAAGGCCACGGTCCTGGTAAACCCAATCATCGAAGAACCACTCCAGATCCTTGTGCGAATTCTTTTCGAGAAGCTTCTGGATATATGACGGCTCTTTATCCACATCGGGATCATACTGCTGCAAGGAGTCGAGCAAAACGCGCTGCCCGACGGCTTCACGCAGCATCCACCAGACATACATTGCCTTGGTGCGAAAGAAGACTTCGCTCGTTGTGTTCACCAAGCTGCTGCTCTTAGCCGATTCAGGAGCGGTGGAGTCCACAAGCAGCAGTGGCGTGAGGCGCTGCTGCATGTAGCTGATGGCAGCGGCGCGCCCATCCTGCTGTTCGCGCATCAGCGCCTGGGCGAGGTGGGCGGCACCGGCGTAGATCCAGGCGCGAGGCGACCACAGGGTCTGATGAGCAAGCATGTACGCAGTAGTGACTTCCAGTGACTTCCGATCAATCGTTTTGAGGGGTGTGAGAAGTATCGTATCAGCTTCGAATGTTGAATCCTCTGCTTCTGGCAATTCCAGCACCGAGGCTAGCGGCGGAAATTTTGAATTGCGGATGATCGGAGCCACGGTGTTGCGGATCACACGAGCATAGTCGTCGGCTTGCGCTTCGTGTTCAGGTAAGAAGCGGATCGTGAAAACGCTATTGACATCGTTTCTGGCAAGTACGGAACGATATTGAGCGCCCACAAGCACAGGTCCGGAGAGGCCAAGGTGATACCAGGAAAAAGTCCGCAAGCCATGGCCTAGTTGCCCATTGGAAACGAACCCGAATTTCTGCGCATTCGCAGAAAAGTAGTCAATTTCGGGTACGTCCGAATCCGATATGTTTAGGGTCATGCGGGACATGGAATGTCGCACCGCCCATGCGCTCGTCTCCTCAAACACGCGATTGCCCTGTGCGAGAATCGCCGGCGAGATCGAAACAGGAAACCAGAGCACATGGCCGACCCCGCGCAGACAGGTAAAGCTGGGCGTGATGCGGTCATAGTCACTCGCTACACGCGCTGCGAGAGGCGCCCCAAGCTGCGCGAGACGTGTGGTGTCGAGCGAGACAGTTCCGCTGTAGCCGACTTCCAACTCAAGCGATGCTCCCGGTGAAAGCGGCACAGGCAGCGTGATCGCTGCCTCCTGCACATTGCCACTGTGATCCAGATCGGAACGTACTTTGGAAGCCGTGAAGGGAATCGAGCTGCCGTTTTGCTTGATGGATGCCCACTTCAATGACGATGAGATCTGAAGCGGAATCTGGCGCTGTGGCTGATCAGAGTCGTTGCGCATGGTGATCTTGCCGCGCACAGAGAGAGATTCTGAAGCCGTCTCGATGCGGAGGTTGAGATCCCAATTCAGGAAAGTAAAGGCACTGCGATCGAGTTCGGTCGATTTCTCAGGCGATTGGATTAACGCATCCGTGGAGACGCAGCATGCTGCATCTTCGCTTAAGAACGCCAGCGCGAAGCCCAGGGCGATGACCAATCTCACGAGCCGAGGCCCTTACGCTGTTTGGCTGGACGGTCGACTGATACCGTATCCAGCGCGCGCCTCTGGCGCGCGACTTCATACATCACGATTGCCCCTGCGACCGACACGTTCAATGATGGAACCTTTCCCGCCATGGGAATCGAGACGAGGTAGTCGCATTTCTTGCGAACCAAATCGTGTAAGCCGTGACCTTCGGCTCCCAGTACCATCGCGCAATCCATCCGGTAGTCGAGTTGGTCGTAGCTGCGATCACCGCGCTCATCCAGACCGACAATCCAGATGTTGCGTTCCTTCATCTCTTCGAGCGCTCGCGCCAGGTTGACGACGCGGGCGATGTTCACGTGCTCAGAAGCGCCCGCCGATGCCTTCGCAACTGTCGCGTTAACCGCCGCAGCTCGACGCTCGGGAATCACGACTCCGTCGACTCCGGCGCCATCAGCGGTGCGGATAAGCGCCCCAAGGTTGTGCGGATCCTCCACACCGTCGAGCACGACGACAAAAATGTGCTTTCCGTTTTTATGAGCAAGAATTTCATCGAGTTCGGAATAATTTTTGCCGGTTACGACGGCAACGACTCCCTGGTGCGACTTGGTTCGCGCAAGGCGGTCAAGCTGTTCACGAGGAACAAAGCGCAACGAAACGCCCTCTTGGCGCGCCAGATCGATCAATGCCTGCAGCCGCTGATCGTGCCGCTCTCGAGCGACTTCCACGTGATCCAGCGAGCGGCTGCGTGCGCGCAACGCCTCTTCCACCGCATGGATTCCGTAGAGAGCATCCATCGCAGACAGTGTACAAGCCCAGGATGTTCAGATTCTGCGACGCACCCTGCGACGCCCCTGCGCTGCCTACGTGCTTCCGGCCGCCTCGGCCGGTACGCTGGTTGGGATGTCCATTCATCGGAGTAGAACGAAACGCTAAATCTCACAACCTCATTTTGAGAGAGCATGGGCTTTAGACATACGGCTTGGGTGCTTCAGCCTTCTACGGGCCGAGGCGGCCGGAACCACGTAAGCAAAGGCACACCAACTGCTACGATTGAGAAAGGACTGTTCTCACAGTAAGGAGCTTTTTTGTCTGACGTCTTTATTCTCTCTGCCGTGCGCACGCCTATCGCCAAGTTTGGCGGCTCGCTTGCCCACATGACTGCTGCCGATATGGGAGTCATCGCGGCCAAGGCTGCGCTGGAGCGCGCCGGAGTCTCATCCGAACGGGTTGAAGAAACCATCATTGGCAACGCACGACAAGCTGGTGGAGGGCCTAACGTCGCGCGCCAGATATCCATCCGCAGCGGCGTTCCCGAAACTGTACCGGCCTATACGGTGAATCAGGCATGCGCCTCGGGACTAAAGGCGATCGCGTTGGGGTTTCAGGAGATCGCAAACGGAAGTCTGGAATGTGTGCTGGCCGGAGGTACGGAGTCGATGTCCAGGCTACCTTATTACCTTGACGGTGCGCGTTGGGGATACCGTCTGGGGAATCAGGAGCTGGTCGATGGCATGTATCGCGACGGCTTTTTCTGCCCCATGGCGCAGATGGTGATGGGGGAAACGGCTGAAGTCTTGGCGCGGGAATTCCAGATCTCCAGAGAAGAGCAGGACCGGTATGCGCTCTGTTCTCAGCAGCGTGCTGAACGCGCCATCCAGAGTGGACGCTTTGACGCGGAGATCGTTCCGGTCGCGATCGAAAGCAAAAAAGGTAAGCAGGTATTCGCACGCGATGAGCATCCGTTGCCCGCGGCATCTCTCGAAAACATGGCAAAGTTAAAACCAGTCTTTTCCGGAGAGGGAACTGTGACAGCAGGGAATGCCTCTGGGATCACAGATGGAGCGGCCGCAGTGGTATTGGCAAGCGAGGAGTTCACGAACAAACACAAGCTGAAGCCGCTCGCGAGAATTGTTGGCGCGACCACGGCGGGAGTCGATCCCAAGCGCATGGGTATCGGTCCAGTGCCTGCGTTGAAGAAGCTAGAAGAAAAGTACGGCATCAAGGTTTCCAATGTCGACTTGATCGAGCTGAACGAGGCTTTCGCAGCACAAGTCCTGGCCTGCGATCGCCAGCTGCATTTTGATTACGAAAAGCTCAATGTGAATGGTGGGTCGATTGCGTTGGGCCATCCCATTGGCTGCACCGGCACGCGAATTACGGTCACGTTGCTGCACGAGGTGCTCAAGCGGAAGGCCAATCTCGGGATCGCGACATTGTGCGTGAGCGGCGGGATGGGGATTGCCATGGCGATCGAAAACGTGGCGTAGCCTGGCTTGCGTGGTTCCGGCGCCTCGGCCGGTATGCTGCCAAAGAACTCCAAAGGGTATCTTTAAGAATACGAATGCCTGCCCGCAGTGCCGCTTTCAATTGGCGCCGACCTGCCCACAATGCCAGCGCACGGTACGCATCACTGACGCTTTCTGCGGCAATTGCGGCGAGAGTCTTACGGCGGACCATGTTTATCAGGATCGGGAAAAGCGTTAGACAACCAGCAGCCTGCTAAACTCTGATCGCTTGGAAACGAGCTTCAGGACTCGATATGCAAAGAGGCGCAGGATGCTGCGCCTCTTTCAAGGAAGTACAGGGGAGGAGTTTACTGCAGGTTTTGAATGGTATTTTTTACGCGGCCCTGGAGCTCCGGCGGAAGGGGAGCATAGTTCAGCGATTCCACCATCTTCTGGCCATCGTCGATCATCCAGCTGAGAAAGTCCTTGATGATTTTCGCTTTATTTGCATCGGATGGTTTGGTCGGAATTAGCAACCAGGTGAAAGTTGAAATTGGGTATGCGTCCTTCTTGGGGGAATTGGTGATAGAAACGCGGTAGTCGTTGGGGATTTTTACGCCGTTCGAGGCCGCGCTGGTGTTCTGCAGATCGGCCTTCACGAATGCGCCGGCCGCATTCTTTACCGAGCCGTACGGGATCTTGCTCTGTAAGGCGTAGATCAACTCGACATATCCGATGGCGCCATCAACCGCGCGAATCGTTCCGGCAACACCTTCGTTGCCTTTGCCGCCAATTCCCACTGGCCACTTTACTGATGTCCCACTGCCAACACTGTTCTTCCATTCGGGGCTGACCTTGGACAAATAATCGGTGAACACGCCTGTGGTGCCGCTACCGTCAGAGCGATGAACCACGTTAATGTTCTGGTTGGGGAGTTTCAGATCGGGATTGATTTTTTGAATCGCTGGATCGTTCCAGCTCGTGATCTTGCCAAGGAAGATGTTAGCCAGAACCTCAGGGGTGAACTTCAGATCTTCTTTAACTCCGGGAACGTTGTAAGCCGGTACTACCGAACCCATTACCGTTGGAATGAGCTGAATAGGCGACTTCGCCTGCTTCATCTGCTCATCAGTCATGCCCACGTCACTGGCGCCGAAATCAACGGTTCCAGCGATGATTTGGCGAATGCCGCCGCCGCTGCCAATCGACTGATAGTTGATCTCAACCTCAGGGTGCTGCTTGTGGTACTCGCTAAACCACTTGGAATAAATCGGATATGGAAATGTAGCGCCTGCTCCGTTCAAAGTCGTTTGGGCTGCCGCAGAACCGACCAGCAGCGCTGCAATTGTAAGGGTCCGCTTAAGACCTCTCATTGGCGATTTGCTCCTTCTATGGGTACTTAACTTCATATTCCGAGGGAGGTGTTACAGAATGGTTACAGCGAAATAAATTTGCAGTAAAAGGCCGCGAACTCAGTTTGAGGATAGGCGGATGCCGTCTTGATGATGCGGCAAAGAGCACAGTAGGGCGGAGGATAAAGTTTGCCGCAGGTGGAGACGCAGCATGTTGCATCTGTACCGGTGAGCCAGGCACCTACGGCATCATGCGGGCCAGAGCGCGGCGCAAACTTGCCACTCTCTTCGAAAGCCCCGAAGCCGCATTACTCAACGAACTAAACTTAGAGTGTGGGTGCCGGAACTCCGCTGGCTCGGCCGCGAACTCGCGCAAATAAAATTCATTAGAGAACGGACGCGGATCAAGCATCGGCATCGAAAGTTGACGCCTGAAATCCTCAAATGAAACTGTCTGCGAATCGAGCTGCGATTTCAGTTCAGAGGCAGGAGCCGAATACTGCCTGGTGGGAACGCTCGCGGTTGCAGGAACGACGAAGGTCATGACCCCGAACAGGAACACTGGCATAATTCGGCGCACCCAGAGATTCTACCCAAATCCAGAGCTGCGTGCTCGTCTTGGGAGCAAGAAAATTACTTAGCCGCAAGACGCCGGACGATTCCATTTTGTGGATGTAAGTTTTGCAGCAGCTCCCATGCTGTACGCCCCAAAATAGGATGTCGTACCTCTGGCGCAATCTCCGCAAGTGGTTCCAGGACAAACCTTCGATTGTGCATCGCGGGATGCGGCAGCTGCAAATCCTTCGTTTCAACAACTGTCGAGCCGAGAAGAAGGATGTCGATATCAATTGTGCGAGGCCCTTTGAGAACTTCGCGTGTGCGCCCGAGGTCAGCTTCAATCCGCCGGATGTTGGCTAAGAGTTCCTCCGGGCTGAGTGAGGTTTCGAGCTCCACAACACAGTTTATGAACCACGGCTGCTCCCGCAATTCCATGGGCTCGGTTTCATAGAAGGAAGAGACCTTACTCACGCGTCCAGCCGAGCCGAGGAGGACAATACATTCGCGAATGTTGGCCACTCGATCGCTGATATTGGAGCCGAGGGAGAGATAGGCAGTGTTCATGAGTCAGGTAGAGACACAGCATGCTGCGTCTCCTCGATGCAGCATGTTATGCCAACCCAGCATGGTGCTCGCTGCAAAGGATGCGCGACTGACTCACGCCTGTTACAGTTTCACCAGCATGGACCAACTGCACGGTTTTGACATCAACTCCGCGCCTCAGAACTTCGATCCAAAGCGTACACTCCCGAGCGGATTTCTTGAATTCTTTCTTCGTTTGCATGAGCGTTTCACGCCAAGACAGCGCGAGCTCGTTGGCAAACGCAAACGCGTACTGGCCGATGCTCATGCAGGGAAGATGCCGAACCATCTTCCTCCATCGGAGGCAACGCAGGCGAAGTGGAGCATCACATTACCAGAATGGTGCCAGGACCAACGCAACCAGATGACTGGCCCGGCAGATGACGCCGAGTTAGTCGTCAAAATGCTCAACTCCGGCGCTCCCGGCGTGATGCTCGACCTGGAAGATTCGATGGCGAACTTCTGGGACCATCTCGAGCTTGGCATCAATAACATTCATGCGGCCCTGCGCGGCGAACTGACTTATTTCGACAAGAAGCGGAATAAGCAAATTGGAATTAACGAGAGCAAGACGGTGATCTTCACTCGTGCGCGAGGACTGCATCTTTCTCAGCGCCTGCCGGGAATCAAAGGTGACGATCTGGCCTCGGCTTCGCTCTACGATGTGTGCCGCATGGCGTTTGACGTAGATCCCGGCAAGTTGAAGCATCCGCTGTCGTTCTACATTCCCAAATCAGAATCAGCCGAGGAAGCCCTATGGTGGAATGATTTGTTCAATGAGATCGAGAAGCTGCGCGGGTGGCAGCACGGCTACATCAAATGCATGGCACTGGTCGAGTCGCATCCCCAGGCATTCCAGATGGAGGAGTTTCTCTACAACCTGCGGGATCACATGCTCGGCTTAAACCTCGGGCGTTGGGATTACATGGCCTCGCTGATCCACTTCAATCTCAACGATCCGGAGTGGGTACTTCCCGACCGCAACACGATCCCGCACGACATCGCATTCTTCCAAAACCTGCGCGATCTGCTGGTCTCGATCTGCCATGGTCGTGGCACGTTTGCCATTGGCGGTATGACCGCACTGTATCCTGATCGTACAAATCCTGAGCTGAACGCTCGCGCATTGGCAGTTCTGGAAAAAGATAAGAAGAATGAATCCGACCGTGGCTTCGACGGCGCCTGGACGGGGCACCCGGATCAAAACCAAATCGCCGTAGATCAATTCCCATTTCCGAATCAGATCAAGACGCACAGGCCAGTCGGCGAACGCTATCCCGACCTGCGCCCAAAACCGACTCGCGTAGGCAAGCGCACAATTAGTGGCACGCGCGCGGCTGTGCGCACTGTAATTCGCTATCGAAATGGAGTGCTGAACGGCAAGGGTGCCAGCCTGCTCGACGGCTACATGGAAGACTTGGCCACGGACCGCATCTATCGCCTAATGATCGCGCAGCGCGTGACACATCGCGACAAGGTCCCATTGACCGACGACAATGGCAAGCCCGTAAAGCACACGCCGGAACTGATCACCCGCCTCTTCGACGAGGAGCTGGAGAAGCTGATAAATGCTCTCCCTGACGGAGATCCGCAAATCAATACCTTCCGCCAGGCTCGCAAGATCGCCGAAGCCATGATCGTGAACGGCGAAATCGATCCGGTGTGAAAAAAGCGGCGAAGGTACGGAGCTCATTCGCATTATCCGTCCGTTCTGTTCTTTTGTCCCATCCTCATCGATGACACCGTGAGTGGCTTAATTTGCTGAAACTTTGGAAGAAGCTCCGCAATCTGACAAATGCAGTCCACCGCGAGACTTTTTCTTTGCGCTGCATGGTCTCTTTATGGTTTGAGACATTTGGTTGAGTGGCGCGTGGGATCTGCTGTTTCGCGTTTTCGAAGAAAACGCAGATGCCTCCAGGCCGCAGCAGCCTTGTTGTCCCATCGGCGGCTGAGAGGCGGTTTGAGGCATGACAGTCTCTGGGTTTCAGCGAGCGATGAGAACATCACCTGAGGATTCAGTCTGGCACGAGGGCGAACTCGCTGTTCAACTGCGTGCCGGGGTTGGAGAAGTGTCTCGGCGCGGGATTCATTCGCAAATCCCCGACGGACTTGTCGGTTTTCTTAGCGAGCGACGTCTGGTTGTGTTTGCCAGCATTGATTCCGACCGCAGGACCTGGGCATCGCTGCGACTCGCAGAACCGGGCTTTCTGCGCGTGTTGGATCGGCTCACGTTGGAGACGGGTGCTGCCGACCTGGACGGAGATCCGCTCTTGCCAAATCTGAAGCAGAATCCCAATCTCGGCATGGTGATCATTGATCTAGCTACTCGCCGGCGCGTTCGTATTAATGGTGAGGCGGAGGTCTTGCCCCACGACGGCTTGCGGGTTCAAGCTCGTCAGGTCTACGGTAATTGCCAGCAGTACATCCAATTGCGAGTGGCGGAAGAAGCGCGACAGACTAACAGGGCATCGAGCCTGATTTCGCGCGGCACTCAATTAACCCCAGTGCAGCGCGAATGGATCGCGCATGCCGACACGCTCTTCATTGCGAGCGCTCATCCTGAGCGCGGAGCAGACGCCTCCCATCGCGGAGGCAGACCTGGTTTTGTAAGAGTCGACGGAGATTCCCGTCTTACCATCCCGGATTACAGCGGCAATAGGATGTTCAACACGCTGGGCAATATCGAAGTAAGCCCGCGCGTCGGCTTGGTCTTTCCCGATTTTGCACAGGGACGCACTCTGCAGCTTTCTGGCTCGGCAACGATCGACTGGGACTCCGATCGCGGCGCATTTCCGGGAGCCCAGCGCCTGCTCAGGTTCGAGATTGAGAAGGTTATCGAAATCGGGCAGCCTTGGCTGGCGAGTTACAGGCTCAGGGAATATTCGCAATTCAATCCTTAGTCGCTCAACCCGGCTCTCCCCAAGCTGACACACCCAGTCGCGCAGCAAAATATTTCTCCAAAAAAAGAGATTGGACTTGTCGATTACCGCCTTTCCCATACGCCGTCTGAGTGAAGGCAAGATTCTTCATCAGGAGAAAATAGCAATGAGAGTCATCGTGATCGTTAAGGCCAGCAAAGATTCGGAGGCTGGCAAGTTACCGAGCGAGAAATTGCTCACTGAAATGGGAAAGTTTAACGAGGAGCTGGTGAAAGCTGGAATCATGTTGGCCGGCGAGGGTTTGCATCCGAGCTCGAAGGGCGCTCGCGTGCAATTTTCCGGGACGAAGCGCAGGGTGATCGACGGACCTTTTAGCGAAACTAAGGAGCTGATCGCGGGATTCTGGCTGTGGAAGGTGAAGTCGCTTGAGGAAGCCATTGAATGGGTGAAGCGCTGCCCCAATCCGATGGAAGGGGAAAGTGAAATTGAGATCCGCCCGATCTTCGAGGCAGATGATTTCGGTAAGGAGTTCACGCCGGAGCTGAGGGCACAAGAGGATCGCATTCGCCAGCGGATAGCTGCGAACACGAACAAGAGATAGAGATCCTGAAGAAGAGATTAGAGCCTCAGGAGAAAGACATGCGATTCCTCATCATGGTAAAAGGCAACAAAGAGACAGAATCCGGCAGATTGCCCAAGGACCGGCTGATTGCGGCTATGGCAACGTACCACGAGGAGCTGGCAAGAGCTGGCGTGCTGCTGGATGCATCTGGGCTGCAGCCGACGTCAAAAGGCTGGCGCGTTCGCTATTCGCGCGCCAAGCGGACGGTGATTGACGGCCCGTTTACCGAGTCGAAAGAGCTGGTCGCGGGATATACATTGATCCAGGCGAAGTCTCGAGAAGAAGCTCAACAGTGGGTGAAGCGCTTCCCTGCTCCTTTCGGTGAAGATGCCGAGGGAGAGATCGAGGTTCGGCAGTTATATGAGCTGGATGATTTCCAACCCAGTGATGCGGTGGAACGCTTTCGCGAGATGGAGAAGGATTTCGTGGGAAAGCAGAAGTAGCAGTATCCCTTCAAAATTCCTGGATTGAATACAGGCGAGGTGGAGAAGAAATGCAATCAGCGACTCAAATTTCTTCAGTATCGAAGGAGATGCTGTCGACTGGGCGCGTTTTCAGCGGACTTGCTGTCCTGTTTCTCCTTTTTGATAGCATCTTCAAGCTTCTGAAGCCTACTCCGGCCTCGGTAGTAGATGCGTTCAACAAGGTCGGATATCCTCCGACGCTCGCCATGAACATCGGACTGCTCCTGCTGGCCTGCGTTGTCGTGTATGTCATCCCGAGGACGGCGGTGCTGGGAGCGATCCTGCTGACCGGTTATCTGGGAGGCGCAGTAGCAACTCACCTGCGCGTGGGGGACCCATTGTTTAGCCACGTCCTCTTCCTGTGTATAGGGTCTGTTTATCTGGGGAGGGCTTTACTTTCGAGAGGACCGCGTGCGAGCGCTCATTCCTCTACGCCATTGAGTGAAAGGAATAATGCAATGCAGAAGATCACCCCATTTCTTTGGTTCGATAACAACGCCGAGGAAGCAGTTAATTTTTATCTCTCTATCTTCAAGAACTCGAGGATCGTGAACATGTCCCGCTGGGGAGATGCTGGTCCTGTTCCAAAAGGAACCGTGATGTCGGTCACCTTTGAACTGAACGGACAGGAATTTATGGCTCTGAACGGCGGTCCCACTTTCAAATTCTCTCCGGCCATATCGTTCTTTGTGAAGTGCGAAACGCAGCAGGAAGTCGATGACTATTGGGAAAAACTTTCTGTTGGGGGAACGAAAGAACGTTGTGGGTGGCTCAAGGATAAATTCGGAGTATCGTGGCAAATCATTCCCGATGCCTTGAGTAAGTTCTTGCAGGAAAAAGATGTCGCCAAATCGAAGCGAGTGATGAACGCCATGTTGCAGATGCAGAAGATCGATATCCAGGGTTTGCAGCGGGCGTACGAGGAAGCTTAGAAGCGGCAAGCGTTGGGGAAGGGCATCGCTTCAGCCGTGCCGTGTAGAACAAATCAGGGCCTCCGGCTTTAGCCACTGAGGTGCCTTCCAAGAGATGACAGTACCTCGTGGCTAAATCCATACGAATTGCCGTTTTTCTTTATCGGCACGGCTGAAGCCGGTGTCCTCTCCTAGCACTTGTAGTACTTACAGAAATTTCACAGTAATGTCGTGAACATTCGTGCTCGTCCGTCGTATCAGTGGACTGGGCAACGACCTAACTTCATAAGGAGCGAAGAATGAGTAAGGTGCGGGTTTTGGTTGGTACGCGCAAAGGTGCGTTCGTTCTGACGGCAGATGGAAAACGGGAAAAGTGGGAGGTAAGCGGTCCGCACTTCTCCGGTTGGGAGATGTATCACCTGAAGGGGTCGCCTGCGGATCCGAATCGCATTTACGCTTCGCAGACGAGCGGGTGGTTTGGACAGGTGATTCAGCGATCGAATGATGGTGGCAAGACGTGGGAGTCTCCGGGCGGCGGGCTTACCGCTGAGGGCGGCAGGCCGAAGGTGAGCAACAAGTTCGCGTATGACACCTCGGCCGAGACGGGCAAACCTCTTACGACGCACCAGTGGTACGACGGGACTCAGCATGCCTGGGAGTTCAAGCGCGTTTGGCACCTTGAGCCTTCGCTTACTGATTCGGACACGGTCTATGCCGGCGTTGAAGATGCTGCCATCTTCCGCTCGACCGACGGAGGAAGTTCATGGCACGAGCTGCCCGGCCTGCGCGGCCATGGCACAGGACCAAAATGGCAGCCGGGGGCAGGCGGAATGTGTCTGCACACGATCATTCTTGATCCCAGCAATCCCAAACGGATATTTATCGCGATCTCTGCGGCCGGAGCGTTTCGCACGGATGATGGCGGCAAGACGTGGAAACCGACCAACCAGGGACTCCATTCCCAGTACATTCCCGATCCGAAAGCGGAAATTGGGCACTGCGTTCACCACATGGCCATGAACCCGAAGCGTCCAAACGTGCTCTTTATGCAGAAGCACTGGGACATCATGCGCAGCGACGATGCCGGCGATTCCTGGAAAGAAGTGAGCGGGAACATCCCCACTGACTTTGGCTTCGTAATCGACATTCACGCACACGAACCCGACACGATCTATGTTGTGCCCATCAAGAGCGATGCGGAACACTTCGTGCCGGAAGGCAAGTTGCGTGTCTATCGTAGTCGCAGCGGCGGAAATGAGTGGGAGCCGCTCACCAAAGGCCTGCCGCAAAAAGACTGCTACGTGAACGTGCTGCGTGATGCCATGGCCGTCGATTCGCTTGATAAGTGCGGCATTTATTTCGGGACGACAGGTGGACAGGTGTACGCATCGGCCGACGCGGGAGACACCTGGGCTCCGATTGTGCGGGATCTTCCCGCCGTGTACTCAGTGGAAGTGCAGACGCTGTCGTGAAGATCCGAGTCGAACTCCCCCAGCATCTGCGCACGTTGGCGAAAACAGGCCGAGAGGTGCAGCTCGAAGTCCAGCCCCCGGTGACGTTGCGCTCCGTACTCGACGCACTCGAAGCGAAGTATCCGATGCTGCGTGGCACTATCCGCGATCACGTCACGCTGCAGCGCCGGGCGTTCTTGCGCTTCTTCGCATGCGAACAGGATTTGTCGCATCAGTCGCCGGACGCTCCCCTGCCGGATGCGGTTGTCTCGGGCAAGGAGCCCCTTCTGGTGATCGGCGCCATTGCGGGCGGTTAACCTTACGTGGTTCCGGCCGCTCTCGGCCGGTACAAGGCTGACGATGTCCACACGCTGTGGTGAGATAAGAAATTAGCGGAATGCCATACAACGACGGAGTATCGCAATCGCTAAGCGCCAAAGAGCTATCAGCCTCGTACCGCCCGGGGGCCGGCACCACTAGTCAAAACAAATTATGTGAACTGTCGATTTTCAACGTGGGCGTTCGCCGTGTAAGTGAGGGCAGGAAGAACCGGGGAGAGCGCTCGGAGATCCAGCTCAAACTCAAAATCGAATTGAAGGAGATGTCACCATGCCGCGATTTCTATCGATTTATAAAACTGTTGAGAGAACCTCGCCTCCATCCCCCGAAGAGATGGCCCGAATGGGAAAGCTGGTTGAGGACGGCTTCAAGAGCGGTTTTCTGGTCGCAACTGAAGGGTGCTTGCCGACCACATTAGGCGCGCGCGTCAGGCTTTCACAGAACAAATTTAGCGTTACCGACGGGCCCTTCACGGAAGCGAAGGAGGTCGTCGCCGGCTTCGCGATCCTGAATGCGAGTTCGAAGGAAGAGGCGATCAAGTTGACGAAGGATTTCCTCCAGGTGGCCGGTGAAGGCGAATGCGAGATTCGCCAGATCTTTGAACCAGGCCAGGGCTGCCCAGGGTTGGCGACTGACGCGGCGGATAACAAAAAGGAACCTGCTCTAGCGAGCTAATTGAGCCAGACCGATTTAGGGAGGGCCGGGACGGAATCCGTGCCTCCCTGAACAGCTCTCTGGCTTGCGCCTTCGGTGCCGAAGATGGTGTGATGAGTAGCTGTGACTGTTACGGACACCCATCGCGCCATCGACGCGGTCTGGAAGATCGAGTCAGCTCGACTGATCGCGGGACTCACGCGAATCGTGCGCGACGTCGGAATTGCCGAAGACCTTGCCCAGGATGCTCTGATCTCAGCGCTCGAGAGCTGGCCCAAATCCGGAATTCCAGAGAATCCCGGGGCCTGGCTCATGGCTGCAGCGAAGCACCGAGCCATCGACTTCTTCCGCAGGAACAAACTGCTGGAACGCAAGCACGAAGAGCTGGGTCGTGAGCTTGAGGCGCAGGAGATGGCTGTACCGGATCTGAATGCCGCAATCGACGACAACGTCGGCGACGATCTGATGCGGCTGATGTTTATCTCCTGCCATCCGATTCTCTCCACAGAAGCGCGAACAGCGCTCACGCTCCGCCTGCTTGGCGGTCTTACGACTGATGAAATTGCGCGCGCGTTCCTGGTGCCGGAAGCGACGGTTGCACAGCGCATCGTTCGCGCCAAGCGAACGCTATCCGAGGCTCACATCCCTTTTGAGGTCCCTCGCGGAGCAGAGCTCGCTTCGCGGCTCTCGTCGGTACTCGAAGTCATTTACCTCATCTTCAACGAGGGCTATTCGGCCACGGCGGGCGACGATTGGATGCGTCCCGCTCTCTGCGATGATGCGCTGCGCCTCGGCCGAATCCTGGCGGAACTCGCTCCAAACGAGCCAGAGGTGCATGGCTTGGTTGCTCTGATGGAAATCCAGGCATCGCGCTCACGTGCACGAGTTGGTCCGTCAGGGGAGCCGATTCTGCTGCTGGATCAGGACCGCAGCCGCTGGGATCAGCTCCTCATCCACCGAGGATTCGCAGCTCTCGAGCGAGCCGAGAAGCTCGGCGGCGCCGGACCGTACGTCCTTCAAGCCTCCATCGCAGCATGCCATGCACGTGCCGGGAGGAGCAACGAGACTGACTGGTCACGCATTGCGACGCTTTACGCTCGACTGGCTGAACTGACATCGTCTCCAGTTGTGGAACTGAACCGCGCGGTTGCGCTCTCGTTCGCCTCCGGTCCGGCCGCGGGGCTGGAACTGGTCGACAAGCTCACCTCAGAACCTTCGCTGAAGAGTTATCACTTGTTGCCCAGCGTCAGGGGGGATTTGCTGAAGAAGCTCGGCCGCCTCAACGAGGCGCGGATAGAGTTTGAGCGCGCTGCCACCCTTACGCGCAATGCCCGTGAGCGCAAGCTGCTTCTTGATCGTGCAACCGCCTGCGGAAATTAGCTCCTGAAGCTAAGTGCTTGACAGGTGTAGGCAGTCCTTAATCAAGGTTAAGGCCAATCTCTGAGCAACAAGTATCATCTAATTTCCCACTTTGGAAACTAAGGGTTAGGGCGGTTCCCCCCATTACGTTAGGCCGAACCCCTCTTGTGAGTACGTGGATTTTCGCGGTATAACTTTCCTATTTGGCCCAGCCCTATGGGGCTGCTTTTCCCAGTATTTCCTGAGGTTCCTGGAATGAATTTCGTACCAATTCGTCGACTCTTGCCGGTTAGATTTGTCCTCGTCGTTGTGTTGGCGCTCTCTTGCCGCAGTTTTGCGTTCGATGACTGGCGTCCTATTTCGCAGGAAGAGCTCAAGATGACCAGCGAACCGCAAGCTCCGGGAGCTCCGGCCATCATCTTGTGGCGCCAAGTAGATCGCGACGATCGTGGGCACACTCCTCACGAAGTGGACTACATCAGGATCAAGATTCTTACCGAAGAAGGCCGAAAGTACGCCGACGTAGAGATTCCCTTCTCCAAGAGCATTGGAAATGATGTGGTGCATATCAGCGCGCGAACGATCGAGCCAGACGGGTCGATAACAAACTACGATGGCAAGGCATTCGAAAAGTACATTGTGAAGGCCAAGGGAGTGAAGTACATGGCGAAGACCTTCACACTCCCTAACGTCCAGGTTGGCAGCATTATCGAGTACTACTTTACGGTTGATCTCGCCGAGTACAAGATCTTCGACTCGCATTGGATTCTGAGTCACGAGCTGTTCACGAAAGACGCCAGCTTCTCGCTGAAACCGTACACGAGCAGCTATTACCCGATCAACATCCGCTGGAGTTGGCAAGGATTGCCGCCTGGAACCGAGCCTCCGAAGGAAGGCCCGGATCACGTGGTTCGCATGCAGGCGCACAATATCCCTGCGTTTCACACCGAAGACTTCATGCCTCCCGAGAATGAGTTGAAGTCGCGGGTGGACTTCACTTACAGCGACGAGCTTCCGGAGAAGGATGCCAAGGAGTTCTGGAAGAAAAAAGGCAAGAAGCTGAATGGTTCCGTAGAGAGCTTTATTGGTAAGCCCAAAGCAATGCAGCAGGCGGTAGCCGAGATTGTTTCGCCAAACGATTCTTCCGAAGTGAAACTGCAGAAGATCTATGCCAAAGTGCAGCAACTTCGGAACACTTCTTACGAGGTTCGCAAGACTGAGCAGCAGCAAAAGCGCGAGAAAGAAAAAGAAGCGGCCAACGTCGAGGAGGTTTGGAAGCGGGGTTACGGCGATGGAGTACAGCTGACCTGGCTATTTCTGGCTCTCACACGTGCAGCTGGCTTTGAATCGTACGGCGTGATGGCGTCGGATCGCCGTAACTACTTTTTCAATCCCATTGTGATGGATGCATACAAGCTGGACGCAAACGTCGTGCTGGTGAAGCTTAACGGCAAAGAGATGTACTTCGATCCGGGAGCGGCGTTCACACCCTTCGGAATGCTGGCCTGGTCAGAGACTGGCGTTCAGGGATTGCGTCTCGACAAGGATGGCGGTACCTGGGTTCATACAACTTTGCCCGAAAGCTCAGAGTCACGCATTGAGCGGAATGCTGCTTTGAATTTGTCAGAAACCGGCGATCTGGAAGGCAAGCTCACTATCACCTTTGTAGGCCTCGAAGCCATGCAGAGGCGTGTAGAAAAACGGAATGAAGATGAGTCGGAGAAGCAAAAATTTCTCGAAGACGAGGCCAAGGAGTACGTTCCTGCCGCGAGTGAAATCGATTTGACCAATAAGCCAGACTGGGGCAGTTCTTCCACACCCTTGGTTGCGGAATACAAGGTAAGGATTCCCGGATGGGTTTCCGGAGCAGGACGGAGAGCGATGCTTCCCGTCGGTATCTTTACCGCGTCGGAGAAGCGCGTGTTTGAACACGCGCAGCGAGTGCATCCGATCTACTTCGAGTATCCGTTTGAAAAAATCGACGATGTAAGCATCATGCTTCCAATTGGCTGGCAGGTGAGCAGCCTTCCTCCTGCCAAGACTCAGGATGCCAAGGTTGTTCTCTACTCACTGAAAGCTGCGAACGACAAAAACACAATTCATCTGAATCGGAAATTGAAGGTTGACTTGTTGTTGTTGGAGCCGAAGTACTATCCGGCACTGCGCAATTTCTTTCAGGTCGTGAGGTCAGGAGATGAAGAGCAAGTTGTCTTACAGCCGGTGGGCGCCAGTGCAAGCAACTAAGCGCAGTACTACAGCAGTTCTATTTTGGGTCGTAGCCAGCGTTCTCACGTTTGTGCCGCAGCTCGCTGCGTCAGGAGACGCCCCTTCGTGGATGCATGCGCAGGTAAACGCGCCATTGCCTGCACACGACGAGAAGGCCGACGCAGCGTTGCTCTACGGTGAGACGAATGTCAACGTCATCTCGAGTGACAAGATCAAGATTACTGTTCGTAGGGCGTACAAAATCCTGCGTCCCGGCGGTCGCGAATACGGCACCGTCGTCGTCTTCCTGAATTCCAACCGCAAGGTGACAAGCCTGCACGGCTGGTCCATTCCGGCACAGGGCAAAGACTACGAAGTGAAAGATAAGGACGCGATGGAGGTATCGCCGCCGAAGGTTGAAGGCAGCGAGCTGGTTGCAGATGTAAAGGCGAGAGTGCTCCATATACCGGCTGCCGATCCGGGAAATATTGTCGGATACGAGTACGAAGTTGAGGAACATCCCCTGCTATTGCAAAAGAGTTGGGATTTTCAGGAGGAGAATCCAGTTCGGGAAATCCACTACTCGCTGCAGTTGCCCAGCAGCTGGGAATACAAGGTGTCATGGCTGAACTATCCAGAGGTGAAGCCAACGCAGTCCGGATCAAATCAATGGCAGTGGGTGCTCACCGACATAAAGGGAGTTCGCAAGGAAGACGACATGCCGCCCATGGCGGGGCTCGTGGGACAGATGATCGTCTCGTTTTATCCGCCAGGCGGCGCCGGAATGAACGGCTTTTCGACCTGGCAACAGATGGGGACCTGGTACGCAAACTTAACCGCCGGACGTCGCGATGCGTCCGATGCGATCAAGCAGCAAGTCACGACGTTAACCACACAAGCTCCCAATCAGCTCGACAAGATGAAGGCCATCGCCAGATTCGTGCAACATGAGATTCGTTACGTCGCAATCGAGCTTGGCATTGGCGGCTGGCAGCCTCATCCTGCAACCGACGTCTTCTCGCATCGTTACGGCGACTGCAAAGACAAAGCCACGCTGATGAGCTCGATGCTCAGCGCGATGGGCGTGGAGTCTTATTACGTCATCATCAATACGGAGCGGGGATCGATTACGGCGGACACGCCTGCGCACAATGGTTTTGACCATGCGATTCTTGCGATCAAGCTGCCAGATGGAGTAAGCAGCCCAACGCTCGTTTCGACATTGCAACATCCTAAATTGGGAAGGCTGCTCTTCTTCGATCCCACGAACGAGCTGACTCCTCTTGGCCAAATCGGCGGCTACCTGCAAGCGAATTACGGCTTGCTGGTCACACCTGACGGTGGAGAACTTGTCGAGCTGCCGAAGCAGCCCGCGTCGCTGAACAGCATCCAGCGAACAGCAAAACTCACGCTGGATACAACTGGCAAGCTGCAAGGGACGGTTGAGGAAGTGCGGGTGGGCGACCGAGCGTGGTCGCAGCGGCATGCTCTGCGTACAGTTTCCAACAACGCCGATCGGTTGAAGCCGATTGAGAACCTCCTTTCCGGCTCGCTCTCGAACTTCCGGATTACGAAGGCGTCGATTGTGAACCTCAATATGAGCGACCAGCCCTTTGGCTTCAACTACGCATTCGAGGCCGATAACTATGCTAAGAATGCCGGCAACTTGCTCCTGTTAAGACCGCGCGTCTTCGGAAGCAAAACCCGGGGAATACTCGAAACCAAAGATCCTCGCCGCTTCCCCATTGAGTTCGACGGGCCGGTGCAAGACACAGACAACTTCGAAATCACTTTGCCTCCCGGATACGCAGTTGATGAACTGCCTCCTCCGGTTGATGCCGACTTCAGCTTCGCCAGCTACCATTCCAAAACCGAAGTGAAAGGCAACGTGATCGGATACACGCGTACCTTCGAAGTAAAAGAACTGAGCGTACCTGTGAGCAAAGCAGAAGAATTGAAGAAGTTTTATCGAATCATTGCCGGAGACGAGCGCAATACAGCCGTGCTGAAGCCAGCACAGTAAAGCGGCGACTTCGCCGCGTATGATTTCCCGATTTTGTCTGCAACACTGAAAATCCAATGGTCGCCGGCGAAAACAGCAGATCCCCCGCGCCGCAACACCAATTCTTTGACAAAGACCATGGTTGACGCGGCTCGAGGATGACACTTCTTGAGTTTATTGCCTCCATCGTGCTCTTGAACTTACGAATGTGGTTTCCTCCTTCCTAGTTAGCAATCTTGATGTTTTTCGCTACACTGTCGAACAGGTGAACTGACTGATGCGAGTTGCCGTCTTACGCGAAACCCTGCCCGGCGAGGCTCGGGTAGCATTGGTTCCTGAATCTATCAAGAAGCTGACTGCCGCCAACAACGAAATGTGGGTAGAGGCTGGCGCGGGCGAAGCTGCGGGCGTGAACGACGCGGATTACGAAGCTGCAGGCGCCCGGGTTACGTCTGATCGCACACAATTGCTTCCGGCTGCCGAGGTCTTGGTCTGTGTGCAGCGTCCAGCACCGTCTTATATGGCGGCGATGCGTCCGGGATCGGTCGTGCTTGGGTTCCTTCGTCCCTTGGATGAGCCCGGAGCTCTCGAGCCTGCTGTCGGACTCAAGCTCACTACATTTGCCGTTGAATTGATACCGCGCATCACGCGCGCCCAGGCAATGGACGCACTCTCATCGATGGCAACGGTTGTCGGTTACAAGGCTGTCTTGATGGCGGCCTCGAGTCTTCCGCGCATGTTTCCCATGCTGATGACGGCGGCGGGAACTGTCGCTCCAGCAAAAGTGCTGGTGTTAGGCGCGGGAGTCGCTGGTCTGCAAGCGATTGCAACGGCGAAAAGGCTCGGCGCAGTTGTGGAAGCCTACGACGTGCGCGCTGCCGCGGGCGAGCAGGTGAAGTCGCTTGGTGCGACCTTCCTTGAAGTCGATCTAGGCGGCATCGCGACAGAAGACGCGGGAGGATACGCGCGTGAACTCACTCCAGAAGCCCTTAAGCGCGGGCGCGATTTGATTGCAAAGCAAGCTCGCAACGCCGACGTGATAGTCACGACCGCGGCGGTCCCGGGCAAACATGCTCCACTCATGATGGACGACCAGGCGGTGCTCGCCATGAAGCGAGGATCGGTCATCGTCGATCTTGCCGCATCTACTGGAGGAAACGTCTCGTTGAGCCGTCCCGACGAAGTGGCAACGACTGCCAACGGCGTCACGATTTTTGCGCCACTGAATCTGGCGGCAACGGTTCCCTACCATGCCAGTCAGCTTTTTTCCCGTAACATGACTTCGTTTCTTCAGTTGCTCAGCAAAGATGGTCAATTGACGATTGACATGCACGACGATGTCGTGGGCCCTTCTTGCGTCACTCACCAAGGGCAGGTAGTGAATGCCCGTGTGGCCGCTCTCTTGGGCGAACCCGTAACCAGATAGTCGGAGGAAATGAATGGAGCAATTGGTTTTTGATCCGCGAGTTCTGATGGCCTCACTGTACGTATTTGTCCTGGCTGCGTTTCTGGGTTACCAGATTATTTCGCGAGTCCCTCCCCTGCTGCACACTCCGCTAATGTCGGCAACCAACGCGCTCTCGGCAATTTCGGTAGTTGGCGCGATCGTCGTCGCCGGACGCGGGCATGCCAATGAGAGCCCGGTCGCGACGTGGCTTGGCTTCATCGCCGTGATTTCCGCCTCGATTAACGTAATTGGCGGATTCATGATTACGGACCGCATGTTGAAGATGTTCAAGCGCGAGCCGCCCGTGAAGCCTGCCGGAAAGAAGGGGAACTCGAAGTGAATATCTACATCGAGTTCTGTTACCTCGGAGCTTCCATCCTGTTTGTCTTTGGACTGAAGGGACTCACGCATCCGGATTCTGCCCGGCGAGGCATGCTGCTTGCCGCAGCGGGAATGGCTGCGGCAATTATCGGGACGTTGTTCCATCCCGAAATCGTCACGCGAGAGTGGATATGGATTGGACTACTTATCGGCGGCTCGATTGGCGCAATCATGTCCATCTGGATGCCGATGACCGCTATGCCCGAGCGAACTGCGCTCTCGCACGCATTCGGTGCGTTGGCCGCTGCACTTGTGGGCATCGCGGAGTATGCGAATCATGGTGCCAGTCTCGGCCCACTGAAAGTTGGAGCACTCGGCTTCGAAATCATGCTTGGCTGCCTCACCTTCACCGGCAGCTTGATCGCCTTCGGAAAATTGTATGGAGCCGTGAAAGGCACTCCGATCACGTTCAAAGGTCAAAACATTTTCAACATGACCTTGCTCGCCGTGATGGTCGGATGCTTTGTCTTCCTGATTTACGACGCGAGCGCGGCGGCAGCTTTTTACATCATGATGACGCTGGCCTTCTGCTTCGGCGTCTTGCTCGTAATTCCGATCGGCGCCGCTGACATGCCGGTGGTGATGTCGCTACTGAACTCCTACGCCGGACTTGCTGCAGCCGCCACGGGATTCGTTCTCGGCAACAATGTTCTCATCATCGCTGGAACGCTGGATGGATTCTCCGGATTCATCCTTTCCGTGCTCATGTGCCGGGCAATGAATCGCTCAATGAAGAACGTCCTCTTTGGTGCTTTCGGAGCTGTCTCTGAAACCGCGGCAGGCGCAGTGACAGGAAGCATGCGAGAGGTCTCGCTCGAAGATGTCGCCACGCAACTTGCCTACGCCAAGCAGGTGGTCTTCGTTCCCGGATATGGCATGGCCACCGCACAAGCGCAGCACGCTGTGCGGCAACTGGCAAATCTTCTGGAAGCGCGGGGCGTGGGCGTGAAATTCGGTATCCACCCGGTGGCAGGCCGAATGCCGGGACACATGAACGTGCTGCTAGCGGAAGCAAACGTGCCTTACTCACTCCTCTATGAAATGGATCAGATCAATCCTGATCTCTCACAGACCGACGTCGCTGTAGTCATTGGCGCTAATGACGTGGTCAATCCCGATGCTCGCGATAATCCCAAGAGTCCCATCGCGGGAATGCCCATCATCGAAGTTGACCGCGCGAAATCGGTAGTGGTGCTCAAGCGCGGTAATGGCAAAGGCTTTTCGGGATTGGAGAATCCCCTCTTCTTCAAGCCTGTTACGGGCATGCTCTACGGCGACGCAAAGTCGTCTCTGACGAGCCTGACTCAGGCTGTGCAGGAAGTCTAGAGCAAGTTGCATAGTAAGAGGTAGAGACGTAGCATGCTACGTCTTCTCCATACTGTGAAGAGCGCCACATTTTTGCGGATTCTCCCGCAGCATGTTAGAGGCGCCCGCCGCGGCGGGATGCGTCTCTATTTTCGAGGCAGGCCGTTTGCTGGAACGAGGTTTTTATGCTCACCCGACGAAGCTTTCTGCAATCTCTTGGGGTAGGCGCAGCGGCTGGAGCAGCGCTTTCTTCTCCGTTTCCGCTTGCAGCTTTCGAGCCTTCTCGCTATGGACAAGCCGTCGGCGCCAAAACCGCGCTGGGCGCATCGCGCGCCAATGCGATTCTGCTCAACAGCAACGAAAACGCATATGGTCCGCTACCGAAGACCGTCGCTGCCATGCAGGAGGCGATCCGTTGGGCAAACCGTTATCCCGATTTCGACTATGACGGGCTGGTGTGGACGATCTCAGACCTGCACAAAATAAAGCCGCAGCAAGTAGTCACCGGCTGCGGATCGACTGAGATTCTGCGAGTAGCGGCTGCGGCCTTTCTCGGACCGGGGAAGAGATTGATCGTTGCCACTCCGACATTCGAGGCTATAGGTGAATACGCGGCGGCGACTGGAGCAGAAATTGAGAAAGTTCCGCTCACGAGCAGCTACGCTCACGATCTGGAAGCGATGCTGGCGAAGGCTGGTTCCTCCCCGTCACTTATCTATATCTGCAATCCGAACAATCCCACTGCCAGTCTGACGCCTCGCAAGGGGCTCGACGCTTTCATGAACAATCTGCCCGCAACCAGTTATATCCTCATCGACGAGGCCTATCATCACTTCGCTATAGAGTCGCCTGAGTACGCCTCCTTCCTTGATCAGCCAACGGATAATCCGCGCGTCATCGTGGCCCGAACCTTCTCCAAGATTTACGGAATGGCAGGCATGCGCCTGGGCTATGGGGTCACGACGATTGAGAACGCGCAGCGTCTGCGTATTTTCCAGACTCAGGACAACGTAAACATGATGGCCGCCCAAGGTGGGGTTGCCGGGTTGCAGGACACGGCCGAAATGCAGGCGGCGGTACGACGCAACGCCGCCGATCGGCAGGAGTTCTTTACACAAGCCGAGAAACGCGGTCTGAAAGCGATCCCCTCATTTGCAAACTTCGCCATGATGGATGCAGGGCGACCAGCAACTCAGGTCATGAATTACTTCAAGCAGAACGGGATTCTCATCGGCCGGCGCTTTCCTGGTATGGACAACTTCGTCCGCATTTCCTTTGGCAAACCTGTGGAAATGCAGAGGTTCTGGGCAGTTTGGGATCGCATGGGAAGGGCATCCTGAGTGGCTGCTGATGGACTTAGGGAGGGCACGGATTCCATCCGTGCCGGTTCAGGAAATGGCCCTTTCAAAGATTCAGCGGCTTCAGCACAGCTGAAAAGCCGCTGAATACACGAGAAGTTGAGGCAACACTTTTTTCGGCACGGATAGAATCCGTGCCCCTCCCTAAACCTGTCCTAAGTTCCCCGAATTGCCTTGACGGCAGGCGGTATCCGAGTCATTCTCATAAAGTCCCCGCGCGAGGTTAACTCTTATGGCAACATCAGCCACCAAGACCGAGCAGAGAACCAGCCGTCGGTTCGCACTCAAGCTACCGGTCTCGATCCGCTGCGAGAACGGACAGATCACCGAAGTACCGGCCGAAACGCGTGACGTAAGCGCCCAAGGCGTTTTCTTTTATACCGGTTCCAAGCTGTCTCATGGTTCCAAGGTGGAATTCACCCTTACGTTGCCTCCGGAGATCACACTCACGGAGAGCATCCGCGTGCGCTGCCGTGGACGAGTCGTTCGCATCGACGAGGCACGTCCGCACCAGACCGGTATCGCTGCGATAATTGAGCAATATGATTTCGTGCCGGAGACAGCCGACGCGTAAATTTTTGCCTCCAGCGCTGCACTACCCTCCCATGTCAAAGACCCTACGCCAAAGGCGTGGGGTCTTTGTTTTAATGGCTTGCCTAATATCCAGCATCGCGGGAGCACAGCGCATTGGCGACGTCTATGCCTCCGACGCGACGGTTAAGGGCAGCGTACGCTATACCTCGACCGGCTTGGAAGTCGATAACGGATCGGTGATCACGGCGGGACAGCATTCTGCCTCAGTGCGTCTGGCGCGTGGCGGCCAGGTGCGGATCTGTCCTGGAACAAACCTCACCGTCAACAGCTCGCCAAAGGGGCAGGAATTGATGTTCGCCATGAGTGCAGGATCGTTTGAAGGAGAATACGATCTGCCTCCTACTGCCGATGCGATTCTGACGCCGGATTTTCGCATTCTCATTTCGGGACCGGCAAAAGTGAACGTCTCTATCACCGCTCAATCGAACGGCGATGCCTGCGTGCGCTCGCACGGAGAAGACTCTTACGTCGTTATCTCCGAGCTGATGGGGGATGATTTCTATAGGCTACAGCCCAATGAGCAAGCCATCTTTCATCCGGGGAATGTGAAGAAGCCGGAGGTAAACGATACGGCGAACTGTGGATGTCCGGCTCCACCAGCGGTCAAGACTGCTGAAGTTGCGCCTGTGGCGCCGCGGGCGGAAGTTCCTGCGGCACCCGTTCCCTCGGCACCTGCCTCTCAAGTAGCTACTCCTTCGATCGCAACTCCTCCGCCGGAAACTCGTCCGGCGCCAACGCCACAACAAAAGGCGGCTGCGCTTGCCGCCGTCCAGAATGAACCGGCCGTGGCAGCCGCAGCCAGCGCGGCAGCCTCACTCCCGCAGCAGTCCGCAGCGCAAGTCCAGGTTCAGGTCGATGCCCCAATGGTTTTTCGTGGCGCCAGCACAGCCACAGACGGCGACGTGACCGCGACGCTCGCCCGTGTTCATATCGAGCGCTTACCCTGGCCTGAGACCCCAACCATCACTCCGCAGCCTCCCTCCGCGTCGAAAGCAAAGGTACAAACTAACGAGAAAAAGGGGTTCTTCCATAGGCTGGCAAAGGCTTTGTTTGGCTAGTTGGTTTTCTGAGTTGCTGAGACATCACTCGCTAATCCAGAGACATCGCATAGGAGGCGCCACTCTGAATCTGAGGGGAGGACAAGCATGAGCCTTCGAAGGCGGAGTCTCGTCTTGGCGGTCTTCATCTTTTTTTCCTGCTTTGGTCTTGCCCAATCGCCCGCAGCGCGAGGAGGGATCTCATACCATCCGTACGAGGCATCCGCCGCGTTTGCTCACATGCTTACTGATGGAAGCTACGGAAATGGTGTGAGTCTCAACGGATTTACGGCCTCCATCAGCGCTGGGGTCCTGCCTTCCGTACGCGGAACGGGAGAATTCGGGAACTACCGCGGCCACGGAGTTTCCTTAACTTCATTCCTTGCTGGACCGCAGGTCGGATTTCATATCTACCGATTTCAACCATTTGTTCGCGGACTCTTCGGACTTTCGCACACGAGTATCAACTCACGCGGTTTCGGGAATAGTTTCACCATCGCTACTGGCGGAGGATTGAACTATCCCCTGACCGACCAGCTGGCGATACGAGCACTTCAGGTCGACTACTTCCGGCCTATTGGCGGTGGATATCACGCTGCGGACTTCCTGCGTGTAGGCTGCGGGATCAGCTATGAGTTTGGAACGCGCTAGAGTTTCTGGCCGCGTTCAGACCCTTGTGAATCACATCGCGTGTCTCTGGTGTGATCCCCAATTCCTGTAGTTTTTCAAGAGGCACCCAGCGAATCTCGCTGACGTCCGTGCCTGGACAAGCCTCGCCCGATACGATGCGGCATAAGTAATCGATCACGACGAAGTGATATTGCACGCGCGAATCACCGTCGCGCAGGATGCGTTCGAAGACTTCGACTAAATCCAGTGGCTCGACGATGAGACTAGTTTCTTCGCGGATCTCGCGAATGAGCGCTTCTCTTGTAGTTTCACCGGTTTCAACGAGGCCGCCCGGAACGGACCACTGTCCCTGTAACGGAGGATGGCTGCGGCGAACCACGAGAACTTGTTCGTTTCGAACGATAACTGCGCCCACGCCAAGGAGAGGACGATCAGGATAATCGCGCTTCAAAGGAGAGTGGAATCCACGGTGACAATCGCACCGTCATGAGAAGAAATTTCGAGGCTGCAGATCAACGATCTTCCAACCTTTGTCGCCGCGTTCCATTTCGAAACGGAGCTGATCCCGCTTCCGGACGGGCTGACCGTCCGCCGCTCGCGGGAGTTCTTCCATCTCGAAGTCAATAAGTGCCACTCCCTTGCTTGCTTCCGTGCTGGTTTCGGAGATGCGGAAGTGAACGCGGAATGAATCATAAGTGCGAAAAAAGGTCATAATCTGCTGTTCAAAGTTGAGATATCCCGCCATCTTGCTGTCGTCGAATACTGAGAGCATCAACCGATCGCTGCGCCCTTCCAGGCCATCGGCCAGCTTTTCTAGCAGGCTCTGGGCGACAGCTTCAGAAAAAGTGGATGAAGCAGTTACATCGTCAATATTTCCTGTGTCTTTATTCTTTTTCTTTTTCTCCTTTTTGGCTTTGTTGCTCTGCTGCTGCGGATCCTGACGAGCCTCACTACTCTTCATACTAGCAGTACGTGAGGAAGTCCCTGACGTCTGATCCTGAGTAACGGCCGGGGTAGCAAAGACCAGAGCCGTCAGAAGAAGGACGAGTTTGCTCATGAGACTCTTCTCTGCTCCAGATACTACTTGGTCTTCATTGCGTACACACCGTCCCAATCAGGTTCTGGTGGCACGTCCATCAGCTCCTGCGAGCGCTGAATAAATGTTTCTGCGGGACCATCGTCGGAAAACTTCGCTTTGATCTTGCTGAACAAGTCAATTGCTTCGTGCCACTCTTGCCGGCGGTAGGCTGTAAGCGCCTCGGAAAAGCGCACGATGCGTTCAGTGTAGAACGATTCGTTTCGCGTCCAATCGAGCAATTCATAGATGGTCACCGGAACCGTCTTACCTTTAACTTTGATCCGGTCGATTTCGCGGAAAACATATTGCTCTTTCGCCGCGCGATAGGTCGCTTCGGAAACGACGCACTGGACGTGATATTCCTTGGTGATTCCCTCGAGACGAGAAGCCAGGTTCACGTTGTCGCCCATCACCGTCCACGAAAAGCGTTTCGAGGAACCCATGTTGCCGACATTCACTTCCCCAGTATTGATTCCAACTCCAATCGCGAGCTGTTTGCGGCCTTCAGCGTCCCACTTCATGTTTAACTGCTGAAGCCGCGTGCGCATATCCAGAGCGCAGGCGCAGGCACGAAGGGCATGATCATTCTGCGGGAACGGCGATCCCCAAAATCCCATAATGGCATCGCCGATGTACTTGTCGAGCGTTCCCCAGCGTTTGAAGAGGATGTCGGTCATCTCGCCCAGATACTCGTTAAGAAGGCGAACGAGCTCGTCCGGCGTCAGCCCTTCTGAGATCGTAGTAAACGACCGGATGTCGCTGAACATGACCGTAAGCTCTTGAGACTCACCGCCTGTCTTGAAATACTTCTTCGGGTTCTTCTCCATCAACGCGATGACGCCGGGAGAGACGTAGCGCTCAAAGGTCTTCCGGACCTTTCTCTTTTCGCGCTCTTCAAAGATCATGCGGAAGCTGGTGATGCTCGCATAATTTGCAACCAATGTTCCCGCAGGAAGAATGAAGCTTAACCACATCCCATAATGGGAGAACGCCAGGTACACAATAGCAGCGAAGATGCACAATGCAGGAAACAGACCAAGCGTTGCCGTCAGCGGTTTGGTGCGGCTGAACCAGTAGCCGAGACCGAGGCCGAAGGTGAGGATGAACAAGAGATCGATCGCCTCCTCCTTGTAGCCACGCGTTATGAAGCCGCGCCCTGGTTCAGCGGAATGAAGGATGTTGTCGATAACGTTCGCATGGATCTCCACTCCCATGTAATCTGCATCGTGAAAGGGCGTGGTGCGTGTGTCGCCAACGGCAACTGCTGTGGCGCCGAAGACCACTAGTTTGTTCTTGAATGTTCCCGGAGCAAATCGCCCATCGACCACATCAACCATCGGATAGTGCTTGTACGTCCTGTAAGGGCCAGCATAGTTCACCAGGACCGTGCCGTCTCGACTCGTGCGTAAGTTGTGCGAGCCGAGCTCGATATGATCAATGCCGTTTTCGGCGATATATGCAACGATATTTTCCCACTGTATGTTCTGGTATTGGCGTACAGCTTCAAGATCGAGCGACGGGTAAAACTGTTCGTCGTAATTCCCATATTTGTAACTGACCAGGAGAGGCGTTCTGCGGAAGGTTCCATCGGAGTCCGGAGTCTCGTTGAAGAATCCAAATGATCGGGCCGAAGCCGCGAGTATATCCAGATTCGCGTAGATCCCACTCGCGTTCAAATCACTATATTCGTTTGCCTCGGCGGTAATCTGTTTCCAAACTTGAGCCGGCGAGACTGCGCCTATCGAAATCACTTGCGGGAATGGATGAGCGGACAATGTCGCGAAATATTCCTGTGCCCCAGCGGCATCAACAGACTTAGCACGCTCGGCATCCAGAAAGAGATGACCTAGAATGACGTTCCCTGCGTCTTTCAGGGACTTGGCTAAAATCTTGTCGTTGTCGCTGGTTGCTTCAATTTCGCGAATCTTCTGAACTACCGCCGCATTTGCCTGGCCCTCAATACTCCTTTCCAACTTCTTCAAAGCGTCTACTGCTGAGTTCTTCTCCGGGAGAGGAAAATTGACGTCGAAGACAAGAAGCCTTGCTCCGTCCCTGCGCAGCTGATCGACCATCTTCGCGTACGCGTTGCGCGGAATGGGAAACGCACCAACCTTTTGTAGTGTTGTCTCCTCCAGGCCAACGATGACGATGTTCTCGTCATGAGAGCGCGCTCCTCGCAAGTTGAAGCGTGCATCCAGAGAGCGTGCCTCGACATTCTCGATAAAGCGTAGGCCCGCAGCATTCCGGCCGCTGATTTGGGTGTAGATGTAAATCGCGAGAGCAACAAAGGTGACGAAGATAGCCAATCCAAGATCAACACGTTTGATTCCCTTGCTTCGGGAAAGGAACTTTGCCAGGAGTTGTTGGATCTTTCTCTTCATAAGTGCTGATCGCTATTGCTCATCTCTCGAGGACGCTGCGCAAGCATTCTGGCGAGACGGGCCACCAAATGAGCAGACGACAACGCAAACCGGGGCAATTAGTGCGTTCCATATTCTCATGATTCCATGAGATTCCGAGGTCAGCAGTAGGAGATTTGGCGGTCTCAGGGTTAGAGAGGGAGCGGGTTTCCGAAGCGTTCGGCAAAAATTACGCGCTCTGAAGGGAATCGCCCACCATAATGCTTATCCTCGCCTTCGCAGTGGCCGATGGCAAGCAGACAAATGACCTCCATGCGGTCGGGAGCACCTACGACTGACCTAACCTTCTGTTCTTCGAACCCCTCCAACAATGCCGTGTCATATCCAAGGGCTTCGGCCATCAACATCATGGTGGTGAGCGCAATCATGACCTGACGGTTTAACCACATGGGCATGTTCTCATGCTCAGTGAAGTACTTCTCAATCACGTGGCGCATTTCGCCCGACTTTGAGGGATGAGCATACCCATGCTCGGCGCCGATCCGAATCATCGCGTCCAGATCGCCTTCTTGCCAGCCTAGCGGGTCCCCCAAAGCCACAATCACGACAGGAGCCTGCTCGACTTTTGGTTGATCATGCGAGGCCGCTCGTAACCTGCGGCGCTGCTCCAGAGTTTGGATGACGACAAATCTCCAGGGCTGGAGGTTGTACCCGCTAGGAGATTCCAAGCCAGCCACAACAATTCGTCTTAGATCCTCTTCCTGGATTGGGGTGGATGCGAAACGCGGCGTGGAGCGACGATCTGCGATCACGGCGCTGATTGTCTTCTCCCGACTTTGCTCAATCACCTTCATCTGCATATCTCCATTGGACGCAATGGTTGCTACGATGCTAGAGCGAGCTCGAACTCGACGTTATACTTCGTCGGATGATCCGGAGGTGCAGTGTGGGCCAACGGGTGTTCCTCGCTCTTCGCAGTCTGTTGTACGTAACCGGCTTTGCCCTGGTCTGGCTCTGGTTGATGCCACAGTGGATCAACCTTCGTACGTCGACCAGCTTTCCCTCACAAACTCCCTCACGACGGCTTGGGCTCATTCCCTTAGTATTGGGTGCAGTGCTTGCGTTCAACTGCTTTGCCAGATTTCTGTTTGCTGGAAAGGGTACTCCGGCTCCTTTTGACGCGCCTCGGCGGCTTGTAATCAGCGGACCTTACCGCTATGTGCGTAATCCGATGTACCTTGGCGCGGGGCTCGTTCTCACTGGCAGCGCAATCCTTTTCGCGAAATTTTCGGCCGTGCTGGCGGCCTATGCAGCGGCAATAATCGTCGTCGTGAACCTGTTCATTCTGTTCTACGAAGAGCCCACGCTTCGGCTGAAGTTCGGGGACGAATACTACGAGTACTGCAAGAACGTGCGGCGATGGACTCCACGCGCCACGGCATGGTATCCGGGCAAGAAGCAGGCGGTGGCAGAAGGATAACAGTACTAAAATGGGAGCGGATCCTTCTCGTCTCCCTCAATCTCCTGGCGTGCGGTTAAAAATTCCTCGCTCCAGGGCTTCCCATTGCATTTTGGGCACTCATCGATGATTCCACCAATGCTGAAGCAGTGATAGCACTCGTGGCCGGAGGCGTCCGCTGGAAACTTCTTGCATTTCGGACATACATCGTAGAACTCTCGTTCAAGCGCCTGATGATCATTGAATAACTGCAGCTCGCACAGCATGCACATAAGTCGGCTCCAAAAATGCGCCGAGCATTTTCGCACAGAGTTGGGCTGGTGCGCACCGTTAGAGACGTAGCATTCCACGTTTCAAACCATGCATTTAGGTACCTAAGTGCCATTCGGACTACTTAAGCCCGCGTAGTCGAGACGCAGCATGCAGCGTCTCGACCAAAACGGAGCCAAAAAAAGGCGCGGAGGTATCCACGCCTTTTTCACCGGTGTTAAAAATTTACTCTGACTTGGCCTCGCTCGCGGCTGGTCCGCCGCTGGCCTCAAGATTCGCTTGTTGCTCCTGCATTGCTTTCTCGATCTCCTCGCGGCGCTTGGCGCGTAGTTCCGCGCGTTTTTCGCGACGTTCGTCGAGAATCTTCTCGGAGCCGATGAGCTCGATGAAGGCCTTCTCACCGCCGTCGCCTTTACGAAAGCCCGTCCGCACAATGCGAAGATAGCCACCGTTACGATCGCCATAGCGGGGCGCTACTTCGCCAAAGAGGCGATCTACGGCCTCACGAGAAGTAAGAAAAGATGCGGCAAGGCGCCGCGCAGCTACATCTCCACGCTTGCCGAAAGTGATCATCTTCTCGACGTGAGGACGCATCGCCTTGGCCTTCGCCACAGTGGTTTCAATGCGCTCTTCGAGAATGAGAGAGCTCACCAGATTTCGCAGCAGTGCGCGACGATGGCTGGTGTTACGTCCTAATTTCCAAGTTGCTTTCAGATGACGCATGTGTATTCCTAACTTGCGATATTGTCACGCGAGCAGTGTCGCGCTTTAAACCAAGCACTCAGCACTCAGCTGTCAGCATTCAGCCGCTAAACTGCCTCGCCAAGTTAGAGTCATGCCGCCATGCAGTCAGCACTAGCTGAATGCGGAGTGCTGACGGCTGAATGCTTTTTAGAACCCGCCTGCTGGTTCTTCCTCGTCGAGTTCGTCTTCCGGAGTGGAATACGCGCCGGCCAATACAGCCGCCGGTGGCTGGCTGGTTGGACCGGGAACCGCATTTCCGTGCTCGTCGATCTTCATTCCCAGACTGAGACCCATCTGGGCGAGGATTTCTTTGATCTCGTTCAACGACTTGCGTCCGAAGTTCTTCGTCTTCAGCATCTCGGCTTCGGATTTCTGAACCAGTTCGCCGATCGTCTGAATGTTAGCGTTCTTCAGGCAGTTGTAGCTGCGGACCGACAACTCCAGCTCTTCGACAGAGCGATTGAGATTTTCGTTGCGGATCTCTGGCTTGCGATCTTCTGCGCTTTCAGCCTCGTGCTCTTCCTCGAAGTTGATGAAGATGCTCATGTGGTCCTTCACCAGCTTAGCCGCGAGACCGATCGCATCTGCGGGAACGACTGCGCCGTTGGTCCAGACTTCGAGAGTGAGCTTGTCGTAGTCCGTGATCTGGCCCAGACGAGCCGCTTCTACCGTGTAGTTGCACTTACGAACGGGCGAATGTACTGAGTCGATCGGGATGAATCCCAATCCGAGGTCCTCGTCGAAATTCTTATCTGCGGAGACATAGCCGCGTCCGCGCTTCAGACGCATTTCCATGTCGAGCTTTCCGCCTTCGCTCACTGTGGCGATGTAAATATCCTTGTCGAGGATCTCGACGTCGCCATCAGCTTCGATCATGCCGGAGGTGATCACGCCTGGCTGGTCGGTCTTCAGGTAGATCGCCTTGGGATTTTCGCTGTTTAACTTGAACGGAATCTGCTTGAGATTCAAGATGATGTCGGTGGCGTCTTCTACCACGCCGGGAATCGACTGAAATTCATGCAGAACGCCCTCGATGCGAACCGCGGTGATAGCCGCGCCTTCGATCGATGAGAGCAGAACGCGACGAAGCGCGTTTCCAATCGTGGTTCCGAAACCACGCTCAAACGGCTGCGCATAGAACTTGCCGTATTTATCAGTGAGCGTGTCGGTATCAGCGGCAAGCCGCTTTGGTTTTTGAAATCCCTTCCAGAGCATGTCTTTGTCCTTTTCCTTTAATTCAGTGAGCTGAAGTTTCCTGCGCGGCTAATGGCGTCGCGAAGCATTCTGCAACGGCCGCGCCGATGTCCTTTCGCGTTGGTGGTTAGTCTCCGGTTTATCGCATCGGGCTGTCGGCGATCAGCTTTCGGCTTCGGCCAGTCAACCCAGATTGCTCAGTTCAACAACTCTTAGAAGCGCCGCTAAAAGTGATTGCCCGAACGCCGAGTGCCGATAGCGAACGGCCTCTCTTACTTCGAATACAACTCAACGATCAACTGTTCGTTGACCGGCAAATTGATGTCCTCGCGCTTCGGCAACGCAGTTACGCGCCCTTTGTAGTTGTCGCGATCGACTTCCAGCCAGTTCACTGCCGGCTGATGACTGGTGAATTCTTTCGACGTCTCAAGCACAGTCATCTTTTTGCTGTTGTCGCGCACTGCGATCTCTTCGCCGACCGCAACCTGGTACGAGGGGATGTTCACCTTGCGACTATTGACTGCTACGTGCCCGTGCCGAACCAGCTGGCGAGCTTGGCGACGGGAAATCGCGAATCCTAGGCGATACACGACGTTGTCGAGGCGACGCTCAAGTTGTTCCAGCAGCTTTGCGCCGGTTACACCCTTGGAGCGCGCGGCCTTCTCAAAGTAGTTGCGGAACTGCTTTTCCAGCGTGAAGTAGATGCGCTTCGTCTTCTGCTTCTCGCGGAGCTGCAAGCCATAGCCAACTACTTTGGCTTTGCGGTCTTTGCCATGTTGTCCAGGGGCGAAGTTGCGCTTCTCGACTGGGCACTTATCGCTAAAGCACTTCGTGCCCTTGAGAAATAACTTCATGCCTTCGCGTCGGCAAAGGCGGCAAACTGGTCCTTTATATCGTGCCATCGTTTCTCCAAACTTCGGATTATTGCGATCGGTTTACAGGCGGCACGCCCTTCCTCCCGATCAGAAAGCACTCAGCATTCAGCGGTCAGCATTCAGCCTCTGACCAGATCTTGCCGAGTAAGAAATCATTGTGTCCCCCATGCACTGCATTGGCTGAATGCTGAGTGCTGACGGCTGGCTGCTCGCGTCGTCAGACGCGCCTCCGCTTCGGCGGACGGCATCCATTGTGCGGGATCGGCGTTACGTCGCGGATCACACGCACTTCCAGTCCGGCTGCCGCAAGGGCACGAATTGCCGACTCTCGTCCCGATCCGGGACCACTCACGCGAACATCCACGGATCGCATGCCGTGATCCCGCGCCTGATTGGCGGCGTTCATAGCGGCCTGTTGCGCCGCGAACGGAGTTCCTTTTCGGGAACCGCGGAAGCCGAGCGAGCCGGAGCTTTTCCACGACACCACCTTACCCTCAATATCCGAGATGGTGATGATCGTATTGTTGAAGGAGGCTTGAATGTGCGCCAATCCGAACGGGACATTCTTGCGCTCTTTCTTCTTAAACTGCTTCTTCTTGCCCTTTTTATCGGGCGCTGCTGCAGCGCCGCCTGTTGTTGCTGCCGGTTTCGCCATGGTTATGTCTTAGCCGCCGCTTTCTTCTTGTTCGCCACTGTTCCTTTGCGTGGACCTTTCCGGGTACGGGCGTTGGTGTGTGTCCGCTGTCCGCGAACCGGGAGGTTACGACGATGACGGAATCCACGATACGAGCCGATTTCGATCAGCCGCTTGATGTGCATCGAAACATCTTTGCGGAGGTCGCCTTCGACGTTGCCTTCGCTTTCGATGACTTGGCGGATGCGATTGACCTCGTCTTCGTTCAGGTCCTGCACCTTCTTGTCCGGATCGACTTTGGCTGCTGCCAGAATGCGCGCCGAACGCGGATTGCCGATTCCGTAAATATATGTCAGCGCGATGACCACGTGTTTATTGCGCGGAAGATCGACGCCTGCAATGCGTGCCATATGTGTTCCTTATCCCTGCCGCTGCTTATGCTTGGAGTTCTCGCAGATCACCCGCACCACGCCACGGCGATGGATGATCTTGCACTTATCGCAAATCTTCTTTACTGAGGCTCGTACCTTCATGATTCCTTAGCTCTATTCGGTTTACTTATACCGATAAACGATTCGGCCACGGTTCAAGTCGTAGGGGGAAAGCTCCACTGCTACACGGTCACCGGGCAAAATCTTGATGAAATTCTTGCGCATACGTCCGGAGACATGAGCGAGAACCTGATGCTTGTTCTCCAGCTCCACCCGGAACATTGCATTGGGCAGCGGTTCCAAGACTACTGCCATTACTTCAATCGCGTCTTCTTTGCTCAATCGATCCTTAAGTATTCAGTTTCTATGCTGTCAAAATCACTGGGCCGTCTTTGGTTACAGCCACTGAGTGCTCAAAATGGGCACTCAAACTTCCATCAACAGTTACGGCGGTCCACTTATTATCGAGCAGCTTCGTGTCTGGCCTCCCGACATTCACCATCGGCTCGATCGCCAAGACCATTCCTTCACGAAGTCGAGGCCCGTGTCCTCGCGTTCCGTAATTGGGAACCTGAGGTTCTTCGTGTAGCTTAGTACCGATTCCGTGTCCTACGAACTCTCGAACCACGCTGAAGCCGTTGGCTTCCACCATTTCCTGTACCGCGGCGCCAACATCGCCGACTGTACTGCCGATCCGCGCCGTCTGGATCGCTCGCTCCAGCGAGGCCTTAGTCACTTCCAGCAGCTTCTTGATCTCCGGCCTAAGATGATTTCCTACCGGAACCGTCACCGCGGAGTCGGCGTAGTAACCATCCAGAACCACGCCACAATCGATCGAGACGATATCACCTTCCTTTAGCACGCGCTTCGGGGAAGGAATACCGTGCACAATCTCCTGATTCACCGACGTGCACAGCACGCACGGATAATCGTAATAGCCCTTAAACGCCGGCTTGGCTCCCAGCTCCTCGATCTTGGCGGCGGCTACTGCCTCCAAGTCCATCGTCGTAATGCCAGGCTTCACTGCTGCCACGGTTGCGTCGAGTACCTGACGAACGATGCGCCCACTGCGGCGCATCTTCTCAATCTCACCAGCCGACTTGCACATAATGGCCATCAGGCCACGCTCTCACAAAACACAGAATTCCGCACAGGCTCGTTTCCTCGTCGGAGAACGGCATCGGAACCTTCAGGCGTTAGATGAATCCGCCGGGGCGGACTGCCGAGGGCGGGACACGGACCACGTCCGGAGAGCCGTTGCAATATTTGATTATAACCGATGCACTTAGGACGCAGCCAGCTTCCGGCCATCGGTTTCCAGCTACTCACCATCGCCGCCCGCGAATCCGGCCACTCTTGGGAGTAAAGCCCTCATAGTGACGCATTACCAGCTGCGCCTCGATCTGATTCACGGTATCCATCGCGACACCGACGACAATCAGCAAGGAAGTACCGCCAAAGTAGAACGTGACGCCCAAGCCGTTGGTAAACCATGTCGGAAAGCGCTCGAAGAAATTTCCCAGCACGCCGGGCAGGTGGTTCAGGTGGATGCCGCCGATCATCCACTGCGGAATGATCGAGACAATGCAGAGATAGAGGCCTCCCACCAGCGTGAGCCGGGTAAGGATGCTATTCACATATTCCTGCGTGCGCTTGCCGGGACGAATGCCGGGAACAAACCCACCATATCGCCGCATATCGTCGGCCACCCGGGCCGGATCAAAGATGATCGAGACGTAGAAATAAGCGAAAAAGATGATGCCGATAATGTACAGAAACTCGTACAGCGGCTCGCCGCCACGCAGCTGATCGAAAATCCAAGAAAATCCACGGGTGTTCTTGAAGTATTGCCCCAAAAATAAAGGCGCGCTGAGGATCGACGAGGCAAAGATCACCGGCATCACGCCGCCAGCATTCACGCGGAAAGGCATGTATGTACTTTGTCCGCCCATCATCTTCCGTCCGACGATGCGCTTTGCGTACTGCACCGGAATACGCCGTTCGCTGCGTTCAACGAAGACGATGAACGCGACCACCACGATCATTACTGCAATCAGCAGCACCATCGCTGGCACCGTAAAGCCGCCCCATGCTTGTGTCTTTACCTTCTCGTATAGGTCGGCAATGCCGCGCGGCAGTCCTACGACGATTCCGGCAAAGATCAGCAGCGACATTCCGTTTCCGATGCCACGTTCCGTAATCTGCTCGCCCAGCCACATGATGAAAGCTGTTCCAGCCGTTAGCGTGATGACCGTCATCAAGATGAACCCAGGACCTGGATTGGTGACAAACTGGACGCCGCCAGAATTCTTCTGCAGCGTGATAGCGATACCAAATGACTGCAGGGCACCGAGAACAACGGTGAGGTAGCGGGTCCACTGCGTGATTTTCTTGCGCCCGAGCTCCCCTTCCTTCTGCAGCTTCGCCAATGGTTCGTAGACGACGGTCAGCAACTGCAGAATGATCGATGCCGTGATATACGGCATGATGCCCAGGGCAAATATCGTCAGGCGGCGCAGGTTGCCGCCGCTAAACAGGTCCACAAAGCCGAGCACGGTTCCACGCTGCTGGTCGAAGAACTGGGACAGCAGATCCGCATTAATACCAGGCGTAGGAATGTGACCACCCAGACGATAGACAGCCAGCATCGCCAAGGCGAACAGAACACGCGTCCGAAGATCCGGGACGCGAAAGATGTTCGCTAACTTCTCAAACATAGTGGACCAACTTCTTAAGCACCGCCGATGATTTCTGCCTTGCCGCCGGCTTTGGTGATTTTTTCCTGGGCAGACTTCGAGAACTTATGAGCCTGCACGTTAACCTTCTTCTTCAGTTCGCCATCACCCAGAACTTTGACCAGGGCGCCGTCCTTAACCAAACCGGCTTTGACCAGCGTTTCGAGCGTCACATCGCCTTCACCAAGTGAGGCAATCCGGTCGATGTTCAGGACCGTGTATTCGGTCCTGAAAATATTAGTAAAGCCGCGCTTGGGTAAACGACGGTGGAGCGGCATCTGACCGCCTTCAAAGCCACGCATCATGCGCGACCCAGAGCGGGAGCGCTGTCCTTTGTGTCCGCGGGTCGAGGTCTTACCCATCCCCGAACCCATGCCGCGTCCGACACGCTTCTTGTTCGAATTCGCCTTCTTGGGCGCTCGCAAATTGGAAAGATTCATAGTGTTCTCTTACTGCATGGCGGAAACGCAGCATGCTGCGTCTCTACTTTGCTGCTGATTACTGAACAAACTCAAGCAGGTGCGGAATCTTCTTCACCATTCCACGAATCGACGGCGTATCTTCCCGTTCGACTACTTGGTTCAGGCGTGTAAATCCCAAGCCCTTGACGATTTTCTTATGCTTCACCGGCGAGGCAATGTACGACCGCACCCAGCGGATACGCACCGTTCCCTTTGCCCCTGACTTCTGAGAGCTAGCTTTTTTCTCTGCCATCTGTCTACAGCTCCTGGGCGGTCTTGCCGCGAAGGGCGGCCACTTCCGCCCGATCACGAAGCTTGCCGAGTGCATCGAAGGTGGCTTTGATCACATTGTGCGGATTCGCCGTGCCCAGCGACTTCGTGAGCACGTTCTGCACTCCTGCCGAAGTCATCACCGCACGCACTGCACCGCCGGCGATCACGCCGGTTCCTTCCGGAGCCGGCTTCAGAAGAACATGTCCCGAACCGAAGCGTCCGAGCACCGCGTGCGGGACCGTCGTCTGCGTGAGGTTCACCTTAATCAGGTTCTTCTTCGCTGACTCGATACCCTTGCGGATGGCCTGCGGAACTTCCTTGGCTTTGCCGGAACCATAGCCCACTACTCCGGCGGCCGGATCTCCAACGACTACCAACGCGGCAAACGACAGGTTCTTGCCGCCCTTAACTACCTTCGTAACGCGATTGATGGCGACGACCTGGTCCTTAAGCTGAAACTGACCAGCATCGATTCTCTTCTTTGCGGTTGCTGCCATTCGTTTAAAACTCCAATCCTGCTTCGCGCGCGGCATCAGCGAGAGCCTTGATGCGTCCGTGGTACAGATAGCCGCCGCGGTCGAAGACTACCTTCTTGATACCTTTTTCCTGTGCCCGCTGCGCGACCAGCTTGCCAATTTCCTTGGCCGACGCGAGATTGCCACCAGTCTTTTTCTTGCTTTTCCCTTCCTTACCGCTTGCCGTGGAGGCAGACACCAAGGTGACACCGCTGCCGTCGTCAATCACTTGCGCATAGATGTGATTCAGCGAGCGGTAAATGTTCAGGCGGGGACGCGCATCGCTTCCCTGAAGCGCCTTACGGATTCGCGTGTGAACCCGTCGCCGTACTGCATCTTTTGAAATCTGGGGAATCATGTTTTTCTATTGCAGCATCTTCGCCGCTGCATCCTTTCCTTCGCAGAACACCCTGGTTCCGCGATGAAGTTACTTCGCTCCCGTCTTACCGACCTTCTTCTTCAGGCGCTCGCCTGCGTAGCGAACACCCTTGTTCTTATACGGATCTGGTGGCCGCAGCGCACGCATATCGGCAGCGACCTGTCCAACCTTCTGGCGGTCAATTCCAGTGAGGGTCAATCGCGTCTGCTTGGGATCGACCGCAACATCAATGCCCGTGGGTAGCGGGAACTCGATGGGATGGGAGAATCCCAAGGTGAAGACCACGGTGCCCTTACCCTTCATCTCCACGCGATAACCAATTCCAACGATCTCGAGTTCTTTCTTCCAGCCGTGGGTCACGCCTTCGACCGCGTTGAAGACCAGAGCGCGCGCTAATCCATGAAGAGCCGCCTGCGAATCGTTCTCGCGTATGGCAACGAGGTGTCCGTCTTTTTGTTCGACCTTGATTCCGCCTGGGACTGGAGTATCCAGCCTGCCCTTGGGTCCCTGCACCGAAACGAGATTGCCCTGGATGTTCACTTTCACCCCACTGGGCACTTCGATCGGCTTTTTTCCAATTCTCGACATAAGTTCCTTTCGGTGAGTCGTCCCAGGGTTACTGGAAGTCCACAACCGTGATTAGCTCTTAACTACCAAACCTCGCAGAGGATTTCGCCGCCGATTCCGCTCTTGCGCGCCTGGCGGCCGGTCATCACGCCTTTTGGAGTTGTGAGAATGTTGATTCCCAACCCGCCGAGAACGCGCGGAATCTCTTCGTGGCCAACGTACACGCGGCAGCCCGGGCGCGAGATGCGCGCGAGGTTCGTGATGGCGGCGTCGTTGTTCGAGCTGTACTTCAGATATACGCGCAGAACTTTGCGCCCGTTCTCTTCGGTGGCCTTGAAGTTGGAAATATAGCCTTCCTCTTTCAGGATGCGCGCGATTTCCATCTTCAGCTTCGAAGCGGGCACGTCCAGCTTCTGCTGGCGTGCGCTAACAGCGTTACGAATTCGGGTCAACAAATCTGCGACCGGATCGGTCAAACTCATTCTTATCTCCTCTTATCGTTTCGCGTTAGCCCCGGTCTGCCCGGGAACCGGTCCGAAACGTACTGCAGTGAGCACCCGGCTTTCGGCACTCAGCCTTTGGCCTAAACCATCATGGGCTCGACCGGCCGAACGCTGAGTGCCGAAAGCCTCTTTTACCAGGACGACTTGGAGACGCCTGGAATTTCGCCGCGAAGAGCGAGTCCGCGGAAGCACAGGCGGCACACGCCGAACTTGCGCAGGTACGCGCGTGGCCGTCCGCACAGCTTGCAGCGGTTATGTCTGCGGGTTGAAAACTTGGGTAGCGCACCTTTGCTGCCGCGCGCCTGCTCAAACTTTTTCTCGATCTTCGCGTCCTTCACTCGTTTTGCTGTGGTCATGCAATCCTTAGAAATTTCAGAACTAACTACTGGTAACTTCGTTATGCAGCGCGGAACGGCATTCCGAAGCTGCGCAGCAGTGCGCGGGCTTCGTTGTCGTTCTTGGCCGTTGTCACGATGGTGACATTCATCCCTTTGAGTTTGTCCACCTTCGCGTAATCAATCTCTGGGAAGATCAACTGATCTCGCAGTCCAAGCGTGTAGTTGCCGCGCCCGTCGAAGGACTTCGTCGATACTCCGCGGAAATCGCGCACGCGAGGCAGCACGACATTGATGAGACGGTCGAGGAACTCGTACATCCGATCACCCCGCAGAGTGACCATGGCGCCAATCGGCATCCCTTCGCGAACCTTGAATGCGGCGATCGACTTCTTCGCCTTCGTGACTACCGGCTTCTGTCCAGTGATCTGGCCAAGTTCGCCAACAGCGGGATCGAGGACCTTCGCGTTCTGCGTAGCCTCTCCGACTCCCATGTTCACAACGATCTTGTGCAAACGCGGAACCGCCATCGGATTCTTCAGCGACAGTTCTTTCTGGAGCGCCGGAGCGATGTCTTTGTGAAATCTCTCTCGTAATCTCGCACTCATGGCTTAACTCTTCTCCAGCGTGGTCTTGCAGCGTTTGCAAACGCGCACGCTTTTGTCGCCGTGCCGCTCATGGCCAGCCCGCACTGGGCCACAACTCGGACAGACGAGCTTTACGTTCGAGATTGCGATCGGGCTCTCCTGCTCGGCGATGCCACCCTTGATATTCTTCTGCGGATTCGGCCGAACGTTCTTCTTCACCATCATTACGTGCTCAACGAGCACGCGGGCCGTATCGGGAAACACGCGCAACACACGCCCTTCTTTGCCTTTGTCTCGACCGGCAATGATCTTTACCTGATCATTGCGGCGGATGTCATAAGTTTTCTGCATCATCGTCAAACTCTCTCAACCAGCTTGCCTAGAGAACCTCTGGGGCAAGCGAAACAATCTTCAAAAACTTCTTCTCACGCAGCTCCCGGGCGACAGGACCAAAGACACGCGTCCCAATCGGCTCGCCGGCTTCGTTGATCAGTACTGCTGCATTCTGGTCAAAGCGGATGTAGGTGCCATCACGTCGCCGCGATTCCTTGCGCATCCGCACAACGACGGCCTTCACTACGGTTCCCTTTTTTGCCGTGCCATCCGGCGATGCTTCTTTCACTGCAGCGGTGATGATGTCACCCAATCCGGCACTTAAACCGCTCGATCCACCCAGGGGCAGAATCATCTGCAACTTACGCGCGCCGGAGTTATCGGCAACTTCCAACATGCTTCGCATCATTACGGCCATAATCTTTTTCTCCTCGTCTGCGAAGTAACCCTAACTCGCCTGCTCGATCTTTTCCGCACCAGGCACGATCGCAGCTCGCTGAATGATCTCAGCAAGACGCCACCGCTTCAGCTTGGACAAAGGACGAGTCTCGACGATCCGCACAACATCCCCGGTACGAGCGCTGTTCTCTTCATCATGCGCGTAGAACTTCTTGGATTTCGCAATGACGCGCTTGTATTTCGCGTGTGACTTGCGCATCTCCACCTCTACCACAACCGTCTTCGCCATCTTGGTGGAGGTTACGTAACCGATCTTTTCATTCCGGTGCGAATCCGTCTTCTGCGTCTTTGCTCCGGTTGCCTGTTCAGCCATTCAAAATCTCCTTCATCCCGCTCGAGCGGGAGCGCGAAGAACTATCGCTTCGCCTTACTTTTCTTTGCTGCGGCCTTTTTCTTCGGCGCAGAAGCCTTCTTTGCAGCGGCTGACTTCTTCTTTGCGACAGCTCTCGAGGACTTCTTGCCCGGCGGCTCCTTCGTAGCTGCTGCAGGAGCCGCTTCCTGCGTCGGGCTTGCCGTGGCAGTGGCGGCGTTGCTCACGCGAGTATTGTCGATTCCCAATTCGCGCTCGCGTGCGATCGTCTTGATGCGTGCCAAATCCTTGCGCAACTCGCGCATTTTCTTCACGCCGGTCGTCTGTCCCATTTTGAGCTGAAACTTCAGGCGAAAGAGCTGATCAGCCGCATCGCGCTGCTGATGCGCAAGCTCGTCAGGACCAAGATTTCTGATCTTCTCAATGTTCATTTCTAGTGTCCTTCGCGTGCAACAAACTTGGTCTTTAGCGGGAGCTTGTGCGATGCTAGCCGCATCGCTTCCTGCGCATCGGTCTGACTTACCCCTTCCATCTCAAAGAGGATCTTTCCCGGGCGAACCACGGCTACCCAATGATCCGGCGCTCCTTTGCCCTTACCCATACGGGTTTCGGCAGGCTTCTTGGTTACGGGCTTATCAGGAAACAATCGCAGCCAAACTTTGCCGCCACGCTTCACGAACCGAGTCATGGCCACACGGCTTGCTTCGATCTGGCGGTCAGTAATGTAACCGCATTCCAGGACCTTGAGTCCGTAATCACCGAAAGAGAGCTGCGAACCCCGCCATGCTTTTCCGGCCATGCGCCCGCGCTGCGTCTTGCGGTACTTAACTTTTTTCGGCATCAACATAGAAATCCGTTTCCCAATCTTTTAATTACTAGAACCCCGTAGCTACCTGCGGCTCGCGCTTCTTCTGCGCGAGAATTTCGCCTTTGTAAATCCACGTCTTTACACCGATCACGCCGTACGTTGTGCGGGCTTCGCTGAAACCATATTCAATGTCCGCACGCAGCGTGTGCAGCGGAAGACGTCCCTGCAGATACCATTCGGAACGGGCGATTTCGTTTCCGTTCAAACGTCCGGAGACGCGAACCTTAATTCCCTTGCAACCAAAGCGCAGAGCGGAATCCACAGACTTGCGCATCGCGCGGCGGAAGCCAACGCGCTTCTCGAGCTGGAGTGCGATCGACTCAGAAACCAACTGAGCATCGAGCTCCGGCTTATGCACTTCCTGAATGTCGACAAAGACATCTCGGTTCGTCCGCTTCTGCAGCTCAACCTTTAGCTTGTCGATCTCGGCGCCTTTGCGTCCAATGATGATTCCGGGACGCGCGGTCTTGATGATGATCCGCAGTTTGTTTCCCGGACGCTCGATCTCAATCGCGCTCACGCCCGCAGACTTGAGCTTGTCCTTTAGCTCCGCCTTCAGCTTCACGTCTTCGAGGAGAAGCTTGTCGTAGTCCCGCTCAACGAACCAGCGCGACTTCCACGGTTTGGTGTAGCCGAGCCGAAATCCGTAGGGATGTACCTTCTGACCCATAGTTATCCTTTCGCCGTTGCTTTCTTCGAGGCGGTCTTCTTTTTTGCGGCTTTGCCGGGCGTGCGCTTCTTGGTAGTCGCGCTCTTCTCACCTACTACGGTCGCAGCACCGGCACTTTCTGCGCGAAGCCGTTCCGCAAGAGCGATTTCAATGTGTGCCATGCGGCGCTGGTAGCGATATGCCCTTCCCATCGGAGCCGGACGGATACGTTTCATGCGAGGACCATCGTTGGCGATCGCCCGCTTCACATAGAGCTGATCGACATCGACATCCAGACCCTTCTCCTGCCCAAGATAGTTCGCGTTCTCGACCGCGGAGCGCAGCAGCTTCTCGATCGAGGGAGCGATTCCCTTTTTGGTAAAAGCAAGCGTATTCATCGCATCTTCCACGCGACGGCCTTTAATCAGATCCAAAACCAAGCGTACCTTCTGCGGCGAGACACGCTGAAAGCGGGCTTCTGCTCGAAATTCCTGTTCAGCAAAATTCATATTCGTCTCTCCGTTATTTCGCCGGTGCTGGCGCTGGAGCCGGCTTGGCTGCAGTCTCCGTTGCCGCTGCCTTTACCGAGTGACCTTTGAAGTTGCGCGTCTGGCTGAATTCACCCAACTTGTGTCCGACCATGTTCTCGGAGATGTACACGGGAATAAACTTGCGGCCGTTGTGCACTGCGATCGTGTGTCCAACCATGTCGGGATGGATCGTCGAGCGGCGCGACCAAGTGCGTACAACCTTCTTGTCGTTGGCCCGGTTCATCGTTTCGATCTTGACCATCAGGTGCTCGTCAATAAACGGCCCCTTCTTTGTGCTTCTCGCCATAAAACCTTATTTCCCTCTGCGGCTCACAATGAATTTGTCGGTCCGCTTGTTATTGCGCGTCTTGTAACCGCGAGTCGGCTGTCCCCAAGGCGTAACCGGATGACGTCCGCCGGAGGTCTTTCCTTCACCACCGCCATGGGGATGGTCGACTGGGTTCATCGCCACACCGCGGTTTACTGGACGGCGTCCCAACCATCGCTTACGACCAGCCTTACCGATCGCGACGTTCTCATGGTCGGTATTCCCAACTTGGCCCACAGTCGCCATGCAATCCATCAGCACCTTGCGCGTCTCACCGGAAGGAAGCTTCAGCGACGCATAATCGCCTTCCTTCGCCACTAGTTGCGCAGCCCCGCCAGCCGAGCGAACCATCTGCGCGCCCTTGCCGGGCTTCAGCTCGATGTTGTGCACCGTCGTACCGGCGGGAATGTTGCGCAGTGGAAGCGCGTTGCCCACCAGGATGTCGGCGTCAGGCCCGCTGACGATCTTCTGTCCAACCTGCAATCCCACGGGCTGCAGGATGTAACGCTTCTCGCCATCTGCGTACGACAGCAGCGCGATGCGCGCCGAACGATTGGGATCGTATTCAATCGACGTTACCGTCGCGGGAATACCATCCTTATCGCGCTTGAAGTCGATGATGCGAATCTTGCGCTTGTGTCCTCCGCCACGATGCCAGCTCGTCAAATCGCCGGAATTGCGGCGGCCGCCCGTGCGCAGCTTGATCTCGGTCAGCGGCTTGTGCGGACGATCGGTCGTGATCTCGTCGTTGACCAGCGTCGTCTTAAATCGTAACGACGGAGTCAGCGGTCTGTATGTCTTAATCGGCATTGGTTATAACTCTCTGCCGGGGCATTGCCCCAATTACTGAATCGGGTGATCGGATGATCGGATGATCGGGTGAAGTAACTGCAATTGTTTACTTCGCCGAAACCCTAGCACCGACTCGCGCCGATCTTTGTTTTCCGGGCGCGTCACCTGGTGGGTCTTACTTCGCACGATCACCCGATGACTCGATCACCCGATTTCTTTCTTACGCGTTGTCCGCGTATTCGGGCATCTTCTCGCCCACTTTCAATCGAACGTACGCTTTTTTCCAGTCCGGACGATGTCCTGCAAAACGTCCGCGGCGCCGCTCCTTACCGTGAAAATTCGCAGTACGGACGGTATCGACCTTGACCTTGAACACTTGCTGTACAGCGTTCCGGATCTCGGTCTTCGTAGCTTTCGCGGCAACTTCAAATACGAGCTGGCCGGAGGTCGCTTCTTTCTTTCGCGGACTCTTGTCCTTCGCAGCCTTCGGATCGAATTCCTTGGCGCGCTCAGCCTTTTCCGTGATCACGGGCCTGCGGATGATTTGATATGCAGATTTCATTAGGCCACCTCCGCCTTCTGCCGCTTGGAGACGGCCTTCTTCAGCGTCTCCTGCAACTGCTCAATCGCAGGCCGCGAGAAGATCGCACGATCATAACGAAGCAGGTGATACGGATGTACTTCCGAACCAGACACCAGCTCTACGCCGTCGAGATTCCGCGCACTCAGGTACAGATTGCGATCATGCTCCCGGGTGTCAGAGTTCACGTTCGCGACAATCAAAGAAGTTTTCTCAACGCCCAGCGTGTCCAATGCTTCGCGCAAGTCTTTCGTCTTGCCCGACAGCGAGTCGAGACCATCAACCACGGTCAGCTTGCCATCAGAGAACTTTGTCGCCAGAGCCGAACGCAATGCTCCGAGCAGTTTCTTTTTAGGAAACGCGAAATCGTAGCTTCGCGGCTGAGGTCCGTGGACCGTGCCACCGTGACGCCAGAGAGGCGAACGAATCGAGCCAACACGCGCCCGGCCAGTTCCCTTCTGCTTCCACAGCTTTCTGCCTGCGCCGGAGACGAGCTTCTTATTCTTGGTCGCGTGGGTACCCGCGCGCTGAGCTGCGCGGTAATGCGTGACCGCCTCCCAGATCAGGTCTTCATTGATCGTGCCGAAGACCTCGTCTGCCAGCTCGAAGCTGCCGACTTTCTTGCCCTTCAGATCTACAATGTCAATCTTTGCCATGGTTATTTCTTGGCCTTTCCGGCAGCGGCTTTCTTCGCAGCCTTCAACGGATCGACCGTTTGCGCGCCTGCAAATCCACGACGCTCACGCGGCGCCTGCTTGGCCTTATTGATGACTACGTATCCGCCTTTGGGACCAGGTACCGCGCCTTCGACCATCAACAGATTTTCTTCAAGGTCGATCCCGAGAATGCGCAGATTGCGGACCGTGCACTGCTCGACGCCCATATGACCAGACATGCGCTGTCCGGGGAAGGTTCGCGATGGGAACGACGATGCGCCGATTGAGCCCTGCACCTGGAACATGTGTCCGTGTGACTTTGGACCACCGCCGAAATGATGTCGACGAACGACGCCGGCAAATCCGCGTCCTTTGCTGGTTCCGGTCACATCGACGAATTTTTCATCCTGGAAGATATCGACCAAAACCTTGTCCCCGACCTTCACCTGACCGTTGCTCTCCGCCGCCGGATTCTCACCCTTCGCTTGCTTCTCACCCGCTTCAACCGGAGTTGTAACGGCGACTTCCTTCATGAACTTCACCGGCGGTAGATTGTGCTTCCCGAAATGGCCCTGCATCGCCTTCGTGACGCGCTTGCCTTTCACGAACTCGACGAGACCAATCTGAACCGCGTCGTATCCGTCACGGGCAGCGTTCTTGCGCTGGGTGATCACGCACGGACCAGCCTGCAGCACCGTGATCGGGCGAACCTCACCCCTATCATCGAAGAGCTGCGTCATGCCGACTTTTTTTCCTAAAATTCCGGAAACCATTTTTTCTTCTTCTCCTCATCATCCCTTCAAGGGACTGTAGGCTCTCTCGCGAGAGTTTCTCTAACTTCCAAATGCCTTGATCTCGACGTCCACGCCGGCCGGAAGATCGAGCTTCATCAGCGCATCAACCGTCTGCTGTGTGGGATCCAGGATGTCGAGCAGCCGTTTGTGCGTGCGGATCTCAAAAGCTTCCCGAGACTTCTTGTCGACGTGCGGCGAACGCAGCACACAGTACTTATTCTTAATCGTTGGCAACGGAATCGGTCCCGCTACCTGCGCTCCGGTGCGACGCGCGGTTTCCACGATCTCACCAGTCGACTGGTCAAGAACGCGATAGTCGTAAGCCTTCAACCGGATGCGTATTCTCTGTCCTACCATTTGTTGTCTCTCAAAGATCTGCTGCGGTCGGTTTGCCGCTGCGGTCAAAAAAGTTCTCAATTTTCAGTAATTAGTTGTCACTGAATGAAAACTGATTACTGAATACTCGTTTCTGCACTTGCTCAGGCAAGAATTTCTGAAATCGTTCCCGCGCCTACCGTGCGTCCACCTTCGCGGATGGCGAAGCGCAAGCCCTTTTCCATAGCCACCGGCGTAATCAGCTCGATGGTCAGCGCTACGTTGTCTCCAGGCATGACCATCTCTGTGCCGGCCGGCAGCTCGGCGACTCCCGTCACGTCCGTCGTTCGGAAGTAGAACTGCGGACGATAGCCTTTGAAGAACGGCGTATGACGTCCACCTTCTTCCTTCGTCAGCACATAGATCTCGG
>Ga0209473_1000067_pt1 | contig 59615 bp, 70 predicted proteins | sample GraSoiAngelo_133_FD_185890 | JGI IMG/M metagenome (GOLD analysis project Ga0209473, IMG submission 185890) | Grasslands soil microbial communities from the Angelo Coastal Reserve, California, USA - 14_0929_05_20cm (SPAdes) (version 2) | ecosystem: Environmental > Terrestrial > Soil > Grasslands ...
ATCGTTCTTGTCACCATTTTTTCCGTAACTGCCCAATTCGTTTTCACGCACCGGCTCCAAATACATCTCGCGATATGCGCCGTTCAGAAACGGAAACTCCCCGGGCAATCCTTCGCCAAAGAGATAACGCGCGATCTCGCCCGGCTCGTCGATTTCCGGCAGCGCAAGGCGTGGCAATGGCAACCCCGTCGGTGTGTGCGTCACCGGCGTTTTTGCCTTGGTTTGGCTCCAACGGGTAATCAGCTCGTGCCCGAATTTTTCGTCCGTCCGTGCGCGTTTCACCTGATCGAGAACGAACCGATTGTATTTCTCAACTGCTTCAACGACTTGTCCAAGCTTGCTCATAATGATTTTGTGATGATCATCGCGTCCTGTCTGCTGAAATTAAATCGAACAATCGATCCACGCCAGGGTCACGATGTCGTTTTGCGACTGTGTCGATGAGCCGTTGCGCGCGACGGTTCTGTTCCAGACGCTGTTCGATTTCGCTGTGGGCGGTGCGAGCGCGCTGAAGATCGCTCTTGTTCACCACTACGACATCGGCGAGATCGAGCATGACGATCTTTTGCAACTGCAGCCGACTCCCATAATCCGGGTTCATCACAAGCACGGTTAGATCGACAATTCCATTTTTCTGAAACGGCATCGCCTCCTGCCCGGTGCCAACCGTTTCGATGATGACGTAATCGAAGTTGGATTGCGCGAGCAGGGCGAGACAATCATGTGTCGCGGGCGAAAGCCCGCCCGCTTGTCCCCGCGTTGCCATGCTGCGCATGAACACGCGATCGTTCTGCGAATTAATCATCGTGGCGCGGTCGCCCAGCAACGCGCCCTCGCCGACAACACTCGGATCGTGCGACAAAATCGCGATTCGCGCTTTAGGCTGTCGTAAAAGAATCCGCAGCACTAGCTCATCGATCAGTGTCGTTTTTCCGGCGCCGCCGGGTCCGGTGAAACCGATCACCTTTGGATTCCGGATTGGGGGTTGGGGATGGCCGACTTTTCTTTTCCGTGCTGGGCGCCGGGTCTCACCGCAGGTGCCCTCAATTTCCGTCAGCTTCCGCGCGAGCTCGATCTCGCGCGATTTTGAGCGAGATCGTTTCTTCCGGGCTTTACCGTAATTGTCGCGCACATAATCGGTCATTTCCGTGAGTGACGTGCCAGCAAAGAAAATCTGCTCCACGCCTTTGCGCCGCATCGCGATCGCATCCTCGTGTGTAATCGTCCCGCCCCCGCCGCCGAACACTTTGATTTCACTCGCGTCGCGTTTGCGCAAAAGATCGACAACTTCCGCGAAGAACTCGATGTGACCGCCGTTGTAACTCGAAATGCCGATCGCGCGCACGTCCTCCTGGATGGCGGCGCGCACAATGTCGCCAACCGAGCGATGATAACCGAGATAAATGACCTCAATCCCGTGCCGGATAAACTCGAGATTGATCGTGTTGATCGCGCTGTCGTGCCCATCACAAATCGGCACAGCCGTGAGGATACGGATCGGTGCAGCCATCAGGCGAAGAGTCTAACGGTAACCATTTGACGGGCAACGCCATTCTGGCCTAGTAGCGAGACTCGCATGAGCAGATCTTCGACGGCCAACTCGACGGAAAAATTTCGTGCTTTTAGCGCGATTGCGTCCGCTGGTTTGATCGCAGGAATCCTCGATATCACATCCGCGTTTGTGCTCGCCGGACTAAAAGGCGTCGAACCAATCCGCGTTTTGCAGGGAGTGGCGATGGGTCTTCTCGGCCAACAAGCGCTTGAGGGAGGCCTGGCGACGGCCGGCCTGGGCCTCGCAATTCACTTCTCAATCGCTTTTGCGGCTGCTTCGGTCTTTTACATGGCCAGCCGCCGATTCACGTTCCTGACGCAGCATGCTGTCAGCTCAGGCTTGCTTTACGGGGTGGCGGGCTACGGTTTTATGTATTGGATCGTCGTGCCTCTTGCCTTCGTTAACACTCGCCATTCCGTCTCGAGAGACGTACGGCCGTAATCGTTCATATGCTTTTAATTGGGCTGCCGATCTCGCTCATCGTACGTCGGTGCACTCGTCCGTTCTTCGCTCAACATGAATGATCTTCTCGATTTTTCCGGCAAGGTCGTCCTTGTCACTGGAAGCTCGCGCGGGATCGGTGCGGAAATTATCAAGGCGTTTGGAAAACGCGACGCGGAGTGTGTAGTCAATTACGTTACCGATCCTGAAGGCAAAAACAAAGCCGACGCCGAAAGCGTGGCCAAGGAATTAAAAGATCCGCTCGTAATCGAATGCGACGTGACCAAGCCGGAGCAGGTCGAATCAATGATGAAACAGATACAGGACCGACATCGCGGACTCGATATTCTCGTGAACAACTCCGGAGTCATTCGCGATCGCACAATCAAAAAAATGTCGATGGAAGAATTTGAGAGTGTCCTGCGGGTGAATCTCACCGGCACATTTACTGTCACACAAAAAGCGGCAGCCATTTTGCGCAACGGGGGCCGCATCGTGAACCTGTCATCGGTGAGCGGGCAGATGGGACTTTTCGGCCAGGCAAATTATTCCTCGAGCAAAGCGGCAATCATTGCGCTGACAAAAGTTTCCGCACGCGAGTTTGCGCGTCAGAACATCACGGTCAACGCGATTGCGCCCGGTTTCATTGACGTCGGCATGAGCAAAGCCTTGCCGGACGAAGTGACGCAGAACTTCATCAAACAAATCCCTCTCGGTCGCCTCGGGAAGGTAAATGAGATCGTCGATGCAGCACTCTTCCTCGCTTCACCGATGGCTTCGTACATTACCGGGCAAGTGCTCAACGTAAATGGTGGCTTCTATATGGGCTGAGTCGCTTGCGAAGGGCGATCGGGAAACTCAGACGGCTCTCATCTGTGACTTCTCATTCTAGTCCAACTTTTGCACGAGCAACCAGACGAGGGCCGAAAGCATCGCAGCGAACGTCGATAAAATGAGCGCTGCGCGCTTCGATTGCCGTATTTTGAACTCGGGCTTCGGAATGTCGTCGTGAATGTGACTGGCCTCGTACAGCTTCATAAGAGAAAACGCCACCACGAAGCCGACAATGGCCCACTTCAGACACCCGATGATGGTTTCAAACATCCAGTGATACTCTAGCGCGAGAACGGCGACGCTCAACAGCCGGGGCTCTCGCTTCTTCCTTCCTTCTTTGTGAACGACCAGTGTGTAAGCGCCTTAAAAATCGTCATGTGCGTAAGCACAAAACGACTCCTTCAGCTGACCTGGGGCGGTCAGTTGATCGCACAGCTTACTCCCTTCCCCTTCTGCCCCTATCCTCTAACTTCTGCCTTCTCTTTTAGGGTGTGGGCGCAGGCGATTCGGTGGTGGATGGCGACGCCTCGGTCTTGGGTGCTTTCTTCTTCGCCGTGCGTTTCTTCGGTGTAGGCGACGGCGAGGCTTTCGTGGTCGCCGGGGCGGTCGAAGTTGCCGTTGTTCCCTGTTGTTGCGTGCAGGAAACGACAAACGCGATGCCGGTTAGGGCCGTGATTAAGGACAAAACAATTTTTTTCATAGTATGTGGTTAACGACTCCAGAATGTGCAGCGGCAGAGTAGATCGCAAGCAATAAATTGCTACTTCCCTCTCCCGTCCTCTGACTTCTGATCTCTTCCCCTTTTTCATTGATCGAGAGTCGCCATTCCCTCGGATGTCCCTCCACTTTCTTTTACCAGGCTTTGCAGCGCATCAGCCAGGGTCTCGAAGGTGGTGATTTGAATTTCAGGACCGTAATGAAATTGCGAGAGAATATTGAGGCCGATATCTTTGTGCGGATCAGGTATCACTCGAATCACCGATTCCACTTGTTTTTCAGTCAAAGCGTCCATCATCTCGGCAACGTGGCGCGCCGCCGCGGTATCCATCGATTGCAGCCATTGGAAATCCGCCAGGACGCGAAAACCGGGCGTAAAATCTTTTAAGATGTCACGCACCCGTTGAGCGGCTTGTTTCGCTTCCTCTTTCGTCACCCGTCCGGCCGCACTGATTACGACGAGGCGTTTGGATTTGTCGGCTTCAACTGAGTACATAATCCGAGCAGATTTCTACGTTCTAATTTCTATCGACGAATTTCCACAGCTTTTGCATTTCGCATTTTTCGTCCACATTGATCCTATTATGGCAACACGAACTGGTTCCGCTGTTTGGGAAGGCACCTTGAAGGACGGCAAGGGAAAGATGAAACTGGGGAGCGGCGCATTTGAAGGGCCCTACTCCTTCGCGTCGCGATTCGAAAACGCGAGTGGCACAAACCCGGAAGAACTCATCGGCGCGGCCGAAGCAGGTTGTTTTTCCATGGCGCTGTCGCTCAACCTCGAAAAAGCCGGTCATCCGCCCAGGAACATTAGCACCACCGCAGAAGTGAAGCTCGAGCCCTCCGGCGGCGGCTTCAAAATCACGTCAATTAACCTAACAACCGAAGCCGACGTGCCCGGAATCGATGAGGCAAAGTTTAACGAACAAGCCGAACTAACGAAGAAAACCTGTCCGGTATCGGTCGCGTTGTCGGGAGCGCAGATTAATCTCAAAGCGAAACTCGTCTCAAGCTGAATTGAGAATTCCTGAACTCGCGCTCCTGATCTTTGCAGGTGCTTCGCTTTAGGCGGCTTTTTTAGCTTTTTTCTTGCTCGCGATAATTGTAGGAAACGCCACGACCTGCGCAACCTCGGCGCTGCCGTTTTGACCGAAGGTGGACTCGTACGTCAGCTTCCCATTCGCGATCTCGGTTAACGCAATATCGGCCGCGCCAAGCGCCGGAGCACATTCCACGAGCGGACGATGCCCGAGGCAGAGCTGTCGAACGCGTCGTGAGACCATGTTCACCAGAATTTGCTGATTGAGAATTGCTTTGGAGGCGGCTTTAACGAGATCGGATTTCATAATAATATGTAGGAGTGAGGCGTCAGCGGCTTACGACGGTTTAATTTCCGAAGGATTGGGAACCTGTTTGCTCTTACCCCTCTCCGAAATCCGAATTCCGAAATGCAGACGCTTGCGTGCACTATTGCCGAGAAAATCAGTTCGGCAAATCCGGATTTTGCGATTTCGTCTTTCTGCGCTCGTTCTCCTTTGCCATAATCCTCGCCCGAACAGGAGACAGGTATGACAAAACGCGTCATTCTTGCGAATCGTGCGACAGGTCTCTGTCGACTTCCCTTCTTCCCGCTTCGGCGTTTGTGCTTTTCAGTCTCGCGGCCTCTCTACTAGTCTTCGATTCATGAATACCAAACTCCTCGCTTTCTTCTTAGCCATTGGCCTTGCAGGCACCTGCATTGTAAACGCTCATTCGCCTTCACCCACGGGCATCGCCGTCACCGGCAAGACATCGTTCTCACAAGAAAGCTAATGCGACCAGCACTGCCGCGCCTGCTGTCACAAGCAATGCCTCAGCGGCTGCAGCAACTGCGGCGTCACCTTCGCCCGCCGAGAAACATGCTCGCAAAGGAAAGACGACGGCTGCCGTTTCGCCGACGGTGATCCCGTCGCCATCGCCGGCCAAGAGGACGCTCGCTGACTCCTTCAAACCTAAGAGTTCGTCAGCCCGTCGCCTTCCGCAGCGCCTGCCACGACCGTTAGTTCCACGAAAACCAAAGCCGGAGCTAATGTCGGCGCGACCCGGCGCCAGGCGGTGGAAACGGCCTCGTGTGGGTCAACACCGAGACACATGTTTATCACAAGGAAGGCTCTCGTTTTTACGCCTAGACTAAAAAGGGCAAATACGTGAGCGAAGCAGATGCGATCAAACAGGGAGACAGGGCTGCGAAGTAGAGAGATTGAGCCGCACCGCCCGCCGTGCTTCGAAAGAGCGTTCATGACATCGAAGGATAACGCCGGATTACCGACGACGGCTTGTTCCATCCATTTGGGAGGAAAAGAACATGGTGTCAGTCATAGGTGATCGGCACTCGAACCTGCGACGCCGTCCCGGGTTTGAAGCGCCACCTTTGAAAAGTATTGGTCGTGACCTTATCGAGAATCCCGTCGCCGGTGCTTTCAGCCATCGTCGCACTGGTAACTTTGCCGCTCGCGGTATCAACGATCATTACGCAAATGCCATTGCCAGTGATATGGGCTCGCTTTGCTTGGTAGGGGTACTCGGGGAGAGGGGCCCTGACCGCTATCGCTTGTGCAGCTGAGATGGACATCAGATCCGGAACGGGAAACCTGGAAGCAGTGGGTTTTGCCCCGGAAGTTGCGTGCCTTTTCACACTGGTTTTCTTTTCTGCCTCCGCAGTAGGCGTTGCCAACTCTTCTGGACTGGGTGTCTGCTCCGCTACCGGAGCGGGCTTTTGATTTGGCGTGCCGGTTGAAATTTCCAGGCTCGGTTCTCGTATTGACCTTTCCGGGCGCGGGGTTCGCGTTGCCTCGGGCTTCTTTGGAGGTTCCTGAAGAGTTGCCGAGGTCGCATCTTGAGCTCGCACTAACTGGGACGCGGCGAGAACAACGCTAGTGCACAGAACAGTGAGAAAAATTCCTCTGCCGAGAGTCATCGAGAAAATCTCCCCCTCGTCCCAGTGACGTCAAATGACCGCTGCCTCAACACGTCACCGGCGGGCGCCGCCGAAATTTTCGAACGGCGACGAAAGACGGATTTGATGAGACAAGCGCGATTCGGGCCGAAGAATATAGCAGCCGTTGCGCGGCCCCAGCAAAACATAAACAGACCTTCACACCATATCATGATCGCATCTGCTCTATAGTGCGAGTCTCATCTGCAGACAGAGGCGAGCCTCCGCATTTCGAATTGGCAAGACGTCATCGCTTGCACCCAACGTGCGCGCACCCGTCCATTCGGTCAGGGGTTCAACGATTTCCCAGTCCCGAGATGATACGAGATGTTCAATCTGGGGCCCAACTTCGATCTTCGACTTCCCTTCTGACTTTGATATTGCATGTTTGGTGTTGAGCCTTGGATGTTTGCCTCTTTCACTCGTGACCTCTCAGCGCAGCGCTCAACTCTCACCTCCATTAGAAGTTCGTCGTTCCGGTGTGCACGGTCGCGGCGTTTACGCCACGCAGTTCATCCCCGAAGGCACCCGCATCATCGAATACACCGGCCAACGCGTATCCTGGGAGGACGCTCCTAACGACGAGAGCAATCCGCACACATTCAATTTCGGCCTCGAAAGCGGCGAAGTAATCAATCCCGAGATCGGCGGCAACGAGGCGCGCTGGATTAACCATTGCTGCGATCCAAACTGCGAAGCCATCGAGGAAGACGACCGCATCTTCATCTATGCGCTGCGCGATATCGAACCCGGCCAAGAGCTCTTTTACGATTACGCGATGGAAATCGACGAACCCATCACCAAGAAATTAGAAAATGAATTCAAATGTCATTGTGGTGCCGCACGCTGTCGTGGCACAATGCTCTCGCTGTAGCGTCCGCCGCCAGCTCGGGAAAGACGGCATCCCGCGCACTCGGCGTTTTTCTCTATGTTTAGCGTTATGAAACTTGCGCTCGTCATTATCTTCACAACTACCCTAGCCTGCGCCGCAGATGTGCCGATCACCCAAGACGAACTCGTCCGTCGGACGCAAGAGCTGTACGACGCCGTCGTGCCTGGCAATCAGGCCCCTTGGAAAAAATATTTTGCGGACGACTGCATCTTCTCCGACGAGAAAGGCCGGACGCTCGATAAAACCAAACTGGTTGCCGACGTCACGCCAGTGCCGGCCGGATATTCCGGCTCCATCAAAGTCGACAAAGTCCAAAGCCGGATCGTCGGCGGCACCGCTGTTTTGAGCTACGAAGCCAACGAAACCGAAACCATCTTCGGCCAAAATCTGACGGCGCGTTATCACATCACCGACACCTGGCTGCGGCGCAACGGCGAATGGCAAATCATCGCCAGCCAGGCACACCGTTATTACGAAGACCCAGCGATAGGAAAAATCGATCCGAAAAAGTTCGGCGACTTCATCGGCACCTACGAGCTCGCGCCTGATCAAACAAGATCGGTTACAGCCGACGGCGAAGGCTTATTCGTCGAACGCAAAGGCAAAAAGGAACAACTGTTCCCCGAAACTTCCGATCTCTTTTTCCGCAAGGGCGCCGAAGGCCGAATCCTCTTCCGTTACGACGCCCACGGCAAGATCGACGCTCTCATCGACCGCCGAAACAACGAAGACGTTGTCTGGCGCAAAACGAAATAAATTGTCTGCCCTTATTCCTCATGATCACCGAACGTGATGTTACCGTTTGGATAATCTCAGCGCTTCTCGCGATCGGCATCGGCTGGAGTCGTTACGCAAAATGGAAAACACGGGACAAACTCGTGCGCGAACTGGCGGCAATGGACGCGGATCGGCGGGAAAAAGTGCTGAGCCGCTTGGATCCGAAACTCGCCACCGAAATCCGACAGCAGTTAATGAAACGTTTTCGAATGTGAGCTGACCTCAGTCCGTTTCTTACCCTGTCTTCGATTTCCGTTTCCTACTTTCTGCTTTCCGTAAGCCCCAGATACAGCATTTTCTTCGTTCCGCCCGCGTTGCTGGCATCTGGTCGCTCCTCGATCAGTTCCTCAGCCGGAACAGTGTGAAAGGAAACCACCACCCAATCACTTCCCCCAGGCACCACAACTTGATGCCAGACGTTTCGAGGAATTGAAATCCATCGCCGTTCAAGTGGCGCGCCCGGCTCACTCACGAAAAGATTGGACTGCCACTGCTCTTCGCCGCGGTCCGACAGTCCGGCTCGGACTTGCAAATCTCCAGCCGCTTCGAACGACATCATCCGTTGATGACTGTTCGGATGGCGTTCTGCTCCTGTGGCCGCGCCTGCGCGCAGGATGAAAACCCAGCTGGAGCGAATCCCCGACGGCAACGCGCCACCGTAAATCGTTAAGGGAATCGGCTCCCAAGTCATCTGCGCCTTCTTGTTTCGCGCCAGTTCCGTGCGAACACGCTCGACAATCGGATAAATCTGCGCGCGGACTTCCTCCGATCCGACAATTGTGTCCAGCGCTTCTAACAATGATCTCTCTTCTGCCGTCATATCCTGCTTTAAAAAATTCGGTTAATCTTAATTCTTAATTCGTACTTTTGAATCACACCATTAAGAATCTTGCTTTTGGAGTTGGCGGGACGCTGCCGTTTCTCGCGCTCGTGATTTGGGGTTGGGGCGATTGGACAACCTTCTTTGCTAATCCGGCGCGCGTCGGCCTCATTGTTCTGATCTTGTCCGGCGCAATCGCTTACGCCTTTTCCGGAAGCAGCAGCCTCGGAATCGGCCGGCGGGAAGATCCCGCCAGCCGCTGGATCTTCGTCCCGTTGATTACCCTCGCCATCGCGTTCGCGTGGCTCCCACCACATTTCGATCGTGTCGACCGTTGGTCGATCGACGGCGACACTGTCCGCTACCTGGGGTTGATCATCACCGCCATCGGCGGATTCGTGCGCGTGGCTACTGTCTTTGAGCTTGGCCACCGCTTCAGCATCTTTATCGCGGTGCAACCCGATCACCGCCTCAAGACCGATGGCTTTTACCGGTTCGTTCGGCATCCGAGCTATCTCGGAGCGTTACTGGCGATGGCGGGTTGGGCGCTCGTTTTTCGCAGCGTTATCGGTCTGCTCTTAACCGCAGCGATGTGCGTGCCAATCATCGCGCGGATCCGTGCGGAAGAAGATTTTCTCGTCCGCGAATTCGGCGACCAATATCGTGCCTATCAACAACGCACCCGCTGGCGACTGTTCCCGTTCATCTACTGACTCCCAATCTCCGACTTCAGATTTCCCAAGAATTCCTTATTCCACGATCCGCAATTTTCCCGCCCGCCCTAGGTTGCTTTCGTTTTCGCAGCTCGCCGGATAAAAGGTCAGTTCACCGATAAAACCGCAAAGACACGCCGCGCTTCGGAAGGCAGAAGTGGAAAGCAAGAAATCTATGAATGAGACAAAACACGATCATGAGCACCACCGCGATCATTCTCATCGCCCTCGCTGGAAGCGAGTGCATCACAGTTGGATTTTTTGGGTCGCCGTATTCCTGATGCTGCTTGCAATGATTACCTACGTGGCGACCGGCGACTTGTCCTGGGGCCTTCGTCGCCAACCAAAACCGCCGCCAACGCGCGCCACCGGAAGATAAAGTCCACTGCAACCAGCGCGACTCGAAGATGGTCGCTTCATTACGCGCTGAGAGTTTCAACAGGTGCTGATCGGTTTAAAGTACCTGCGGCTCGCCCCGGGCCGGTGATGTGCGCGGCACGTCATCTTTAGCTTATCAGGTTTTGTTTCCCAGAGAAGCTCGCGCTTGAATTTGCGATAGCGCTGTCTAATCACAGCTGGCAAAATGCACGCCTCTGCCGCTTTCGAAATGATCGTTTCGGTTCTGTCCGATGATATCGACGAGCAAAACCACGTTAACAACACCGTTTACCTGCGCTGGGTCCAGGATGTTGCTACCGCCCATTGGCGAGCCATCGTTAGCCCCGAAGTTCGGGAGGAGATCGGCTGGGTCGTATTGCGACACGAGATCGACTACAAAGCGCCCGCCACGCATGGCGACGAAATCGTGCTTCGCACATGGGTGGGCAAAGCCACTCGGCTGACCTTCGAACGCTTTACCGAAATCCGACGCAAGAGCGATCGCCAGCTCTTGTCGCAAGCGCGTACGCTCTGGTGCCCGATCAATGCTCAAACTGGCCGGCCGGTGCGTGTCTCCCCGAATCTCCGCGCAAAATTTTCCACGTGACGTGTAGGAAAGGCAGACACCGCTCAAAGAACGTGAAATCGTGGCGGATGCCTTCGCTGAAAGGCAGGAGTGCGATAAGAAAAGACAAGTTAGGCCACCGCGCTATAATGCTGATTTTCGTCGTCCATGAGTAAAGCCTTACGGAGCGAACTCCGCCTCGCCAAGCGCATGGCGCGTCTCGGCACCGAGACCGCTTTCGAAGTACTGGTGAAGGCGCGAGCGCTGGAGGCAGAGGGCTGCGACATCGTGCATCTCGAGATCGGAGAGCCCGATTTCGATACGCCCGGCAACATCATCAACGCGGTGACCGACGCCCTGCACAAGGGCTTCACGCACTATGGGCCTTCGGCCGGCTTACCGGAGCTGCGCGAGACCATCGCTGAGTATGTGAGTGAGACACGCCGGGCAAAAGCAACCCCCGAAGAAGTGGTCGTCGTCCCCGGCGGTAAGCCCATCATCTTCTTCACCATCCTTGCACTGGTTGAAGAAGGCGATGAGGTCATCTACCCGAATCCCGGATTCCCAATCTACGAGTCGATGATCGATTACGTCGGCGCGAATGCTGTGCCGATCCGATTGCGCGAGGAGTTGGATTTCCGGCTCGACGTCGATGAGCTCACGGGGCTGATCAATGACCGGACAAAGTTGATCATTTTGAATTCACCGCAGAACCCGACCGGTGGCGTACTGGAGAAGAAAGACGTTGATGGCATCGCGCGCGCGATCGGCGACCGCAACATCATGGTGTTAAGCGACGAGATCTATAGTCGCCTCATCTTCGAGGGTGAGCATCACTCCATCATGTCGGTGGACGGCATGAAGGAGCGCTGCATTTTGCTTGATGGCTTCTCCAAGACCTACGCGATGACTGGATGGAGGATGGGTTACGGCGTGATGCGCGCCGACCTTGCGACCCACGTCGCGCGTCTGATGACTAACTCCAACTCTTGCACCGCTAGCTTCACGCAGGTCGCCGGCATCGAAGCGCTGCGCGGATCGCAGGAGTCGGTTGATGCGATGTGCGCCGAGTTCAAGAAACGGCGCGACGTTATGGTCGCCGGGCTGAACAAGATCAAAGGTTTCTCCTGCCGCTTGCCCAAAGGCGCGTTCTATGTTTTCCCGAACATCACGAAAACCGGATGGCCATCGAAGAAACTGGCCGACGCGCTGCTCGACGACGCCGGCGTCGCCGCGCTGTCTGGGACGGCCTTCGGAGATTTTGGCGAAGGCTACTTGCGTTTCAGCGTTGCCAACTCGATCGGGAACATTGAGAAAGCACTCGATCGCGTCAGCGCCTGGGCGAAGAGAAAAATCTATAGCGAAAGCGGGGACTGATACGACCGAAAGTTGCCAGCAGAATCAAACGTTAGCTGCCATTTATCGATCGTGACGACAATGACTTCGCCCACTTATGTTCATGGATATTTGGGCGGAGAAAACGAGCGTTTGTTCCACCAAGCAAATACGTTAGCCGAATTGTTACATCATGACACAGTCTATCCGGCGGATAGTCACGTTTTGGAAGTTGGCTGTGGAGTAGGGGCGCAGACGATCATCCTGGCACAACGTAGTCCCAAGGCGCATTTCACCGCAGTTGATGTCTCTTCTGTATCTCTTGAAAGTGCACGGTCTTCCGTTCAACAACACGGTCTATTGAATGTTGCCTTTCACTTAGGGGATGTTTTTTGCCTACCGTTTGAGCCGAACAGCTTTGATCACGTTTTCGTGTGCTTTGTATTAGAGCACCTGCGACAGCCTCTTGAGGCTCTGGCGCGCTTGAAGGCGGTGCTGAAGCCTGGAGGTACGATAACGGTCATTGAGGGCGATCATGCGTCGGCCCATTTTTACCCGGAGAGTAAATATGCCCAACAAGCGATTGACTGTTTGGTCACTATTCAGGCCCGTCTTGGGGGCAATGCGTTGATTGGGCGCCAACTCTTTCCATTGCTCAAGCGAGCGGAGTTTGAAGACATTAGCGTGACGCCGCGACCGGTATACGCCGATGCGACTAAGCCAGAGTGGGTCGAAGGTTTCACCAAGAATACCTTTACGGCGATGGTGGAAGGAGCCAAAGCGCCAGCTCTCGAGCTTGGATTGATAAATGACGCGACATGGGAACACGGCATTGCGGATTTGCATGCAACGGCGGAAGAAGGTGGCACGTTCAACTACACCTTTTTCAAAGGTGTAGCGGTCAAACCGCTGGGCGCTTGCGCGAAGGAAAACCTCCAAGCAAAGAAAAGTAGGAAGTAGAAATTAGAAAACTTCCGGCTTTCGTGCGTACCTGAGAGATTCTCCCGTAGCCATGACCGATAAGAAATGCTTCCGTGTGTTTGCCACCTCCCGCATCGGCGATCCGGCCGAGAACCGTCTTCGCGAGCGCGGCTACGAGCTCGAGGTCTTCCAAGGCCCCGAGGCGCCGCCAAAGAAGTTGATCATCGAGAAAGTGAAGAGCGGCATCGACGGCTTGATCACAACGCTTCGCGATCCGATCGACGCCGAGATCTTCGAGGCAGGTAAGGGTTCGCTCAAGGTTGTGGCGCAGATCGCGGTCGGGTTCGACAACATCAATCGCGCCGACGCCAACAAGTACAAGGTCCCATTCACGAACACCGCCGACGTGCTTACCGAAGCGACCGCCGAGTTTGCGTTTTTCATGATGGGCATGCTCGCGCGCAAGATGTGGCAGAGCGAGCGCCTGGTTCGCGAACAGAAATGGCCGTCGTGGCATCCGTTCCTGCCGTTCCTCGGCGATGAGGTCACGGGCAAGACCATCGCCGTCATCGGCACCGGACGCATCGGCGTGGCGATGATCAAGAAGTGCTCGGGGTTCGACATGAACATCCTTTGCTACGACCCGGCGTATCACAATGACAAGTTCATCGCCTCCATCCAGGAGCTAATGGATCTGCGCCACGCCAATGGGATCCACAAGGAGAAGACCTGGATCAAGTACGTTGAGTTCGAGGAAGCGATGCGCGGCGCCGACTACGTGACCATCCACGTGCCGCTGTTGCGCGAGGGCGAAACCGACAAGCCAACCCACCACCTCATTAACGACAAGACGCTCAGGTTGATGAAGCCGACGGCGTACCTGGTGAATAGCTCACGCGGGCCGGTCGTGGACGAGAAGGCTCTCGCCAAAGCGCTGAAAGACAACGTCATCGCTGGAGCGGCGCTTGACGTCTTTGAGAAAGAGCCTCTCCCGCCGGATTCGCCGCTCCTCGATCCCGAAATCGTCGACCGCACGCGTCTGTTCCATCACTTCGCCAGTGGCGCGCAGATCACACGGCTCTCCGTCGATCCCGACAAAGGCATGGCTGGGCGCACTGCCCAGGCACTTGTCGACGTGCTGGAAGGGAACTACGGGGGCGATCCGACCAAGATGCCATACGTTGTGAACAAGGAAACGTTTGCGAAGTAGCTGGCGAAAAGCTGAAGCTCCGAAGTGCTGAATTGAGCGCACGGGATGCGCGACATAGAAGGGTCCGAGGCCGGACTGGGCCGTTAGCCACGAGGGTAGGAGCGAGTGAAGCGGGGCAGCGAACGAGTTTCAAATACGGCTACGTTTACGTTTTGCGCTCGCAAGTTGATCGCCAATTTTACATTGGTCTAACGCGGGATTTACCTCTATAAAAGAACGCAGCCCCTTTGAGCACGTGTATTGGGAAGGCGTCCTGCAGCAGCAGAAAGCTCGTCCAACCTGAGGTCGCGACATGACTAAGAAGATCGTCATAATCAGCCTAAGTTGCTTGGCGCTTGCTGTTGGCGGCGTGGTCTGGTTGTTCGTCGCCTTTTATATGTCAATGGAAAGAGGCGAGGAACATCGCCGCCATATGGAGGAGGAAAGGCACTCCGGGAGAGATGCCTTTGGCGAGGAGCCGGCGCTGTTTGCCGTCGCGCAGGCGATCGTAAAAAACGATCAGGATGCGATCCGCGCCCGCGAAGGCCGTTCCGGATTTGCAGGCGCCGGGGCGAGATGGTACGACGCTACTCTTCCGCCAGCCAGAGTAACATCTCTAGGTCGCTGCTATTGCGGACGGGCGTTCGTTTTCACTGCAGGCTGTTCTTTGCAAGAAGACCACTAAACAGCTTGGAACCGGCGGAGAAAGGGTGAGCGTTGATGCGCCTACGAATTGCTACGGCGCGACAGGTGAGCGAGTCTTAAACTCATGGGACACAGCCAAGGTAGAGATAACGTTAAGAAACGCGCGGCCCGCCGCAAAAAGGCGGAGCGCCTCGCCCTCGCCAAGAACAAGAAGAAGACTGCGACCAAGCAGTGATGAGTGATAAGCGCCGCCGGCGCTCGGATCCGCCGATGAAAAAAGCCGGGAAGCAAGGAAAGCAGCTACGCGAAACGGAGAGCGAGTGGGAATGGCTCAAAAGATATCGGGTCTGGGACGCTAACCGGAAAATCTTTCTTTACCCGGAGAACTGGATCGAGCCCGATCTGCGCTTGCCGACCCGTTTTCGGGCATCCTTGTCCGAGGTCGTGGCATTCATTCACGCAAATTGTGGCGCGGTGACAAAACTCAAGCCCGCGCACCGGAAAAGCGTTCGCGTCCTGTTCACCGGCAAAAACCGGATGAGCGCGCTCGTGGCCGCCCGGACTCTGGCCCGCGATCTGGGAAAAGACCTATGGCGCGTCGATTTGAGCGGCGTCGTCTCTAAATATATTGGCGAGACGGAGAAGAATCTGCGTCGCGTCTTCGATGCGGCAAAGACGGGTGGCGCGGTCCTCTTTTTCGACGAAGCAGATGCCCTCTTTGGCAAACGCACCAACGTGAAGGATGGCCACGACCGTTACGCCAACATCGAGATCGATTATCTCCTGGAGAGAATCGAGGACTACGCCGGCCTCGCGATCCTCGCCACCGGCAATCGGACTAAGATCGACAACGCGTTTTCACGGCGGTTTGACTTCGTTATCTCCATGCCGCTACGAAGAAAAGCGCGCAGGAAAGAATCTTCTGCTCGTTAGGCGCGTGTGCGCTAACTCTTGACCCAGATGAGCGGCAACATCGACACCCGAGAATTTTCCATCAACGATTACGACGCGGTGGTTAAGCTATGGCAGCGGGTTGAAGGTCTCGAGATCGCCGAGGGTGACGACAGAGAAGGCGTAGCTCAATTTCTGGCGCGCAACCCGGGACTGAGCCGAGTGGCGACCGATGGGTCGGAGACCGTTGGGGTCGCGTTATGCGGTCATGATGGACGCCGCGGACACATTTATCATCTGGCGGTTGATCCTACTTATCAGGGACGCGGGCTCGGTAAGCGTCTGTTGGATGAATGCCTGGACGGTCTACGCCGGGCCGGGGTAAAGCGCGTTATTATCATGGTGGCCGACGATAATCCGCGCGGCCGTGAATTTTGGAAGCGCTGCGGATGGGAGGAGATCATCGGCGCTATCGCGATGGGAATTGATCTTTAGATAGGAAAAACGGGTCGCGTCTAAACATTTGCTATTGCGAGAACGCAGTCGACACGGCCCACGGCCGCCGCTACATCTTTTCTCGATGGAAGAGAGCGCTTGCGTTGATAGCGGTTTCCATAAACGTACCTGGTTGTGATGTCTGATGAATCTCCAAACGCGAAGCAAAAACGGGTAGACAGCGGCATTACCCGGCGAACATTTCTTGGCATGAGCCTGGGAACCGGAGCCACGCTTTTCGCGGGAGGATCGGCCACAATCCTCGGGGCCGACTCGTCAACAGCAACGAGCCCAGTCACGAATCTTACCTGGCAGTTGGGCGGCGATCTCCCGGTCACTCGGCTTGGCTTTGGCGCGATGCGCATCACCGGGGAAGGGATTTGGGGTTGGCCTCCTGATCGAGAGAACGCGCTCAAAGTTCTGAGGCGCGCCGTCGAACTCGGTGTGAACTTGATCGACACCGCCGACGCGTACGGGCCGGAAACAAGCGAACTGCTCATAGCCGAGGCGCTCCACCCTTATCCCAAGGAACTTGTTATCGCTACGAAAGGCGGTCTGACCAGACCCGGACCGAGCCAGTGGGTGCCGAACGGTCGGCCTGAACATCTCAAACAGGCCGTCGATGGGAGCCTAAAGCGGCTGCGGCTAGACCGTATCGATTTGTATCAATTGCACACTGTCGATCGGAAAGTGCCTATGGAGGCATCGCTCGGCGCGCTCAAGGAAATGCAGGATGTTGGGAAGATTCGGCACGTGGGCTTATCCAACGTGGATCCGGAGGAAATCGAGCGGGCGCGCAAAGTCCTTCCGATAGTAAGCGTCCAGAACCAGTACAACATTGAGAACCGCAAATCGGAAAATGTTCTGGTCTATTGCGAGAAGAAGAGTCTTGGGTTTATGCCATGGTTTCCGATCGGCGGAGGCAGAGGGTTGAAACCTGACAATGCGCTGGAGAGGGCGGCCAAGGCTCGCGGCGCGAGCGTTGTCCAGGTCGCACTTGCCTGGCTCCTAGAGCGATCGCCCGTGATGTTGCCGATTCCTGGCACGTCGTCTATCGCGCATCTGGAAGAGAACGTAGCTGCCGCGGCGATCAAATTAAATCCCGCAGAGTGGAAAGCCATTGACGCTCTGGCAGGCTAAGGTTGTTTTTGGGTCTGTAATGGGATTAGACGGGAAGATTCCGTATAAACCTCGTTAGACCATGAAAACCATGCTTCCCCTGAGATTCATCGCAATCATTGTCTCGACGATTTTACTTTTATTGGGATGTCAGAAAAAAATCGCTGCCACAAATCCCAATTCTCAAAGCAAAACTGAATTACACGAAAACACAAAACCTCTCCAGGCCGCAGATCTGGTTGGATACGATGGAACAAAACTCAGGAAGAGCGTAGATGGCATCAAAGAGGTCAACGACAAACATAATCAGGAACTAGAAAAGATGGCCCAAACTGGGCAAGACCCACAATGAGGCCTAACAAGGCGCTGCGGCCAACCCTAGCCGCGATGCGCCGGTTTCCTGCGACCGGCCGCATTCTCCATTCATATCGTAACCAAAACGTGTGAAGGTGGGCGGCCAACATTTTCGAACGATCTGGCTTAAGACGGAGAATGAATGCGTCGTGCAGCTGATCGATCAGCGATTTTTGCCTCACCGTTTTGTGATCGAAGAAGTCAACAGAGTCGAGCAGATGGGGACGGCGATCCGCGAAATGCATGTTCGCGGAGCGGGATTGATCGGCGCAAGCGCGGGATACGGAATGTATCTTGCGGCAATTGAGGCCGCGGCGCGTCCCGCAGCCGCGGGATTCGATGAGTACCTAGCCAGCGCAGCGGAACAACTTAAGGCAACCAGGCCGACGGCAGTGAATCTTTCCTGGGCGGTCGAGCGCCAGCTAAAGAATATCGCCGAGGGGAAAACTGCGGAAGAGAAGATCGCCCTGGCCCTGCGCACAGCCAGACTGATTGCCGAAGAAGATGAGGAGCACTGCCGGATGATCGGACAGCACGGGTTGAACCTCATTCAGCAAATTGCTCGAAAGAAAGCGGAGAAGCCGGTTAATGTGCTCACGCATTGCAACGCGGGATGGCTCGCGTTTGTTGATTACGGTTCCGCCACGGCGCCAATCTATGCCGCGCACGATAGCGGGTTGCCGGTCCACGTGTGGGTTCCTGAGACGAGACCCAGGAATCAGGGTTCGAAGCTCACTGCCTGGGAGCTGGGCGAGCACGGCGTGCCGCACACGGTGATCACGGACAGCGCGGGAGGGCATTTGATGCAACATGGCGAAGTAGATCTGGTGATTGTGGGAACAGATCGCACGACTTACACGGGAGATGTTGCGAATAAGATCGGGACGTATCTGAAGGCGGTGGCGGCGAAGGATAATAACGTTCCTTTCTATGTAGCGCTGCCCTCGTCTTCGCTTGACTGGAACATGCGGGATGGGTTGAAAGAGATCCCGATCGAAGAGCGCGGCGCGGAAGAAGTAAAGCACGCTGACGGATGGCTTGATGGGCGACAGGCGGAAGTGCGCGTCACGCCGGAGGGAAGCCCGGCTGCAAACTACGGGTTCGACGTTACGCCCAGGCGCCTGGTGACCGGACTGATTACTGAGCGAGGCTTGTGTGAAGCGAACGAGAAAAGCATCCGCGCGCTTTTTCCAGAGCACGCGCCGTGAGCAAATACGTAAAATTCACGTGCGAACACGCGGCTGCGGAGATCGGCCCGTTTGGCGGGCTTGCCGAATTGAACGCATACCGGCAGAAACTTCTCCAGCTCCGACTGATCGGTGTGGATGTAAATGGCATTGGGTTCGGCAACCTGAGTATTAGAGACGGCACGACCAACAAATTTTACATCACGGGTTCGGCGACGGGCGGGATACCCGAACTGACGGTGGCGGATTGCGCGAGAGTAGTGGCTTACGATTTCAAGAGAAACTGGCTCCGATGCGAGGGATCCGCGATTGCTTCGTCCGAGTCGCTGACGCACGCCGCGGTTTACGAATCGGATGCAACAGCCGGATCGGTTATTCATTGCCACGACTCAAAGCTGTGGGGAGCACTTCTAAATCAAGCTCGGACAAGCTCGAAGGCCGTTGATTACGGAACGCCCGAGATGGCCTACGAAGTAATGCGTCTCTTCAAATTTACCGACGTGCAAAGCAGAAAGATTATTGTCATGGCCGGACACGAAGGAGGCATTATAGTCTTCGGCAGAGATCTCGAAGAGGCGTCCGCTGTTCTACTGCGCGAGCGAAAGGAAAATGAAGAGGTTAAGAAGTCGAAGGGAAGCGGCGGCAGCGCTCACCGTTGACACTATTCTTCCGACTTTTACGCCGCCGCGGCTTTCTCAGGTTTGCCCCATCGGTATCGCTCGACTCCCGCCCGCTTGAATCGCGAGCAGGCGAAGCGGCTACAGCTCTCTCCTCTCTATTCGTGCGCCTTACAGGGTAGGCGTAGGAGTAGCAGTCGGAATAGGAGTCGGAGTAGGAGTAACAGTCGGCGTGGAGGTAACAGTGGGAGTGGGGGTAGGAGCGATCACAATGGTTGTTGTACCTGTGCCTTCTTCGGGCAGTTTTCTATAGGTTATGAAGAGCGTTGCACCGAGGACCGGTGCGACTGTCACTTGAGCCGGACCTGCTATTATCACTCGGTTGATGATTTCCGGCGGATTTTGCGAAGCACCCCCGGTGCTCGAATCAATCCGGCTGGCGGTGAGAACATTGGCAGTTTGACCGGTTTGACCAGTTTGATCATTTAGCGTCACCGTAAGCACGCCGCGATCGGCGCCCCCTTCTTGCGTAAAATTCGACACCTTAAGAAAGTGATTGTCGGGGATTGTGATCATCAGCGGCGAACTCGTAATGATGCGGCTTTTGAATTCCCCGGCAAAGACAAAGGTTGTGGTACCCAACAGAACGCAAGCAACCAAATATCGCCCAAAAAGGATTTTCATGATTTGAAGATAGGCTCCTTCAAGGCGTCGGCCAATTGGAATTAGGGTTTGCCGAAACTCAAAGCGTAAAAATCGCATCTATCCCGGCCGGGTGAACTCCATGGTCCAGTTGGTTTCCCACGTCTTCTCACCGTCGGGAGGAAAATCGCCCTTTTCCGAGAAGGTCAACGCGCAAAAGTGCGACCGCAACCAGCAAAAGCTCTGTGAAGTGGAGTTAATGCATTCAGCCGCGCAGTTGCGACCGCGCTGTGGGTGACAGCTTCAATACTTCCGGTTCGCTCTTAAGATAGTGTGCCAGTCTCTTCGAAACCTCGCCGCGCCATTGCTCAGATCGAGACAGAGCGGCTACATAATTTCCGTATGCCACCGAATCCCGAAAAATTGAGAACCAGACAAAGACATTCTCACCCTCCCGCACCGGCAGAGCCGGGAAAGTGTTTTCGCTATTTTCGGTCACAAAATATGCAGAGACTGCCCCGCCCAAACTTTTCGCCACAGGCTTGAGTGTGTGCTCGAAGAAATCCACAAAACCGGCATCTACAGGAGCTTCAAAATAATAAATCGTCGCGACGATCAGACTCGAGGGGACTTTGTCTGCGCCGCCAGGAGGGCGCTTCACATTTTCAAGCGAGAAGCCGGACGCCGAAGTTGCTGGACGCAGCAACAGGACATTATCGGAGTCAACCATGGTGGCATTGGCAGCTTCCCGGTGCGCTTTCCAAACAGGCCCTCCATAAAAATCCCGTAATGCCTGCGCACGTGAGGCCATATTCCGAAAGCCTCGCAACCAAACAAAGCGATCCGGATTGTCAACGTCTCTAAATTGACCGATGACCCTTATTCTGATCGCCTCGTGCGGCTCGATAAATTCCCGATCGAATAGATCGATCAAGACATCGCGCTTCCCAGGGTGAAGCGTATATTGCCTGAGCTCAACGATAGGGCAGCAGAGCTGCTCTTCCCTCAAACTCTCTGAGTTTGGTTCGGTCACGGCTTTTTTAAACATTACCCGAGGATGCGGGAATTGCTGTCAATTTAGGCCTTGTTCGAGGAGGCGATGAGGATCAACGATCGATTTGTTGGATCCCATTCGCGTCGAAGTGTAGAGCAGTTCCATGAGGCGCGCCTCGTAGGAATCGCACATGGGAGACTCGCCATTTGGTTGGACCCATTCGGGATGTTGGATCCGGAGGTCGTCGTGAATCTGTCGCCGAAGCTCGGTGTAAGTGTGGATTTGATGAGGCACGGCCATTTGCTTGGTGAAAGATTCAAATGTGGCGGATGGTTTGTTTAACTTGCCTTGTCGATGAGCGCGCTTTCTTCTGAGACTTACGAATTTCATAAACGGCCTTTCATTTGGGGTTGGACCGCTCCAAATCCGCGCGGAACGAGGAACCATCCTCACGAGGCGCTTTCAACGGCGGCCTCGCTTCGGTCGACTCGGGGCTCCAGTTGAATCTGGAGATCGCGCTAAGCCGTGTCTCAGCGAAGATCCAGCGCCCAACGGCCTTTTCAGACCGGCCGAAAGTGCGCTGAGACGTCGGGTGACGTAATCAAAGCTTTTTACGTGATTTGCGGTATCGTGTCAAGCCCTTTTTTTCGGTCTACGACGCGATTGGACACGTGACTGAAACTGAGGCAAAGAAACTAGCCGATTTTACGAAAAGGTCGCGCGGGGCGGTGATTGCCTGGCTCAAAGAAAAATATTCGAAACTCGCGAACACATGAAGGGACGAAAACAAGATTCCAAAGGCCACCAGCACTCTAGAGTGCTGATCCTCGTGGATGAATCGAACGTCGCGAGTTCTGTCCGAACCGCGGGCCGTGGTCTGGATTGGCTGAAACTTCGCGAATTTCTGGCCGGGCCAAACACAGGGCGGGAACTGATCGAGATGGTGGTCTACGCCGGACTGCCACCTGCGATCCCGGCCTGGCAGGAGGAACGGGACAAGAAGAACAAATTCATGTATTGGTTGCGCTCCAATGGTTTCATGGTCGTAACCAAAGACGGCGCGCCGGCCGAAGAGGGACATTACAAGGCGAACGTTGACGTGATGATGGCGATCGATGCGCTCGAGCTTTCCGTCGAGATGCTGCCCGACGTTGTCATTCTTGTGACCGGTGATGCCGATTTCGCTTATCTCGCCATCAAGCTGAGGCGACGCGGAATCCGCGTGGAAGTCGCCTCGGTCGCCGCAAATCTCGGAAACACATTACGATCGGCCGCGAATGCTGTAATCGATCTGGCTCCATTGTTCAGAACGTTCGATATGATGAAAGTCCAGGATTTGCCGGCGGCGACATCGCCTCGACCGCAGCAGCGTAGGCGACGACTGCGGTTTCGCCCGCCAGCGTCGCGAACCGTCTAGTCGCGCTCCCATCTGGGGCTGTGAAATTACGGCCTCGCGCCGGACGATCAGCGATTCCTTAGTGCTATGAATAAACTGTCATTCAGAGGGAGTTGGAACGAAATCAAAGGCAAACTGAAACAGAAATACGCCGATTTGACCGATGATGATCTCACTTTCATCGAAGGCAAGGAAGACGAGTTGCTCGGCCGCTTGCAACAGCGTACAGGCCGGACACGGGAGCAACTGCGCGAGGAGATCGAAAAACTCTGATTCGCCGCCCAGTTGTTCGTTTAGGCTGAGAGCCGGAAATTTTCGCCGGCAACAGGGCTATTTGAGCTTTGCCAAGACGCCTTCCATTTCCTGCTTTCGGAAGGCGCGCAGGGTCTGGCTCTTGACGTTGCCCATTGAACCGATCTTAAGCAAAAAGGCGCTCATCGTCTCGTCATTGGGCGCATCGAACATAACTACCACGTCGTAAGCGCCCATCGTCCAGAATTCCTCGATGATCTTCATGCCCATTTTCTCGGCCTCGCCTATCGCGGCGTCGCCGCGTTTGACGGTATCCTTAACGTTGCGAATGCCCTGCTCGGTAAACTGAATAAGGCTAATATACATTGCCATAAATCGTTCCTTTCGTTTGAGGTTTCGGTTGAAAGACTATGGTGGAGTCCGCCTGTGTGCAAAAGCAACGTGCCGGCGGTTCAGTGCCATCCCAGAGTGCTTTTCGGCTCGCACGCTGGCCTCTACACTGAATTTGTTCGATGGATCCGTTCAGTTATCTCTCGGTTCTGATTTCCATTGTCCTCGCCTTGGGCATGACTCGCGTGCTCCAAGGTTTGGGCGAAATGCTGCAAGCGCGCTCACATCGACGCGTCTATTGGGTCCATGCGGTGTAGGTCCTGAACATTTTCCTCTTTCTCGTGGTTGCCTGGTGGGTTTTCTACCGCTGGCGCTTTGAACAGAATTGGACTTTTTTCCTTTTTGTTTTTGTCTTGATCTCTCCGACCATTCTTTATCTCTGTTCGTTGCTTCTCTTTCCGCGTGAAGGCGACGTCTCCGTAAAAGATTACAAGACACACTATTATGCGAATCATCGCGCCTTCTTCACCGTCTTCGCGTTGTTTGTGCCGGTCGATGTCGTCGATACACTCCTGAAAGGCGTCCCGCATTTCGTCGCGCAAGGCCCGCAATACGTTATCTCGGGTGTCATCCTGTTTTCAATAACGATGGCGGGTGCGATCACACGGAACGAGACATATCACAAGGTTTTAGCGATCTATTGCCTCTGCCACATCGTCTGGATCAGTTTTGCGATCTTTCACACGCTGCAGTAGAAGCTTTAAAGTTAATAGTTGATAGCTGAGCGTTGAGCGATGTAATGGCTCACTGATGACAGCGAACAATCCTAACAGGCCTCCGCACGTAATCATCCGCGGCGGCGCGGCGGGGTTTGCCCAACAAATTGAGATCGGTCCGCACCGTCTCAAAGGGGATGAACCGGCCGCTTTCGGCGGAACTGATATCGGGCCGTCGCCGTATGATTTTCTCCTGGCTGCGCTCGGCACCTGCACCTCGATGACGATCTCGCTGTATGCCCGACGAAAGGGCTGGCCACTCGAAGACGTGACGGTTTCGCTGCATCACTCGAAAATTCATGCGACCGATTGTGCCGAGTGCGAAACCAGGGTGGGAAGGGTCGACCGCATCGAACGCGAGATTCAACTCACTGGCGCGCTGACCAACGAACAGCGCGCGAAGTTAATGGAGATCGCGGATCGTTGCCCGGTCCATCAAACGCTTACTTCGGAAATCAACATCAGAACTCGCGCGATCTAACGTCGTTTCCGATTTTAAATCGACGCGAAGAGACATAGAGGGACCAAACAGATCAGAAAACAGAAAAGTTAAATTACGAATGGAACCGGGCGAAGCTCTTAGCACGGCCGCGCAGATCGCCGTCGCGCTTGCTGGATTTGCAGGCGTAGTGGTCGTTTTCCGGCGTGAATCGGTCCACGAGTGGTCGCCGATCGACAAGTTCCGGCTTCGGATTTTGCTGACCAATTCCATTCTTCCCCTCGCGTTCTGCATGATTGGCCTGCTGATGCTGACGATTAAGCCCAACCCAGCGGGAGCCTGGCGTTGGTGCAGTGGCTTGACGTTCGCGGTTCTCTTCCTCTTCGGAATAGAGACGATGAGGATTTTTCGCAGTTTCGACCCGGCTCAGTTGCGGAGCACCCGCGCTACGGGATTTACTTTCTATTTGTTCTCGATTCTCGGGACCGCGGCGATGCTATTTCAATTATATAACGTTGCTATCCTCGGTGCATTCTGGCCGTTCTTCACCGGAATCGTCGTCCAACTTCTCGCCGCAATGTTCCAGTTTGTGCGAATCATCCTTCTACCGCCGGAACAGCATAAGAGCGATCCAGACTAGCGCCCGGTCAGTCATCGAAGGGTGTTTACTGGTCGGCGGAGGCCCCGTCATATCCGTTACCGTGAACTGCAAATTCCACTTGTTCGGTGTCGTGAAGGCGGCCGTAATCGACGGTGAGCCGGCCGCCGCCGTGCTCGGTGTAGATTTCGACAAAGCGGTGGCCGAATTGAATGTCGCGCCAGCTATAATCCTTTTGCGTTTGAACGGCGGCCGCAATGACTGGATCGATTCCAACAACGGAGACAATAAAGAGGACCCGATTGGATTCGAGCGACTCGAGAGTTGCGCCAAACAGCGGACTCGTTTCGTCGATCGTATGCCGCAAAGTCAGCGCCGCGGGAAAAACCGTCAGCCGATCAAAATGGAGTTTGAGAACATAAAAGTGGCGGAAATCTCCGCCTTCGAGCAACGGTTCATCGCGCGAAAACATGATCCGGAACTCGGCCTCCACCATGCTGTGCTGATTTTCGTTACCGATCCGCACCATCAGCGTCGGTTTCCCGTTTAAGGGCGCAACGACCATGGAATTGCTGAACATGACCCGCGCGGTCGGGCGCGAAAAGCGGACAAAGATCAGCCCAGTCATGACTGCGAACAAGAAGATGCCGCTCATGATTTCAATGGTGGTAATGATGTGCCCATAGAGCGTTTGCGGATACATATGGCCGTAGCCCACGGTGGCCAGGGTTTGCACGCTGAAAAAGAAGCAATCGAAAAACCAATGCCCGCCAGTGCTGCCGGCGATACTGTTTGGTTGGAAACTATAGAGCGCGGCAAAAAGAAAGTTTAGGCCGAGGTAAAGACTGGCGACAAACGCGGCGAACCGCGGCCAGTTCAAACCGAGCAACCAGCGATAGACATCGCGCCACCTCCAGGCGTCCGTCCCGACTTTGACAAATTCGACCTGACCAGCGCGGATGGAAACGTGACTGGGCCTCCTGATCATATTCTTCTAATCCGCGGCCAGCGGCAATTGGTCAACAAATCGAGTGACGGCTTGGAGAATTCGCTGATCGATGTCTTCCTGTGTTTCGCCTGTTCCTTGAAGTTGGCGTTTAGGCACGCGCAGGGAATGATCGCCGCCTTCAACAACATGCAAAAAGTTTGGCGCTTTCATTTCCGCGCGCACCCGCTCAAGAAGATCCAGCGGACAAAGCGAATCGCGGGTGCCTTGCACAAAGAGAATGGGCGTGGTCAGGGCGCGCAAGACTTCATCACGGAGTTTGGTCCGGTCGCCCATTGCGCACAGCGGGTATCCGAGACAAACGAGTCCGTCCACGTTTTCGGTGAGCGACACGTGGCATCCAATACGCCCACCCATGCTTTTGCCGGTCAATATTGTAACCGCATAGGGGGGTTTCTTCTGCGCCTCAGCCAACGCTTGTCGATGCGCGGCGATGAGTTGTGGCAGAGGATCGGGCCGTTTCCGGTGTTCGCGCGTGTAGGCATAATCAAAGATCTCCACATCCCCGATTGTTTGTAAACGCTCTTTCCACTGCTGCATGCACAGATGCGTTGACGGCGCGCCTGCACCTGGAGCGAATAAGAACAAAGGTTTCATACGTTATCGCCGGTGTCGCCCCTGTGGAATTAAACTAAACGGTGGTCAGCGACCTCGGCTACAGTAACTTGAGGGTGGCCGCTTGCGCTTAGGAAAAAAGGTTCGGCAAGACGTTTGCAATAAAGTCCACCGTACCGTGGCCGATCATGTTGGCAATGAGATCGCGGCGCCAAAGATAGAAAGCGCTTAGAATAGCGCCGAGCACCAGCGCGATCAGAATATTGGCCGCGCCTCCTGTCCAGTGTCCAAGCGCAAAGATAACGAGTGGAATTCCGGCCGCCCAAGCGGGCTTCAGTCCAAGGGCCTGGAGCCGTTCGATCGCATAGCCGCGGTAAAATAATTCCTCCACAACTCCGGCTCGTAAGACAATCAGGGTGATCAGCCATAACGGAAGTTTTTCAAAGGCAGCCGAGCCTGGCCCGTGGCCATACCCGGTAAGCGCAGCCAGTACGCCGCCGGCAGCAGCGGAGGCAACGGCGATGACCAAGCCCCAAAGAATCGACTTCCACCAGCAAGATGTGCCGAGGCCGATCGATGTTAGAGGTAATCGTTCGCCGCGGCGTATGATGAACAACAGAGTAATCGCGCTTACCCAAAGCAGCGTTTCTTTCCAGATCGCCGCTGTAAAGGTAAGGGTCGGCCAAAAATATGAGACCGATTGCCGGACCAGTAACATCGCGAACAGCGATAGGAATAGACCCAGCCAGGTCGCGCGTAAAACTTTCGGCGGCAATGCAGCCTTGCCGGAGCTGAGAAGCGTTTGCTCGCTGATGTTGTTCGTTTGCACAGGTTTCCATTGAGATGCCGAAACTGGCATCTTGGATTCAAGAAGTTTCCTTTCCTGTCGACTTCCCGCCGACGGACCGAATTTTCGTGCCAGAGATGAAGCAAAGATGGACAAAACGAGCGGCGATTGACCCCAATCGATCAGCGCTTCGCTCGCGACTGAGACGCGGTCTCCCCTATATCGTCTACCGGCTTATTTTCCGCCTTGAACCGAAAGCTCCCAACGGTAACCGTCAGGATCGTGGAACCAGAGGCCCATGTGCGGCGAGCCGGGCCCTTCCGGTCCGATTTCATCGCCCGGATCTTCCAGATCAGCCTCGACGCTCTTCAGGTGATTGAGTGCTTTTCGCAACGTCGCCACGTTCGGCAGATGAAACGACATGTGATCAATCGTTTCAGGCGACGGCTTGCCTTTGAATAGCGCGATCGTGACGTTGTCATTACCAATAGCAACGCCATTTCCGAATTCGAATTCCTTTTTCAGGCCCAGCGCGCGCTCGAACCATTTCGCGCTTTTCTTCGGATCGCGCACCGCTAATCCAAAGTGACCAACCACCCCCAGTGTGAACGGGACTTTCGCCATGCCGCTTACTCTCGGCCCCAAATCATAGCCACGGAAGTCGTAAGACTACCACCCATATTGAAGGTAAGGAATTTTTTCGCGTCTTCGATCTGGCGCGTGCCGGCTTGTTCGGTGAGCTGCTGATACGCCTCGAATACCTGACGCACACCGGTCGCGCCGACCGGATGACCATCCGCAATCAAACCACCACCAGTGTTCACCGGAATCTCGAACGGTAGCTTGCCGCGCTTTTGATTTCGAACCTGTGGCAAGGTGGTCGCGCCGCTTTTCACGAGCTCGACCCCTTTGCCCGGCTCAGCCAGTCCGAGAATTTCGTAAGCGACGATCTCGGTGATGGAAAAGCAATCGTGCACCTCGGCGCCTTGCATGTCGCGCGGCTTCAAGTTCGCCATGCCAAATGCTTTTTCCGCTGCTTTACGGGCGGTCGAGAACGTAGGCGCATCTTTCTTGTCGAGCGGGAGATAATCGGTGGTGTGACCGTACCCGAGCAAGCGCGCGGTCTTATGTTTGTCGCGTCCGATCCTCTCGAGATACTTTCCGGAAACGAGCACAACTGACGCCGCGCCATCTGTGATCTGGGAGCAATCAGAGACTTTGAGCGGCGGGGCGACACTCGGGTTCTTGTCGGACACTTGCGAAGCGCAATCGAGAGTGAGATCGGCATCGCGCATTTGCGCGAGCGGATTCAGCTTGGCGTGCGCATAATTTTTCCACGCCACCTGAGCAAGGTCCCCTTCACTCGCCCCGTACTTCTCGATGTAAATTTGTGCGATTCGCCCGAACAATTTCGGGAACATGAAATCGCCGTACTCCGGTTTTTCATTGTGATAATCGGCGGCCGCGCCAAGGACATCCGAGCCATCGAGCGACGACATCGTTTTCTGCTGTTCCGCGCCGACAACGAGCACGACATCGTGAAATCCGCCCATGATCCATTGCGCTCCGAGCAAAACCGAGAGCGCGCCAGACGCACATGCCGCTTCGGTGTGCATCGTGGGAATGGCGCGCAATTTGGGGTCGATCTCCGGAATGAATGCGCCAAGTTGCAACTGTTTGGTGAACTGGCCTGCATTGAAATTTCCAACCGCGCCGGCTTGAATTTCTGCTGGATCGATCTTCGCATCGTCGATCGCTTTCCTGCCGGCTTCGATAATCAAGTGCCGGATGGTTTTGCCCTCCTTCTTGAGATTGCGCTTAAAATCGGTGCGCCCACCGCCGAGAATGTAAACAGGTTCGCTCATAACAATTTCAATTTAGCTAATCTTCACCCGCTGTCATCCTGGGCTGTGCAACCTGGATGACATTTTCGATTCTAAGCGGCGGTATGTTGGTCTAGTCGTTGTTTGCGCGGATCAGTCTCTGAGATGATCAAGCTGACCGCGTGTTGGTTAAATCCTTTGAAGCCGCCTTTGCGCTGCAAGTTTTCCAGGTGACTGCCGATTGCGCCTTCCGTGGCGAATTGCTGAAATTGCTTATCGGTGATTAATTTTGCCGCGCGCAATTTTTCCAACCGCTCACGGCGCACCGGCCAGCGTTCGCCTTCAGTGAAGGCCTGCTTTAGAAACGGAAAATCGGAAAACGGCTTCATCGTGACGATGTCGATCTTGGACAGTTGCTTCCGCAACAGCGCGTGATCGAACCGGCATTCGAGATGATGCATCCCGGCGCCGAGGAAACTTTCGCCGTGCAAACCACACCAAAGTCCGACGGTGCCAAGCGATTTTGCCGCTGACAATTTTATGCGTGAGAAATCGATTTCCGTTTCCTCCCGCGTAAGGTCGATATCGGCAAATACGACGATGCCTTCGAGCAGTTGCTCGAGAATTTGCGAGCCCCAACCCGCTTCCGAGCCAGCGTAGTATCGTTCTCGCCGCTCGAAGCCAAGCGTTTCGAGCGCTTTGATCAAATCGATAAAGAACTTTCGGGAAGAACGGAAGGTATGATGATCGTGGTTAGCCCAGCCTAGGCCTAACGAATCCTGGCGGCGCTTTTGTTCCCGCCCGGCGCGATTCCGTTTCTGCCAATAGGCGCGCTCTTCTCTGAAAAATAGATGGCATGCCAGATCGCGCCCGGCCAGATCGACGGCTTCTTTTAAGCACTGGTGGGCATGCGCGAAACCTTTGGCATCATCATCCCAAATTCGCTGTCGTCTCTGAAAAAGTTCCCGCACCGCGCAATATGCTTTCAGGTCGGGTGCGCTAGAAGTATAACCACGATAACCGCGACGCTCGATCGCGTAAAGTTGTGTCCCGTTCTCTTCCCTAACAAGAAGTTTGCGAAAACGTGACAACGGTTCCCCCTCGATTTTGTTGTTGATGCCGTGAACAATGGCGAATTCGGCCGCGAAATCCGGACGCACCGCCAATGCGAGGGGAAAACGGGCGTTGCTCGCCGCAATTAACACACGCGGCAACATGGCTTCCGGATGCCAGAGCGCTTTGTGTCCGGCTACATTGTCCCCGAGCGGATCGTCGACGTAGCCGGTCTCGCGCAACGCAGCTTCATCCGACGCCGGAAGGAGCAGATGATCGGTCCAATCGAGAATCAGCGTCCCGGTTTCATCACGCAACCGTTTCGCGAGCGTTCGCGCAAAACTATTCCGCTCGAGAAACGCGTGGATGCGATTAAGGATGAAATTCTCGGCTTCGTAACATAGCGGCCATTCGAATTTCGCTTCTGTCGCGCTTTTATTCGTGGTTAAGGTCGCTGTTGTCATGATGAATTTGGGTAACGCGCGCGTCTCGCGTGTTAGCGGTGGCGTCCGCCATCACGAACTTTCCCAAGACATCTTATCTCAAAGACCCTCATTTGTCTCATTCGTGCCGCTAAGAAAAGCGTGACGCGTGCGCTGGGCAATAATCGCACCGCAATCAAGACGTTCTGATAAAACGTATTAAATTCGTCATATCCTTTCAAACCTCCGATCCGCGAACGGTCCGGCGGTTGCCGGATTGGTTAGGATCATGGAAATAGCACCCAGCATGGCACGACTTCACGAATATCAGGGCAAAGCCATTCTTGCTGCCAACGGATTCAAGATCCCGCGCGGCCGCGCCGTTTCAACAGCTGACGAAGCGGTATCGGCGGCCAAGCAATTGATGGGGCCGAAGGGCGGCGAAGTCGTTGTGAAGATTCAGGCTTGGACAACGGGGCGAGCGGGAATTGGTGGCGTCGCCTTCGCCAAGAGACCAGCCGATGTTCGCGGTCATGCTGCCCGAATGCTGTCGATGAAGGTTGGACAGTTTCCCGTCGAAGCGGTCCTGGTGGAAGAGAAGATCGTGATTGAGCGGGAGTTTTTTCTCTCGTTCGCCATTGATGATGCCGCCCGCGCTCCGATGATTATTCTCGCGGCCGGCGGCGGCAGTGGAATCGAAGCGCGCGCCGCTTCGACGCGGCGCATCGCCTGCAATGTGAAGCACGGACCACTGGATTTGGCAGTTACCGAAGCCGTCGCTTCGTGCGGACTGTCGCCGGCACACGCGACGCAACTGGCCGACGCGATTCAAAAATTATTTGTCGCCGCGCGCAGCGTCGAAGCCCGGTCGCTTGAGATCAATCCGCTGGTGTTGACCAAAGACGGTCAGTTCGTTGCGGCCGATTGCCGCATTACGATTGATGATTACGCCGTGGCGCGACATCCCGACCTTGGGATTGAAATTGCGAGAGAATTCGATCATCCCCCGACGGCTCTTGAACGCGTGGCCTACGCCATCGAACAAAATGATCATCGCGGCACATTTTATTTTGCGCAGTTAGCCACGGCTGCTGGCAAAGATTCCAAAGGTCTGGTTGGTTTTCACGGCGCCGGCGGCGGCGGATCGATGATGTCCATGGACGCCATCGTGAACGCCGGATTCACCATTGCCAATTTCACCGATACCAGCGGCAATCCATCCGCGTCCAAAGTGTATCGCGCCAGCCGAATTATTTTGGCGCAGCCTGACCTAGTCGGATATTTCGGTTCCGGCTCCGGCGTCGCCAGCCAGGAACAATATTGGTCTGCGTATGGACTGGCCAAAGCATTTTGGGAGCTCGATCTGGATATTCCCGCGGTGATTCGTTTGGGTGGCAACACCGAAGATCGCGCCGTGGACATTTTGCATCGAATGTCGGGGCTGCTTCGTGCGCCAGTCGAAGGCTATCGCAAGACCGACGCGCCGGCCATGATCGCCGCGCGTTTCGCGGAACTTGTCGAGGGCGGGCGCGGCACCAAATGGAAACCGCGCGCGCCGCGTGTGCCGAAGTTCGTGAAAGATCCATCGGCCATCATGCTCCCCGTAAAAAGCGGTCGCGTGTGGATCGACGCTGCGGAATGGCCGCAGATTCGCCGCGCCGTCGAGACGCACTCTGGGCGATTGATCGTGGATCACGCGGGCGCACCGGTGGCGGCGCTGGCGAGCGAGGAGTTTGCCACCAGAGATTCCGAATTGCTCGCGTGCGATGTCGAATGTCGCCTCGCCGGAGTCGAAGGCTTCTATTTGGAACTTGATATCCCGGGACTGGACGGACTGATTGGAGGTGCTCGCTAAATGGCAATTTTGATCGACGAGACCAAGCGCGTTCTTGTGCAAGGCATCACTGGCCGCGAAGGCCGGGCACGCACGCGCTTGATGCGCGAGTACGGAACCAACGTGGTCGCGGGTGTGACGCCCGGCAAAGGTGGGCAGACGGTGCTTGGTGTGCCGGTATTCAACACGCCGCAGGAAGCAGTGAAAGCCATGGGAAAGATCGACATCTCCGCGCTTTTTGTGCCTGCAGTCGGCGTGAAGGATGCGGCAATTTCGGCCATTGACGCGGGGATCAAGCTCACGGTGCTCGTGCCCGATCGCGTGCCGGTGTGGGACGCCATGGAGATCGCCGCGGCGGCCAAAGCAAACGACGCGAATTTTCTTGGACCCAACACGCTTGGAGTGTTAAGTCCGGGCAAAGGCGTGGTCGGCATGATCGGTGGTCGCGCGGAAAGTGCGCGGCAGTGGTTCAAGCCGGGAATTCCAAAAGGTGTTGGAGTGATCAGTCGCTCCGGTGGCATGGCTTCAAGCACGGGCTATTATCTGGGACAGTCGGGGGTACGCATCTCCACCATCGCGCACATTGGCGGCGACGCCGTTCTTGGAATTCGTATTCCCGAAGCGGCGCTGTTGTTTGAAGCGGATCCGCTCACCGAAGCCGTCGTAATCTTTGGCGAAATTGGTTCGTCGCAGGAAGAGGAACTGGCGCAGCTGATTCGCGAGCGAAAAGTCACCAAGCCGGTGATCGCATACATCGGTGGCAAGGCGGCGCGCGAAGGCACGCGGTTCAGTCACGCGGGAGCGATCATTGAAGGTGGACGCGGCACCCATGCTGGCAAAGTGAAAGCGTTGCGCGAGGCTGGCGCAACGGTGGTCGATGCCTTTGGCGAACTGCCGAGGGCGGTAGTTGAAATTCTCAAGCAAATGAAAGGACAGAGTCTTATGAGCGAAACCGATAAAAACGCTGTCTGGAATACCGCGATAACGCGCATCGAGCCCAACCGGGTAGCGGTGCGCGGATACGACATCGCCGAGCTGATGGGACGCGTCTCATTCGGAGCCGCCGTCCATCTGCTTTTGACCGGCGAATTGCCCTCGCCGCCTGTCGCGCGTTTGATGGACGCGGTGTTGGTGGCATCGATCGATCATGGCGCGACGCCACCAAGTGCGCTCGCCGCGCGCATGGTCGCATCCACCGGCGCCTCGTTGAGCGCGTCGGTCGCCGCCGGCATCATGTCGATCAATCGTCATCACGGCGGAGCGATTGAAGATTGCGCCCGGCAACTGAAGAAGATCGCCGATCGTGCCACGCGTGAATCCATTTCAATGGATGAAGCCGCCACGCGCTCGCTCGCGGAGATGAAAGAAGCCGGCGACCGAATGCCGGGATTTGGTCATCGTTATCACACCAAGGATCCACGCACGGCGCGGCTGTTCGAGCTGGCGGTCGAAGCCGGCGTGGACGGGGCGCACATGAAAGCAGCGCGGGCCGTTGAAAAATCCTTCGCCGATGCCAAAAAAATGCTGCCCATCAATGTGGATGGCGCGATCGGCGCCATCCTTGCCGATTTAGGAATGAACCCCGCGGCTTTCAACGGTATTTTCATGATCGCGCGAACGCCCGGACTCGTGGCGCATGTCATCGAAGAGCAAACGCGCGAGAAACCGATGCGTCGAATTGATCCGGTCAAGCATGGCTATGACGGGCCGCCTCCCAGAAACATTTCCGAATAAATCAGAATCGATATGACCACTACGACAGCAACCCAACGAATCAGCTATAGCGTCACTCAGATCGCGCAACTCTTTCCCAGCTTGAAGAGGATCAAGGACAAGTCGCTGCGCGAACGGGTGGCCGCGGTCTGGAGCGAAGCCATCACTACTGGCTGCGGCGGCAAAGGCTGGACCTTTGACGAATTGCGCGCGGTCAAGTTCACCCTCCTGGCCGGCGATATCGAAATGACTTTCGTCGAGCATCTCAATTCCTGCGCGCGGCAATGCATCGCCATTGCGGATGTGCTCGAGAAATCATTCCGCTGCGACATTCCCATTCAGCGCGACTACCTGATCGCGGGCGCGTTGCTGGCCGATGTGGGCAAGCCGCTGGAGTTCGATAAGGACAAGTCAGGAAAAGTGATTCAGGGGAAATTTGGGCAGCAAGTGCGGCATCCATTCAGTGGCGTCGCGCTGGCCTACAAGCACGGCATTCCCGGCGATGTCATGCATATTATCGCCACGCACAGTCATGAGGGCGACAAGGTGGATCGCTCGATCGAGTCGATTATTTTTCATCACGCTGACTTCGTGGACTTTGATATCGCCAAGCTTCTGGGCAAACGCGCCGCCAAGAAGTGACCCGTTGGATTGACATCGGTTCGCCAGAGTTTGTTTTCCCTACAATCTCGGGCTGCACGGTCTTGAGATGAGGGCCGGCCAGCTATGAACGAGATCGACATTGTCCGCGACATCTCCCGCAGATTCGAGCAGGCGGCCATCCCGTACATGCTCACAGGTTCCATGGCGATGAATTATTACGCCCAACCGCGAATGACCCGCGATATCGACGTCGTGATCGCGATTGGCCCGGAGGACGTCGGCCGCGTGGCTGCTTTATTTCGGCCGGACTATTACGTGAGCGAAAAGAATATTCGCGAGTCGCTCGTCCGCGAATCGATTTTCAACCTTATTCATCAAGAGAGCGTCATCAAGGTGGATTGCATCATCCGAAAGAGAATCGAATATCGGCGAGTTGAGTTCGAGCGGCGCCAGATAATCTCCATTCTCGACTTCACTACGTTCATCGTGAGCAAAGAAGATCTTATCATCTCAAAACTCTTTTGGGCAAAGGATTCGCATTCTGAGCTTCAACTGGGCGATGTGAGAAATCTGCTCGCTACCGGATATGACGCTGCCTATCTGCAATGCTGGACGCGCGAACTGGAGCTGGATACTTTATTAGAGGAATGTCTCAAATGAATGATACGCCGCCCGAAGTTGAGCGAATGCTGCGCGAAAAATTGATGGCGCGCTCGGGCGAGGAACGTTTCGTGATGGGCGCGCTGATGTTCGATAGCGCTCGTGAAATGGTGAAGGCATCGCTGCCGCGGGGATTATCCGAGGCGGAGCGGCGACGGCAACTGTTCAAACGGCTTTATGGGAATGAAATTGAGATGGGATAACTGATATGGGCCTCACGCTTGTCGAGAAGATTGCCGCACGGCACGCTGATGGACTCGCTCCGAATGCGGTGGTGCACGCCGGCGATTTTATTTCTATTCGCCCGCGCCATGTGATGACGCATGACAATACCGGCGCGGTGATCCCAAAGTTCAAGCAAATCGGCGCGACTGCGATCGCGGACCCCGCCCAACCGGTATTTGCCATCGATCACGACATTCAAAATGTCACGCCAAAGAATCTGGAGAAGTACGCCAAGATTGAGGCGTTTGCGCGCGAGCACGGCATCGATTTTTACCCGGCGGGCACCGGCATTTCGCATCAAGTCATGGTCGAACAGGGCTACGTCATGCCCGGCGCCATGGTGGTAGCCAGCGATTCGCACTCGAATTTATATGGCGCCGCGGCAGCGCTTGGCACGCCCGTGGTGCGAACCGATGCCGCGAGTATTTGGGCGACCGGAGTCACATGGTGGCAAGTCCCCAAGGTGGCTAAGGTTCTGCTTAAGGGAAATCTTTCGCCCGGCGTCACCGGCAAGGACGTCATCATCGCTTTGTGCGGGCTCTTCAACAAAGATGAGGTGCTCAATCACGCCGTTGAATTTATGGGCAACGGCGCGGCGAATCTTCCGATGTCCGCGCGCATGACTATCGCCAACATGACTACCGAATGGGGTGCGCTGGCAGGTGTGTTTCCATTCGATGGAGTAACGGTGAATTATTTGCGATCGCGCGTCGGCGAATTCACGAGTGACAGACGCCCGGGAACGCGCGGCCCCAAGAGTCGCTCCGGCTACGCCAACGCCGACATCGATGGGTGGTGGGAGAATCGAAGCGAACTCAGTGCTGACGTGGACGCGGACTACGCAATTGAACTCGAACTCGATCTTGCGACTGTCGTTCCGCATGTGTCCGGGCCTAACGAAGTGAAGACGATGGTATCGCTGCCGGAAATGGAGCGGAAGCATGTGTCCATTCAGAAGGCATATCTGTTGTCGTGCGTAAACGCGCGCTTTGAAGATTTGCACGACGCCGCGCAAGTGGTGCGCGCCAAAGCCGGACACGTTGCCCATGGTGTCGAATTTTATTTGGCCCCCGCCAGCGCCGAAGTGCAAGCCAGGTCCGAGTCCACTGGTGATTGGCAAACTCTGGTAGATGCGGGCGCCATTCCGCTGCCGCCCGGTTGCGGGGCCTGCATTGGCCTGGGTCGCGGCCTGGTGCAAAAGGGCGAAACTGCGATCAGCGCCACCAATCGTAATTTCAAGGGCCGGATGGGTGATCGCGATGCCTACGTATATTTGGGTTCACCCGCCGTCGTGGCGGCCAGCGCCTTGGCCGGATTTATTTGCGCGCCAAAAAATTTCGCTGAGCGCGCCGCGGGCACTGCAGTCCGACGTGCCCAAAGCAAACCGAAAGCGCCGGCTTCGGTTGAGATCATGGCCGGTTTTCCGCCAAGTGTGCGCGGTCGCGTCCTCTTCATTGATAAAGACAATTTGAACACCGACGGCATTTACGGGAGCAAACACACTTACCGTGACGACATGACGCCAGAGGAGATGGCGACAGTGACATTTGAAAACTACGATCCCAACTTCAACACGCTTTATCAAAAGGGTGACGTCGTGGTGGGCGGACTCAATTTTGGAAGCGGCTCGAGCCGCGAGCAGGCGGCCACGGCGCTGAAGTTCAAAGGCATTCCGTGCGTCATCGCCGCCAGCTTTTCCGAAACCTACAAGCGCAACGCGTTCAACAACGGCTTCGTAGTGTTCGAGTGCCCCGAGTTGGTAACACACCTGCGCGCCACGTTGAAAGATCGTGCGCCCACGACGATCGCCTCGGAGATGACGATTGATTACGGCAAATCTACGCTGACCATCGATGGAAAATCATTCACCTTTCCGCCGCTCAGTCCCGCCGCTCAAGAATTGATCGTAGCCGGCGGCGCCGAAAATCTGGTGGCCGCGCGGCTTCATGCGAAGCTGCAAAAAACCGCATAATCTCGCGCCCTGTCGATCTTAAGACCAGCTCGGGACGCACTTGCCGTGCGTCTACCTGCTCACAACGAGGCTACTCGCAACACCAACGCGGCCACGGCCAGCAGGAGGAACACAACCGCTAGGCCGAATGAGTAATCGCGTGCGCGCAGGTGAGTGATGATGGCGCCGACAAAGAACAGGACGAGGCCGACTGCGGCAGCCGTCCCGATCAGCGGCACGCGGATGCCGACGAGCAGTCCGAGCGCCCCTGCTACCTTGAGGGCGCCAAGCATGGTTATCCACGATTCGGACACGCCCACCTTAGCCATGTTAATGAGAATCTGCTTAAAGCGAATGAAGTCGAGTGTGGCCGAGAAAATGTTAGCGGCAGCGGCCAGAACAGTAACGATGAGGTAGGTAGTAAACATGGCGAGATCCAACAGTTATTTCGCAATGCCCACGATCTTGTGAAAATGTTTCCTCTGCTCGATCGCGTCGAGCATGAATGCCGCAACCGCTTTGCGAGCCAGAGTGAAACCCATTTTAGGAGCGGCGCCTTCCCGGCTTCGATACGTCGAGTATTGTTCCTGAGTGAGACGTGGAGGACGGGCGATCGTCCAGTTAAGACCGCTGGTTTGCACGATTTCTTCCATGGCAAGCGAATCGCGCATGTGGTTTCGCATGATAAAACTGGCGATCCGATTGGGAATGCCGGGAAAGTGCGCGGCAGCCGAGAGAACAACCAGCCGCTTCACGCCTGAATGGTTCATTGCCCGAGTAGCCGCAAGTGCGCTGTCGTGGAGCATTGAGCTTGGTTTGAAGACTTCTCGCGGTCCCAGTGTCGAAAGGACCGCGTCGTGACTTTGCATTGCATCAAACAGTTGGTTTTCGTCCATGGCATTCCCTTTGAGGACGACAAGCCGCTCATTTTTTAAGGCGATGTTTTCCGGTGAACGAACAAACGCGGTTACGTGATGACCTCTTTCGAGAGCTTGCTGAACAATCTCCCGCCCGGTCCGGCCAGTCGCTCCGATGAGAAATAGTTTCATAATCGGTTCCTTGTTATTACGATTCTCGTTCTATTGGTGTTCCGTTCGCAGAATGCTCTGTTTGCCGGCAAAATGTTGATGCGACATCCGAATCAGATCCATCGCCGGCTCCAGATCCTCTTCATCGTCCACAATCAACGTGACGTAGCCTGCTTCAGGTGCCCAACGGTGCGGGCCTGCTTTGCCTTCCCTAAGAACCCGCTCCTGATCATCCTTCGGCAATCGAATATCGCAGTGACCGCGGCCATGGATATGCATGAACATTGTCCGTCCGACAAAAAACGCGTCTTCGTGGATTCCCGCATTCTGCCGCTCCGTCACACCGGGCAGGTTGAGAATCCTTTGCCGTAATTCCTGATGAAGCTCTTCTGATTTCATAATCGGTTCCTTTCTGTTGCAATCATTACTCTTAATCCAATGTCTGCCGGTAACGTTTCATGGCGATGAACATCGCAACCGCAGCGAATAGTGCGGTGGGCTCCAGTGGCGTGTACGAACCGCCGATGGTGCACAAAGTAAAACACATTCATGTTTTCCTTCCTTTCGGGGTGATCACGCCTTCGAGAACAACTTTAACAACTGATGCGAACCCGGTTTTTGGCGTAAGGCCGAGTTCTTCTACCTTCGCCGGATTCACGATCGCCTGGACCGCGGCCAGCAGAATCTCGATCATTAGTTCGGCCGGGAGATCCTTGCGCACCATTCCCGTGCGCTGACCTTCCGCGAAAAGTTTTCCAAAAAAGCGCTGGATCAATTCGGCTCGCCGACGCTCGACGATCTTGAAGGCCTGCGGCGCCTTCTGGCGCATGTCGCGGACGAACGGCGGTTTGATCTCATCTAATTCGCGTTGCGTATTGGCCAGTAATTCATGCAGCGTTGCCGGGAAATCGTGCGCATATGCACGCTTGATTTCTTCCAGCTTCGCTTCGACGCCGGCGAACTTATCGGCCAGCACAGCCTCGAGCAGCGCAATCTTGCTCGGGAAATGCGCGTAGAGCGTTTTCTTGCTGATCGCGAGCTCCTCCGCCAGATCGTCCATGGTCACGCTGCGGAATCCGTGGCTGAAGAAGTGTGCCCGCGCCGCCTCCACGATACGTTGCCGACTGGAATCGGGGGCCCGGTTCCGCCTCAAGAGCTTGCGCCTGTGTTTCATATCTAGAATGGTTTAATACTATAGAAACGATTTTAGTATATTTAGTTTCCAAAATTAAGAAAAAGTTCAAGCAAAATTTCTATCGACTTGGCCGACTCAGCAGACCTTAAAGGAGTCGGGGGTCTGATTCTGACCTCCGACCTGCGACCGCTATCTTCAGTTCCTTGTCTTCTGTTCTCTGTCCGCTGACTTCTGGCTTCCTATCCTTTGCAGCAGCAGGCGTGTCGCCTGACAGTTGCTTAATTTCTGCGGCCGGCAGGGCCCGCCACTACAGAGAAGCGAATCTCAATAAATGAGCGAACGCGAACGCGCCCTCAAAGAAACTTTACCAGCGCGTCGGTCGTCTCTTTCGGTCGTTCCTCGAGCGGGAGCGAGTGAGTCAAAGCTTTCGGAGTTTAGACGCGACCCACTTTGCCAATCGGAACTTTTCTCTCTCGTGGACCCTGTTTAGAATTGCGCCGTGAGCTCTCCCAATCCGGTTACCGTCGAATCCGGTAGCGACGAGCGCTGGACGTTTTTGCGCGACGTCGTCGTCTTCCAGCTCAAGATGTTCCTCGATAACATTCGGGATTTTGCCCTTATGCCGGTCTCGCTGGTCGCGGCGCTGATTGATCTCATCTTCAAGGGTAAGCGACACGGCTCGCTCTTTTATCAGGTGCTCAGGTGGGGCGCGCACAGCGAGGAAGTGATCGACGTCTATAGTGCGATCGAAGCGCACGAAAGGCCTAGCGTTAATCCCAACTACACCGTCGACGCGGTGATCGCGCGGCTGGAGGGCGTGCTGGTGCGGGAATGTGAGAAAGGTGGGACCCGCCGCGAGTATCAAAGCCGCGATGGACCGGGCGATCGATCAAATCCAAATCGAAACGAGCGGGCCGCGCGATCGAGCGAGGGAAGCGGCGGTGCGAGTGGCGAAGAAATTCCGCAGCAAGCTCGACCCCGCGCCGCCCGATTGCGATTCCGAGAGCTAGTCCACCTCTGCCCTCTGTTCATGTTTTCTTACGACCGCATTCGCAGCGCTGACTGATCCGTCACCAATGCCAAAACATCTTGTCATTAGCACGAGCGGCAACCCCAATAGCAACAGCCGCCGCATTGGCCGGGTCGCCCTGGCGCATCTGCAAAAGCGAAAGGTGGACTGCGATTGGATCGACATCAGCGAAATGGATCTGCCCCTATGCGACGCGGACAAGTGTTACGGGATGCCAGCCTCAAAGAAATTAAGCGCCGCGATTAAGACCGCGGACGGGATCTTGGTCGCGGCGCCAGTATACAATTATGATGTCGCCGCAGCGGCGAAGAACATGATCGAGCTCACCGGCAGCGCGTGGGAAAACAAGATCGTCGGCTTTCTTTGCGCGGCCGGCGGCACGGCCAGCTACATGTCGGTCATGGCTTATGCGAACAGTCTCATGCTCGATTTTCGTTGCGTGATTATTCCACGGTTCGTGTTTGCCACCGCCGACGCCTTCGATGGCGACAACATTAGCGACAAAAAGATCATCAAGCGCACTGAAATCGTGGCAGATGAACTGGTCCGATTCACCAAAGCGCTTCGCAGCTAAACGGCGTTTGCTGTAGCGGCGGTCTATGACCGTCGATAAAATTCACTTTCCATGAACGACAATGAAGACAACATCCGACTCAGCGCGGTGGGAGATCATGACGGGATATCGATGCCAGTGCAGCTCGCACCCCGGCGGCAGGAACGCGATCGAAGAACACCATGTCGGAGCTCAAAAATATCCGAGGGCGCTACAAAGCCGCACTGGCGATAAAACGATTTGCTCGCCGTACTCGGCCACAGAATGACCGCGTCGGTACCCCGAGCGCGGCACCATGATAACGCTTTGTTCAACAATCTTTTGCCGAGTCCCTGATCCCGCATTTCCGGGATGACATAAAAGCTGGTTATATAAGCATGAAGCTCTGGTTCGTTAACGGGGTTGGGGATTTTCTCAAACAACTGCACGCAAACATGGCCGAGCAGCCGTTTGCCGTCGTCGAAGACCCAACAGCGCCACGGGCAAGAGCCGGCGCGAAAACGCTTCTTCATCCATGATGTGCACCTTCGCACAAACTGCGATTTGGTTTCGGTCACTGATTCATCTTCAGCGCGAAATCGATAGCGGAGTTCGGCCAGGGCACGGCAATCATCTGACCTTGCCAAGCGGATCCGGACCCGAACCATCGATCGATGGTAATTGATCGAACGAGTGGTCGCTACTTGTAAACACGTCATCTGCTGTCCTCCTTGTCACGCCGTAGTCTGGCAGTTGCCGGATGAAGGCGGATGAACTTGCCGCTCCGTCGGGCCTTTGTCAGGATCGCAACATGAAGCATTTTCTTCTGGCCTGTCTCTTTCCGATGGCGTTAACAGCTCAGAACATGCAGCTGACCGAACAGTTGGGTAAAACTGTCCTCTACGATGACATTGCCCTTTCTCCGAATGGCGCACATGTCGCGTGGGTGCAGTCGACCGCAGCAACGACAACAAACCAGACTCACATTCGTGGAACATCAGGTGATGTTGCGGCAGTGCGGGTTAATCTTGCGAGCAGTGGTGAGAGAAGGGACTCAGGTCCCGCCTGGTCTCCGGATTCCAAGACCCTCGCATTTTTTTCCAATGCCGGAGCGAAAGACCAAGCCCAACTCTGGACGGTGAATGCTGATGGTTCCAACCCTCAAAAATTTACCAATCTGAAAGGGTATGCGGCACGTCCTCGCTGGTCGCACGATGGAAAACATGTTGCCTTCCTCTATATAGAAGGCGCAGTCGGCGGCGGTCCGTTAATGGCCGCGCCAGCCACGACCGGCGTGATCGATACCGCTATTCATAATCAGCGGATTGCTGTTGTCGATGTTGCCGGTCGCCATCTCCGTCAGGTTTCGCCGACGAATCTCCACATCTACGATTACGATTGGTCTCCAGACGACAAGACGTTCGTAACAACTGCGGCTCCCGGTCCCGGCGACAACAATTGGTGGATCGCGCAGATTTACAAGATCGACGTCGCGAAGGGCGACGCCACATCCATCTACAAACCTTCTCTTCAAGTGGCGGTTCCACGGTGGTCGCCGGACGGGAAGTCGGTCGCATTCATTGAAGGCTTGATGAGTGACGAGGGATTTCATGGCGGTGACCTCTTCACTATCTCGGCCGACGGCCGCGACCTATCCAACCGGACGCGAGGCCGTAAAAGTTCGGTTAGTTCAATCTTCTGGCGGACGCCAGATCGTATCCTTTTCACCGAGATAGTCGGCGGCGGAAGTGCGATTTCTGAATTGACGCTCGCCAATAATTTGGTGCGAACGATTTGGAAAGGCGCGCAGGATCTTCATGCCTTCGGTAATTTCCCTAACTTTGCTGTTTCCAAGGATGGCAAATTCGCGGCCGCAGAACGCAGCAGCTTTGAGACCCCACCGGAGATCTGGGCTGGACCGATCGGTGAATGGCGTCAGCTTACTCACTACAATTCCGCGCTATCGCCGACATGGGGCAAGGCCGAGAACCTCGATTGGACGAACGATGGCTTCAACATTCAAGGCTGGCTTCTCCCACCCGTTCAAGTGGAGTCCGGCAATAAATATCCCATGGTCGTTCTCATCCATGGCGGACCTTCAAGCGCAGAGACACCGGAGTGGCCCGCTTCGTTTGGAATGCCGAGAGCCATTATCGCCGCTCTCTCATCACGAGGTTACTACGTGCTATTGCCGAATCCTCGTGGAAGTTACGGTCAGGGTGAAGAGTTCACCCGCGCCAACGTGAAAGATTTCGGCGCGGGCGATCTGCGCGACATCCTCGCCGGGGTCGATGCCGCGATAAAAAAAAATCCGATCGATCCTGCGCGTCTCGGCGTGACGGGGTGGAGTTACGGCGGCTTCATGACGATGTGGACAGTTACGCAGACTAATCGCTTCCATGGCGCCGTAGCCGGCGCTGGCATTGCCAATTGGCAAAGTTACTATGGCCAGAACTTGATCGATCAATGGATGATGCCTTTCTTCGGTGCATCGGTTTACGACGATCCCGCCGTCTACGAGAAAAGTTCTCCCATTCACTTCATAAAGAAGGTGAAAATACCGACGCTGGTCATTGTCGGTGAGCGCGACGCGGAATGCCCTTCGTCGCAGTCCTACGAATTCTGGCACGCCTTAAAGACGCTCGGTGTGCCGACGCAGCTCATCGTCTATCCCGGCGAAGGTCATCTTTTCATGAAACCGGAGAACCAGGCCGATCGAATGGATCAGACGGTCGCATGGTTTGACAAATACTTGAAGTAACTGCTGCCGTTTTTTGCCTTCGTTACGAAGGGTAATGCAGCCGAAACAGCTGCGGCTTATCGCCGAGCGTGACGATTAACAACTCTGAGTAGTCCTCGTCAGGAACGTTGATCGCGCTATTGATTCCAAGCGATTTGATGATGTTTGGAATTGTGTCGCCATGGCCAACTACCAGCGCGTTGCCGCTTAGCTGATGCAACTTCGCGACGAGCGCCGCAGTATCTTTCGCGGAAACAACGGTTGCCGTGACACCGATTGATGTCGCAGTCGGCGCCGCGGTCTCCTGAGTGCGCTTGAATTCGCTGGTGAAAATTGCCGTGATGGCTGAGTCCTTCAAAATGCGTCCAAGCTCGTCAGCCCGCGCACGACCGGTCGAAGATAAATCTGGATCACTACCACCGTTGGCGGCCTTCTCCGCGTGACGAACAATAACGACAACCGGCTGCGCCGATGCGATTGATACCGATACGAAAACCAATAAGAACAGAGCGAGAGCTTTCATACGAAAAAGTTACTGAAAAAACGCTGCCATGCGATTGAATGATATCTGAGTTGAGTTGTCCCGTGGCATCGATCTGTTGTTCGCTCCAGAATCTTCGCGTTTTGATCGGGCGTTCCAGCGCGTAAAGTGTGGGAAGTGACGCCGGACGAACAGAGAGACGAACAGTTCTATCGCGACACGGAAAGTATCGCCTTTCCGAAGCTCGACGATCACCAGCTTTCTCTGCTTGAGCCATTGGCAGACAGACGCGTGCTAAAACGTGGCGACCTGATTTTCAAAGCTGGGCAGCGCGATCTTGGTCTGACCATTGTCTTGCGCGGCGAGATGGAGGCTTTCGAGTTGCGCGATGGCACGGAACAAATCCTCGCCACTGCACGCGAGCGCGATTTCATCGGCGACGTCTCCATGTTGCAGGGCACGTCGGCCCTGGCCACGGTGCGAGTAACCTCACCGGAAGCCGAGATACTCCAAGTGCCCGCGGCTGAACTCCGGCGCGCGTTCGCCGAATTGCCCGGCGTGAGCGAGCCTATCGTAAAGGCATTGATCATGCGTCGCCGCCGGCTCCGACGCGATCGCGAATTTGCCGGGTTGCGTGTTCTCGCGACGCGCGGCACACGCGAAGGACGTCAGCTTGATGATTTTCTCGATAAAAATCATATCCCGCACCGGTTTATCGAATTTGAAAGCGAACAGGGACAGGCATTGAGCAAACGTTTGCACTTAACCAGTCGCGATTTGCCCACGCTGATTACGACGGCCGGCGCTCCTTTACGAAGACCTTCACTGCGCGAAGTCGCGCAAGTGGCTGGTTTGCTTCGTCCACTCGCGTTCGAGAATGAAAACGAAATCATGTCGGACCTGACGATTGTCGGTGCAGGTCCGGCCGGACTTGCCGCGGCCGTTTACGCCGCTTCCGAGGGATTGCGCACGGTCGTTTTGGAAAGTTACGCCCCAGGCGGCCAGGCCGGTTCCTCGTCTCTGATCGAAAACTTTTTTGGTTTCCCGACCGGGATTAGTGGCGGCGATTTGACCTGGCTCGCGCAGCTTCAGGCGTATCGGTTCGGCGCAAAATTTTCCACGCCGGCGCAAGCGCTCTCGCTTCATTACGATGCCGCCGACGAATACCGCGCCTGTCTTCAAGTCGAAGGTTGTTCAGCTGTGCTCCGGACAAAAAGCGTCCTGATCGCGACCGGCGCGGATTACCGCCGGCTGGATGCGGAGGGGCGCGAACAATTTGAGAACATGGGCGTTTACTACGCTGCGACGGCAATGGAAGGTCAGATTTGTCGCGGAGAAACCGTCATCGTCGCTGGTAGCGGCAACTCAGCGGGCCAAGCCGCGATGTTTCTTTCCGATGGCGCCGCCAAAGTGTTGCTCGTAATTCGCGGAGAGAATCTCTCTAAAATGTCGAGCTATCTTTCACGACGGGTGGAAGCGCAAAAGAACGTCGAGATTCTCTATCACACGCAAATTCGAAAAATGTCTGGGAATAAAATGCTCGAAGAAGCCGAGCTGGAAAATACAGAGACGGACGAGCGGCGCGTTGTGCGAACACCCGCGATCTTTTCCATGATCGGCGCCAACCCATGCACCGAGTGGCTGCCACTCGAGATCGAGCGCGACGACAAAGGATTCATCAAAACAGGATCAGCCGTGGCGAACGCGCCGGCTTGGAAAGAGAACAAGCGCCAACCAGGCCCGCTCGAGACCAGTCTTCCTAATATTTTTGCTGCGGGCGATGTCCGGTCCGGTTCGGTGAAACGTTGTGCTGCTGCTGTCGGCGAAGGCGGGATGGCTGTTGCCGGTATTCAAATCGCCCTGGCCGCGTCAACCGATCGCGGTTAAGCCAGTTATTTCCGGCGAAGCCAATTGATTCCGTGCCGTCGATCTTTCTGTTAATCTGTTGAGATGGCGAAGCCTGGGGAAAAGACCGGCTCGACCGCGGTGCGACCGATCGCGCCGCCACCGCTCTCGCAACATCTGCGTGAGCTGGCGTCGCGGCCCCACGCATGGGCCGTGCTCGCGCGCAATCTGATTCCGGTTGTCGGCATCTACGGCTTTGGCTGGTCCGCTGCGCTCGCCGTGTTCAACTACTGGTTCGACGGTCTCACCGCGGTGGCCGCGATCGTTGCTGCGCTAATTCCGCGCGCGCTCCGCGAGACGCAGCCGAAATCGGCCGGCGCGATGTCGGTAGTGGTGAACCTCGTGCGCGGCGTGGTCACGTGGATTTTCCTCGTCGGCATAGTCGGTCTGCCGTACTGGATCGTGCTGATCCCGCTCCACGATTTGCTGCTCGGCGACGAACTGCGCCGCCAGCTCGCGCATTCCCCGGCACTCTGGTTAACCTTCGGCTCGCTCGCCGCTGGACATTTCTGGAAGACGTTCCAATCGGGCTATGATGTGATGCCCGACAACGAGCTGAAGCAGCGGGTGCGCTGGGATGTGTATCTCCTGATCTTGCGCGCACTGGCGATGTTCATGATGGCCGCTCACGGCCTCGCCTTCATTCTGGTGCCGCTGATGGCGCTGCTGCTGAGCTATTTTGAGATCTGGCCCGAGCGCGCGCTCGGTGCTGTCTTCGGCGATCCGTCGCGGCTGTACGAATACGATCCCGACGATCCTGCGTCGGGCCGGCGCCGACGCTGACGACCACCTTCTTACTTTGAAACTCGCTCACTGCCCACGTTCGTTCGCTGCTATCCGCGCACAGCTTTACTTTCTAGGGTCGCGATCCCATCGAGCTATTCTAATTCTTGATTTCGCTCGGCTTTCTCCTTCTTACTTCCTAACTCTTAATTCTGCCTTCCCTTCGCTACGCTCAAATAGATTTATTCTTCGCGAGTTCGGCGCGGGAAATGTCTAATCTCCTGTTCAGTTTACCCGCCGTGGCCGGCGAAAGCGTTCGGAGTTCAGACGCCACCCCAATTGCCCGACGCCACTTTCCACGGTTGAGGTTAACCGTTTGCTACTGCTCAGGCTCAGTTTTTCTAGTTCAGGCTCATTAAACCGGCACTGGCGGTGAAGCCGACTCCGAAACCGACGACCATCGCCGGGCCGGCCCATTCTTTTTTTCTGGCCAGCATGAATCCGGTCGAGGCGCTCGAAAGGTTGCCGTAGTTTTGCAGCACTTCGTAAGACTTATTCACCTTCGTCGAGTCGGCATCGAGATGAAGCTGCGAGCAGACGCCATCGAGAATCTTCTTGCTGCCGGTGTGAATCAAACAGTCATCAACCTGACTCAGATCGGAAACGGCTGAATGCGGATTGTGCAGTACACGGTTGACCGTTGTGACGGCGTAATGCGCGCCGCGCGCCGGCACGGCCGGTCGCATGAAGTATTGCGGCTTGCCCTTCAGCGACGAATGCGAGCTATTGTTGACCATCGACAAAAGGTTCACGTCTTCCGGCGAATCGTTCGTCAAGTGCGAGATGGGACCGAACGACGGCTTGCCTGCCTGACTCGTTCCCAGCAACAAGGCGACTGCGCCGTCACCGAACAACATCGATTGAATCACCAAAGTGGTCTCCGTGCGCTCGTGCTCAAAGCCGGCGTCGTCAAGCTGATCGTTCTTGCGCATCCGCGCGGTCCCGCGAAAGCCGTAGTATCCGTTGCGCAGCAGCGGCGCGACAAAAGGCGTGTGCGCTTCAGACATCAGCACCATCGCCATCTTTCCCGGGTTCGCCGCGAGATACCATTGCGCGACCTCGACCGACTTCAACATCACAGAACATCCCTGCGACTGCATGCTTACCGTAGCCATCGAGCGCGGCAGCAGCCCGTGCGTGCGCGACATCACTTCAGAAGCGAGACAAGGGAGCATCCGATCCGGCGTGTTCGTCGCCGCGATCAGCAAACCGATCTGCGATGGATCGCCGCCCCACTCCTCGATGCATTTGCGCGTGGCGTCGACTCCCATCTCGGTCGTCGAAGTGGTCATGTTCATCGGTGCGCCATTCAGAAAATCAGCGTAGTTGTCCATCGCGGAATAGCGATCATCCACGCCCAGAGTCCAAATCGTATTGATGAGCTCAGACGAGAGCTTGTGCATCATCGACGCAACCAAATCAGTAGTGCTGATTTTGTTTTCGGGGATTGCAGTGCTTGCTTGGACCAGGTTAATCATTGCCTTCTGCTCAAAACTTTTCTTAACAGGCTGAATGGCGCTTAGTCGCTTTAGCCCATCCTTGTTCATGTCATCGTCCGATTGTTGATTTAATTAGCTCATCCTTTCCTAAAGCTTTTGAAGGCGCACATTTCAAAAACATTGAAAGTTCTTGTCCCTAATACTTCGGCGCGAGGGGACACAGCGCAGCCTTGCGATGATCTAATGCCGATTAAGCCGACGATTGTGCTGGCGTGCGCGGGTTGCCTCCTTCTTACTTTGAAACTTGCTCACTGCCCGCGTTCGCTCGCTGCTACCACCCAGCGCGATCAGAACCCAAACCCTCCATTCCCCATGACCAACCTCCTCGTCTTTAACAGGCCTAACGAGAACCCTATTTTGGTGCGGAAGCGGCAACCAGTTTCTGGAACCGCGGATCTTTGCGCAGTGAATCAAACATTGGATCCAGCCGGAGCAACGCAGGAGTGATCGGCGGGTTGGCGGCTAGGGGCGCCTCATAGGGGATCGAAAGCAGCTTCTGTAAGGTGGAGATGGAGCGGTCGTGTTCGCCGATGCGGGCGGCCACCCGGGCGAGGATGTCTAGCGGCCTTGGACCGGTCAGCGCGTCTTTCTCAATCGTAATCATGGCGATCGCGCGCTCGGCTAGAGTCAGCGCAGCGGCGTTGTTACCAAGGCCCATATTTGTAAGCGCGAGATCTCCCATGAGAACAAAATTTTCAGGTTGTTCTTTTAAAAAAGGTTCCAGTTCGCCGCGAGCCTGAACCCAACTGTCGCGGGCGGCGACATGGTCGCCGGCAACTTCCTGTGCCCAGCCTAACCAAAAGCGCAGTTCGCCATTGTAGTAACCCAAAGCTTGATCAGGCTTGGCCAATATTTCCTTTAGCGCTGCAATGACAGCTGCAGGGCGGGACTCGAGGATTGCCTGGTAAACTTGTGTTTCCAATGCGTTGGCATAGTCAGCTCCCAGTCGGAGGGGAGCCAGAAGCGCCGAAGCACGCGGGAGGTCGCCCTCCGCTTGTGCAATTCGCGCCTTTAACACAAGAGTATCTATATCGTCGGGTGTGATATTGAGAATCTGCTCAAGCTTGCCCAGGGCTTCTGGGAAACGACGAAGGCAAACGTGGGAACGCGCGTGCTGAGACAGCAGGCTAATATTGCGTGGGTCGAGCTTCTCAGCTTCGTTGAAGTACGTATCGCTCTTGTCCCAGTTGCCTCGCCGCCGTTCGACATAGGCCAGAGCCTGAGGAATGCCACTGTTATTCGGTAGGAGGCGATATGCTTTCTCGAAGTAACCCACCGCAGTGTCGTAGTCCTTTAGGCAGGCGTAGTGATAAAGACCCTTGGCCAACACAGCCTCGCCAAGATTGGGCTGCAGAGCAAGAGCGGTTTCAGCCGCCTTCCGCGCTTCTTCACGGAGTTCGACTGTTGGTTGAAGACTCTGGGTGAGATAGCCACTCGCATCGACGTAAGAGAGTAGCGCCCAACCAAGGGCGAACTTCGGGTCCAACCGGACTGCGTCTTTGAGGTATTTCTGCGCGCCAAGGGAGTTTGCCGGTGTGAAGCCAGTTTTTAGCGTGTAAGCAAGGCCGCGCAGGTAGGCATCGTAGGCCTGAGGATTGTCAGTCGGTTTTGCGGCGATGATTTCCTTTTCCTGTCCCGTGAGTTTGGCTTGTAATTGATCGGCGATGGTTTTGGATACTTCACTTTCGACCGAAAAGATGTCGGTCAGCTTGCGATCAAACGTATCCGACCAAAGGTGCGAATCATTGGCCGCCTTGATCAGCTGCACGTTGACACGCACGGCGTCGGCGCTCTTCTGCACACTTCCTTCCAGAATGTGGGCAACGCCGAGTTGCTTTGCGATCTCGGGCAGGTTTTTCGGGGCGCTTTTATAATTCTGTGTCGAAGTTCGCGAGATCACCTTTAGGTCGGCGATCTTAGATAAGCGTGTCAGGATTTCGTCCTGTATTCCCTCGGCAAAATAAGCGTTCTCCTTATCACTGCTTAGGTTTTCAAAGGGCAGGACCGCAATCGATCGTTCCATCGGGGTGAAGGACCGCGTGCGTTGGTAGAACCAGGTCCCAAGCGCGAGCGCTGCGATTGCCAGCGTTAATGCCGCGCGCGCCAACACAGCTCGCCTGCGGCGCGAGCGCGCTTCAGGATTAAATCGCGCGTAGCAGCTGTGGACAGCAGAAAGTAACTCGCGCGCTGATTGCGGTCTGTCCTTCGGGTCCGGGGCCAGCATCGATTTCAGGAGCGAAATAACCTGTCCTGGAAGGTGCAGATTCCTGAGCTGTTCCAAGGGTAACTCACCGGTTTGTCTCGCGCGGATTTCTTCCATTGTACGTCCGACAAAAGGCGTTCGACCGCTAAGGAGATACCAAAGGGTGACCCCGAGCGAGTAGATGTCCGAACGCGTATCAATCGGTAGTTGCCCAGCGCCAGCGAACTGCTCTGGACTGGCAAAAGCCGGCGTCCCAATGAAGCCCGCCTGGGTTTGCTCGGCGGCAGGCTCTGCCTGAAGCCCCATTACTTTCGCCACTCCATAATCAATCACCTTGACCACGAGCGCATCGCTCGTGTCGGATTCGAGCATGAGGTTGGACGGCTTGATGTCACGATGCACCACACCGCAGACTTCCGCGACCGCTAACGCGCGTGCGGCTTGCTCAACAACTTGCAGGGCGAGAGCGAGCGGCATCGGCCCATCACGGCGGACACGGACTTCCAGTGTTTCGCCATTGACGAGTTCCATCGCATAGAAACACTCGCCATCTTGCTCTCCGTAATAAGTCACCTGGGCAACATTTGGATGATGAATGTTCGCAGCCGCGCGCGCTTCGCGCAGAAAACGCGACCGCGCGCCGGGATTCTGCGCCACTCTCCGATCGATGACTTTGAGGGCAACAGCCGAGTTCAACACCGTATCGCGAGCGCGGTAAGTTATGGCCATGGCTCCCGCACCGAGCTCGACCGGAAAACCATCCGCACCTACTTCCACTTCGAAGTGGGCGTATCTCAACGGTCCGGGTGTCAGTCGACCCCGACCTGCTGGTCTATCCGCCTCCTGGCCGTCCGCCAGAAAGCCAAGGCTAACAAGACAACGCAGGCACTCCCCATTCGGACCACATTGGGTCAGCTGCCGACCACATGTCGCGCAGGTCCCCGCGGCTCGAGGCTCCGTTGTTCCGAGACCGGTGCCTTTGTCGTCCATGCGTAAATCAACTCAAGCCACTAATATTTGATAGAGGTGGCGGAGCTCCGCATCGACATCTGCCGGATCAGAGACGGTAGTGGCCACTTCCGTTCTCAACGATTCGCGATAACGCAGGCGGAGACGCGAAAGCCAGGTGCGCAGCGTCGCGATTGGCACTCCGAGTCGAGCTGCGGCTTGCTCCTGATTCGGCGGCGTGACGCTTCCACCTGCGACGAACGGCCTTAGTTCTTCAAGCCACTCAGCTTTGCCCTCTGCCACAAATGCGTTCTGCAAATTTTCCCAGGCCCGGGTAACGATACCCGATGCCCAGACAAGATCGTAGGAACGGGCGTCGCTTAAGTGAGCAGTCGCCAACATCGCTGCCTCAGCTTCCGGCAGATGCTCCTCCATCGAGACTATCTGACGGCCGCCACCTCTCTTGAGCGCTCGGGCGCGATCATATTCGTTGAACAAGAAATTCTGGAGAGATCCCAAAAGGAACGTGCGAAGCCGGCCCTTTTGCTGATCCGCCCGGTTCAATGTGTTTTGCTCAAGCAGATGGGCAAAAAAACCTTGAACGAGATCCTGTGCATCAGCGGATGAATAACCGCGATGCCGAACAAAAGTGTAAAGCGGCGGCCAATAGGTTTCGCAAAATCCAGAGAGAGCCTGCTGGGCGGATTCTGCCGACTCTTCCTCGCGCGCACGCAACACCACAGTCCAATGCGTCGTTTGAAACGAAGCACCGCCCTCCTGCAGCGTTCCCGGAATTGCTTTCGTTTACGAAGCGTCGCTCAACGAACGTGATTTTGCGAGAACAAAATCGCGCGAGCTCTTTGACCGTCGTGGTCGCCGTCGCCTTTGGTCAGTATTGGGCGAGAAGTTCGTTCTCGCCGCTTCCGTTGTGCCCGGATAAAGACCTCTCGGATCCTTGCACGCTCATCTGGCTCAGCCCGGCGGTTCCATGTTCGCTCTGCTCTTGCGCGATGGCGCCTATGCTCAAGGCTGCAAAGGCTATTGCTACGGCCGCTGCCACTTTCGCTTCGATCGATAACTTCATATTGCGAATCACTCCTTGATAAGAACGACGGTTGATTTTCCGGTCATGTGTTCTGGGGGAAAGCTTTCAGAAGGGGTTCCCTCCAGCCGCCGCCGAAATTAAACGAAGCCATGCTGTATACCAGGAACCGATCGTGATTGCGGCCGGCCGCCCTAACGAGCGACCGCCAAGCGTAGCGCAACTGTTCACCTTGTCTGATGCAGCGTTCTTTCATATCCGCTCAAACACATGAAACCAACTGGCTGGACTCGGCGCCCTCCGGATTACGGGAGTCTGCGAAAACGCGAACAAAAGAGGCCTGCAGTCTCCGGGAAAGGAGGCTGCCACGCCGCGTCCAATAATCGAACCAGCCTAACGACGCATCCGCCAAGAGCTCCGCGCGGACAACTTCCGGGCAGAGATCCAGCAATTTACAAACATTCACGAATGAGTACGGCCAGGAAAAATCATTGCCGTTAATCCAACTGTGGGCATCGAGATACAGTTCACGCTTGACGCCCTTGGTCGCGCCGTGGAACCGGCGCAAATCGTAGGCTGTCTGTTTCAGCACACCGGCAGCCAGACTTTTCTCAGGCGTTGCCGCTGGCGGTTCGGCTGGAGGAGTAAAAAAATGCGGGCTGCAAGCGTTTTCAGATTCCGCATTTGAAAATGCATCCAGTTGGTCACGCGATAGCCGCGACGCCGGTTTTTCTCCCAGGTTTTCGCGCCCGGAATGGATCGGAAACAGCGCAAATTGATTGGTGAAATCACGTCTCTCACTAATGCGATCGTCTACTACGAGGTTCATATGGTTGTCGATTGATTGACTACTTCTTTCTCAAGATTCTGAAGGCGAACATTTCAAAAAAATTGAAATTTCTTTTGTCCAATGCTTTGGCGCGAAGGACGGCACGTTGCGTTGCGATGGACGTCTACGGTCTGATTCCGCCTTATTGCAGTCCTAATGGGAGGGGCTCAGTCAGGCACTCCTCCCCCGGAATTTGCGGGTGACACCCCGAAAACTTTGACTCACTCGCTCCCGATTGTTTCGGCCTCTCGGCTTAACCCATCTATGTCGCTCGCACCCCTGCGGCTCCATTCGCGAGCAGGCAGACGCCGCTAACCACCTCCGCCCCGGCTACGGCGCGGAAAGCGGACAACACGAATCACCATCTCGTCGTTTTTGGCTTCGTGCGTTGAAAGCATAACCGGTATGCGTTTAGATTTGGTGCTTTGAAACGCCGTTTGCCTTTCATCATTTTCCTTTTTGTTGTGCTCATCGCAGCGCTCGCGGTGCACATCGACTGGAACTTGGAAACGAAAACTCTCGCCTCGCGGCGGCCGTTATTTTTTCCATCGCGTCGAGCTGGCAGTGCCGTCGTTCCGCCAGTCCGATGAAAAATGGCGCGACGATCCGCTCGGCGGAGTCGAAGCCAACGGCACCCTCGGCGGCGAAGGTTGCGCCGTGGCCGCCGCGGCGATGGTGTTCAAGTTTTATGGCGTCGAAACCGATCCGCAGCAATTAAACTGGTTTTTAACGTCCGTTGACGGGTACACCGAGCAAGGCTGGATTTATTGGGATCGCGCGGCGTGGTTCGCACCCGACCGCATCCGGCACGTGTACGAAGACCTCGCCTCGTATCAGCTGATCGATTCGAACCTCGCTCACGAAAACCCCGTCATCGTACGGGTGCGGCTGCCAAACGGCATCACACATTTTGTCGTCATCGCGGGCAAGGACGGGTTCGACTACCTGGTGCGCGATCCCGGTGCCGGCGCTGCGAAAGGCTTTTACCCGTTGCGCGAGCTGGGCAGCGACATCGAAGGGCTACGATTTTACGAGCCGATCGCGAAATCGGAAAGGGTTGCGGCCGACACGGCCGCTACAGCCCGCGGAGAACACGGAAAACGCTGACACGATTGCCGAGAGCAGATACAGGGAAGCGGAGTTTTACGTGAGCTCGGTTCTCACTTAATCTCGGCGTCCCAAACGGTTCCGCTATACTTGCCCACGCGATACGCGACTTTGACCCGATCGCTTTCGCGCAATTTTTCCCATTGCCCTCGATCGACGTGGGCTTCGACCGTACGGCCGTTGTCGAGCATCCGGACTTTTACGATCCATTGTTCGTGATTGGTCGCTCGCTCGTCTTTGATTTCCTCGCCTTGCTTCACAGCCGCGACGTAATTCTTCCCGATAACGACCGCGTCGCCGCTCTTCTTTTCGCAGCCGCCTACGCCCGTCATCAACAACAACGCAACGACACCGCACGGCACGATCGATCTTTTCATTCTTAACTTATCGCTCTTATCTACTTCTGGTCACGAATCACACGAATCACACTAAAACCTTCTTAATTCTTCGCGACACGCGGGCAGGCGGGACCCTGTAATTTTGGATTTTCTGGCGCCGCCGCTTTACCAATCGGCGTGGCTGTGGTATTTCCGCCGCTTTAAGTTTGAATCTTACTAAGAAAGGAAGAACAAACCCAAATGTCTAAATACAAAATCGCGTGGATGCCCGGGGACGGAGTTGGCCATGATGTGATGGAGGCCGCTCGTCTCGTGCTCGATCGCCTGAAACTCGACGCCGAATATGTTCCTTGCGATATCGGCTGGGAATTTTGGTGCAAGGAAGGCAATGCGCTTCCGGATCGCACCGTGAAGGCGCTAAAGGACACTACGTGCGCTCTCTTCGGAGCGATCACCAGTAAACCGCCGGACAAAGCAAAGGAAGAACTAGCTCCGGAACTGAAAGACAAAGGGCTTACCTACTTCTCGCCCATCGTAGGGCTGCGACAGTTGTTCAACCTCCATACAAACATGCGGCCGTGTAAAAGTTATCCTGGTAACCCGTTAAATTATCGCGGCAACAAGATCACGAATCCCAGCGGCGCGGATGTTCCGATCGATCAGGTGGTGTTCCGCGAAAATACCGAAGGCATGTACGGCGGCGTCGAGTTTTTCCCGTTGCCGGAATCGGTTTATACCGCGCTCTGCGCCAATCCGAAGATGAAGAAGTGGAAAGACAAAGCCGGTCTGGAAAATATCGCCCTCTCCACTCGCATCATGAGCAAGCAAGGTTGCACCAACATTTGCAAACAAGCGTTCGAGTTTGCCAAGAAAACCGGGCGCAACCGCGTCACTCTGATCGAAAAACCGAACGTGCTGCGGGAAACCGGCGGCTTGATGATGCGTTGCTTCCGCGACGTAGCCAAAAATTATCCGGAAATTCGCGCGGACGACGCGAACATCGATGCGATCTGCATGTGGATGTTCAAGAATCCGCAGGATTACTCTGTGCTCGTGGCGGAAAACATGTTCGGCGATATCGTCAGCGATTTGTGCGCCGGCCTTGTCGGCGGACTCGGGTTCGCGCCCAGCGCAAACTTGGGCGACAACTACGCTGTGTTCGAACCGACGCACGGCTCGGCACCGAAATACGCCGGCCAATACAAGGTCAATCCAATCGCGATGCTCCTGACCGCCAAGCTGATGCTCGACTGGCTAAAGGAAACCGAGATGGCTACGCGTCTTGAGTCCGCGATTGCTCGCGTCATCGCCGAAGGCAAAGTGCGCACCTACGATATGGGCGGCAAAGATTCCACACTCGACGTCGCCAGAGCCGTCGCCGACTACGCCAGTTCGTAAATCGGAAGATCGACATCTTCCTTTTCGCGGCACAGCCCGACCGTTTGTCGCGTCGTAATGTGATGAAGGCCGAAATCGGCGCCGCCCTAAACTAGCCGACCTCCGAACGCCCGCTTTTTTGCGCTTGGATCCCAGACAGCAACATTTCCGAGATTTCTTGGATACCCCCGGGTTGATGTAGGGACAAGTGGATTTCGCTTGTAATCTCCGATATTCGAATTACTGATACTAGTGACTTCTTCAGACGAGCGAATCAATTATCTAACTATTAATTTAAATACCCTATGAAGAACATCGTTTGACAATTCCCATAGGTGTAGTATCGTGTCTAAAGATGAGTATCAAACTAATTATTCAAGCCCAGGGACTCAACATTCAAGCCGCCGTTACCGACGCTGCCTTGAGCGAATTGATCCGGATCACACAGGAATATCGGGATCAGGAAGCGGACAGCGGCGGCGCGCCTTTGATGACTCCAGTGGATCAGCCGAAAGGATCAGCAACTCCCGGGGAAGAAGCAACCAAAGGCGTATTAGCTTCGTATGGCGCGGCTGAGCTCCTCAATCAATTGCGATGGGACACACATCCAGAGAAGATCCTCCTCCTGGCTGCATGGCATGAAGCACGCGGCGGTAGTGCGCCTTGGAAAAGCTCGGATATGGATTCTGTGTTTATGAATGCGAAAGAACGGCCGCCCGCCAATTTCCCCAGAGATATCAAAACGGCGATTAAGTCTGGATGGATACATACTCATACGCCCAGGACGTATTCGGTGACGAGAACGGGTTGGAATAAAATCTCCGAATCACTCTCGAAGCTCCAGTAAACTTATGCCCAAGCCCCCTCAAAAATATCAAGTTCTCCCTCTCCCGATTGTCGAGAAGACGGCAAGAAAGATCTTAAGCGACGAACAACGTCGAGCGGCGATTAACATCGCAGAAGAGCTCGAGGAGTTCCCAAACGTTCAGCATTTAGATTTGGACAAATGCGGCGAGGGTATCCGTGTCGCCTTCCGATCGCCGGAAATAAATAAGCGCGGTTGGTTGCGTGGGATATTCTGGATCGACGATAAGGAGCGGATCATCTATTTCGTTGATCTTTTCTGGAAAAAAACGAACAAGATCGCGTTAGCAGACGTGACGCGCGCAAATTACCGTATTCGTCGGTTGCGAGCCGAGTTGGCAAAGGGAATTAGGCCTTGGTCTAAAGCTGCCTAACTAAAGTAGGTCTGCGATATCGACGCCTAACGCTTTAGCGAGTTTCTGGAGCGTCTTATGCTGCGGTATGTGCTTGCCGGATTCAACAGCCGAAATCTGCGTTCGATGCAGACCGGTTGCATTGGCCACTTCGGCTTGCGTTTGAAAACCGGCCTTGGCTTTTAATGAAGCGTACTTTTTTATAAATTGCTTCCGTCGCTGCCGATCACGCTCACGAAGCTCAGCGTAACGCGGGTGAGATTGAGCATGCTCTTCATCCCACTGCGAAAGAGTTTTTGTCGGTAAGGCCATTGCTGCATTTATTATTAATTCGCGAAGAGTTTCTTCGATATTTCGCCGTTCATCCTTATCCTCTTCGCGATCATATTCGAAGCAGAGTGCGATAATATCCCGAATCCGTTGTTTTTCGTCCGCGGAGGTATCCTTGGCTTTTTGTGCCTTGACGGTTTCTTCGACCCGTCGTAAGGCCCGACCAAGCTCGGCGTCATTGGCAGCGATCGATTCCCCTACGATCTCTAGGATTTCCATGTGGACACAATATACCACTTTTCGTGACTTTTCAATACATTTTTATATCTTTTGTCTCGATACCAGAGCTTTGACTCCTTCCTTGAGCTGGTGTCCGTACTCCGCACTGTCGAAGTGCCCTTTCGAATTCTCGACGAGTCCGTCGATGCCGATCTTACCGGAACTGCGCCATCGTACCGACTCCGCGCGCCGACCGATGCTGTAGGCGCCCATCGGCTTTGCGTCGGGGTGTGGCGTTCTTTTCATTAGATCGTCTTCCACGTGTCGACGGAATTCTTCGCCGAAAAAAATCCGTTACTTCACATTTGCGATCTTTACGATGCTGCCTTTTGCCTGCGGGTCCTTTGGATCTTTTACCACCGTCACGTATAATTCTTTCTCGCTTTCGGCGAAGGCGACGTTTGTTGTGCCGTCACCCGCGGCGATCTCGAATACGTGCAGAAGCTTGCCCTCAGGAGATATCTTCAAAATCTTACCGCCGAACCATTGGGCAACATAAATGTTACCCTTACTGTCGATCTTCATGCTATCAGGTCCAATCCACCAGGATTCGACCTTGTTTGGTGTGAGAAGGTTGAGCAGAGCAAAATTCGATCGGTCGCTCAACGAGCCGTCGGCATTGATCTTGAATTTCAACATGCAGTTTCCGACGGTTTCGCTGACGTAGAGGGTTTTTTGGTCAGGAGAGACGCCTATTCCGTTGGCGTAATTGAAATCGTCCGCTACCTCGCCCCATTGCTGGCTGCCAGGCGCCAGATAAAGAATTTTTCCCGCCACGGAAGTTGGCAGGTCTTTGTACGGGCCAAAGACCGTGGCATAAGCACCGCCGTTGGCGGTCACCACAATATCATTTATGCCGCCGTCGAATGGCTTGCCGTTTTTGTCGGCATCCCAACGGCGCAGCTGTTTGCCGGTCATGTCGAGTTCAAGGATGGCGCCATGCTCCTCGGTGCACGCGAGCAGGAATGTCTTCTGTTTCGTGAGCGCCAACCCGTTATGGCCGCAACCCGGGGTGTGATTCAACACGGTGGTCGTTTTGCCATCCCATTTCGACAGCGTATTGGAGACCCAGCCAACGTAGTAAAGGTTGCCATCAACGTACAACGGACCCTCGGGTCCAAGGATATTGTTGACGATGGAGATTTCGTCGGCGCACGCTGCAGTAGCAGCCAACATTGCGCCAACGGCGAAGCAGATAATTTTACTTACCCTCATTTTGAATCCTTTCGGTTGAGTTAGCGTTGCCTAACTAGTCGACTCCGCGCTTGAGCTGGCGCTCGTGTTCCGTGCTGTCGAAGTGACCTTTTGATTCTGCGATGAGTCCGGCGTTATCAAATTGACACCGTTTGTGGCCGCTGATGCGAACGCGTTTTCGCAGATTTTTCATGTGCCTGTCT
>Ga0209473_1000070_pt1 | contig 58968 bp, 48 predicted proteins | sample GraSoiAngelo_133_FD_185890 | JGI IMG/M metagenome (GOLD analysis project Ga0209473, IMG submission 185890) | Grasslands soil microbial communities from the Angelo Coastal Reserve, California, USA - 14_0929_05_20cm (SPAdes) (version 2) | ecosystem: Environmental > Terrestrial > Soil > Grasslands ...
ATGTTTCTTATGGCTGTACGGGATGGGCTGCGTTGGCGCGGGATGTTCGCTGGGATTGTCCGGCACCATGGTTCTTGCCGTTTGGGATAGCCCGGCTTGCTGTGTCGCGGAACTTCCTACGAAAAAGAAGACCAACGCCGCCGCGGTCATGCCAAAGGACACCAAGGAGACTCGTCTCTTCGTTTTCATCTATGCGTCTCCCCGCACCAGGGAATCGCCAGTTGATTTGCCTGCAAGACTACGCCTTCTTGCTCACCACTTCCTCGATGCTGGTCCCAAAATCTTTGAGGATTACCGTCGCCGCATTTCGCCCTGGCCCTCCGGTGACCGATCCGCCCGGATGCGTCGTGGCTCCGGTTTGATACAAGCCGGTAATCGGCATGCGATGTTGCGCCCAGCCCGGCATCGGCCGCATCGGTCCAACCTGCGATGCGCATTGCGCGCCGGCGTGCGCGCTGCCATGCCAGAAATGCGGATTCATGCGCTCCAAATCGAGTGGGCTCTCGATGAAGCGCGCAAGAATCTTGTCCTCCGTCAAATTTGGGGCGTAGCGCCGCAGGTGTTGCCAATAGGTGTCGGAGACCTCGTTCTTGATCTTGTCCCAATGCTCCGGGCCTTCCTTCAATTCGTACGGCTGCCACCCGACCACTTTAACGGTGTGCATTCCTGCCGGCGCGCGCGACGGGTCCGCCACTGTACAGGTAATAATTTGCATGGGAGGATTTTCCAGATTCACTACACCTCTCTGGTCGTCATACCCAAATCGCAGCGCCCGCTCCGGCGAAGCCAGAATACCCGCTTCGATCGGCGCGAGAGTGCCTCCTGCTACGGCAAACTTTGGCGGTTCGCTCATCGCGTAGTGCGTCACAAACATGGGGTTTTCCGCCTGCCAGGTGTCCACGCCGTCGATGAAATCCTGGCCCCACAATTCGCGTGGCGCCATGTCCACAAGATGTTTGATGTGAATCGTCGAAACCACCGCCTTTTCGGCGCTATACGAACTCCCGTCGCTGCATTCCACGCCAACGCATCGGCCGTTCTCCACGATCAAGCGTTTTACCCATTTGTTGGTGAGCAACGCGCCGCCATGCGCTTCGATGTAACGCGCCAGAGCTTGCGTCAATACCCCCGATCCGCCCTTCGGGATAGGGCGGCCAGAGTGCTGCTGGCGTGCGGCGCCATACGCCATCCGGCCGGTCGTTGGCGCGTCCGGAGGCTCGGCCGCGAGATGGGCCATAAATAGCAGGAACGTGCGCGAATGCTCGTCCTCAAATGTATCGCGAATGATTTCCCACGCGGACATGGCCATCCGCCGCTGCCACAATTTGCCGCGCGGCAATTGCCCCAACTGGTCATTCAGCGGTTTGCCGAAACCGATGGGCATGAAGCTTGCCCCAAATACAATCGGCCGGATAGCGTCAAACTCCGCCAGCATCTTTCGATACGCCGCCGCATCTTTCTTCGAAAATTTTGCGAACTCGTCACAGGTGCGGTCCACGTCGCGCCATTGCGTCAGGTAAGTGCCGTCCGCAAAGGGAACGTGAAAGATCGGATCAGGATCAATGTACTCGAGCCCGTAGTCACGCAGAGGGAGCTCGTCGTTCTTGATCATCGGGTTATCCATCAAAAAGGCGTGCGACGTGGAACAAACGTCGTCTTTAAATCCCTTCAGCGTCAATTCCGCGGTTTTCACGCCGCCACCAACGATTGGACGCCCTTCCAGCAGCAAACACCGATAACCCGCTTTGGCCAGATACGCCGCAGTGACCATGCTGTTGTGCCCGGCGCCTGCCACAACAACGTCAAAGCGATCTTCTTTGGGCGTTTGCGCGCCCAAGGTGAACGGCGTGACCGCCAGAGGCGCCAGGGCCGTCGTCTTCACGAATGCCCGCCGGCTCACTTTGCTCATGAAACACCTCCCTCGGGAAAGGCTCTGGCGCCACAGTTGGATTCTTTTCTGCTGGAGCTAGGTTTGGCCAATCAAAACGACGAAACAAAGACGCGTTTCGCGTGGCTCACTAAAGCAGGTTCTTTGGTTCGCGAATCGCCTCCGCCAAATCGTTTAAAAACTCCGCCGCTCGCGCGCCATCCACAACGCGATGATCGCTCGAAAGCGTCATGGTCATCATCGGACGCGCCGCAGGCTTGCCTTCCACCGCCACCACGCGGTCAGAGATGGCGCCCACCGCGAGAACAGCTGCTTGCGGGGGCGTGATAATCGCGCTGAAAGCATCCACCCTGTACATCCCCAAATTGCTCAGCGTGAAAGTCCCTCCGATAATGTCCGCTGGCCGCAGCCTCCCTGCTCTCGCGCGTTCCGTCAATTCGCGCCGCAGCGAAGAGATTTCTGTGATCTTCAAGGTGTCGGCTTTGTGAATCACCGCGCCGACCACGCCATCCTTCACCGCCACGGCCAGGCTGATGTTGATTTCTGCATTAGAGCGGATACTTTCTCCTGTCCAACTCGCATTCATGCGCGGATGTTTCGCCAGCGTTCGCGCAATCCATGCAATCAGCAAATCGGTGATCCTCGGCACTGCCTTCAGCGACTTTTCTGCTTCCTCACGGTATCGTTTCTGTGCTGTGACGAGCCCGCTCGCATCGATCTCGCGCACCAGGAAAAAGTGAGGCACGCTCGTCCAGCTCTGAGCAGTGCGCTCGGCCATGAGCCGCGCGAGTTGGCTCAACGGCTCCACTTTAGAAACCGCGACTGGTGCAGCCGCGCCAGCAACTGCTCCTCTTGAATCGGAAAACTTCGTCACGTCTTCCGCAGTAATTACGCCGTCCGGTCCTGTTCCTCGCACCAGCGCAAGGTCAACGCCCAATTCCTTCGCCAGCCGCCTCGCCTTCGGCGAAATCTGCAGCGCCCGACCAGCAACAACTATCCTGGCGGCAGCCCCGGTCTGCACCCCAGCTGCAGCTTGCTGCGCCGCTCCGCTTGTGGCGCGCGCTGCCAGCGCAGCCGGCCCGGCTCTCGCCGGCGGTTTCTCTCCCGGTGCCACCAGCCACGCAATCGTTTCTCCCACGGGAATCACCGCGCCCACATCGGCGGTAATTCCCGCGAGCGTCCCGTCTCCAGGCGCCTCCACTTCCACGACTGCCTTGTCGGTTTCAATCTCCAGCAGCGGCTCGCCTTTGCGGACACTCTCGCCTTCTTTTTTTCGCCACGCCAGCAGCTTCCCCGTTTCCTGCGCCATTTCCAGCGCCGGCATCACCACACTAATCGCCATTCGTTAATCCCTACGCGCGTAATTGAAACAAAGGAGACATGCATACTGACGCGGACTCAGCAGAGCTTCGGGCCCCCCAAATCTCTCTTCACTTAGCACTTACAACTTAAGACTAAGGACTGCTATCAGTCCGTCGCCGCCACTCCTTGCGCCTTTGCGCTGGCTTCCACCTTTTCTTTCACGCGTCGGCTCGGCGGCTGCTCGTTCTCGCGCGTCCTCGAAAGCGGTCCGTTCACCGTGTAGTAGTGCGCTCCTGCTACCATCAACTCTTCCGCAGGGAATCGCGTAATCACTTCGTGTCCCGTGGCCGTCACCACGATTTCTTCTTCAATGCGCGCCGCGCTCCATCCATCGCTTGACGGCCAGAAGGTTTCCAGCGCGAACACCATTCCCGGCTTGATCTCGTGCGAATGCTCCAGCGAAACCAGCCGGCTGATTACCGGCTTCTCCCAAATCGCCAACCCGATGCCATGCCCGAACTGCAGCGCGAAGGCCGCCTCTTCGTCTGGAAATCCAAACTCTTCCGCCTTCGGCCACACCGACGCAATCTCCGCCGTGGTTCTCCCTGGCCGCACCAACTCGATCGCTGCATCCAGATATTCTCGGCAGCGCTGGTACGCATCGCGCATCGCGTGTGACGCATACCCGATCGTGAAGCACCGGTAATAGCACGTGCGGTAGCCCATGTAGGAATGCAGAATGTCGTAGTACACGGGATCGCCCGGCCGCAGCACTCGGTCGGAAAACACGTGTGGATGCGGACTGCACCGCTCGCCGGAAATGGCGTTCACGGCTTCGACAAATTCCGAGCCCAGGTCGTACAACACCTTGCTCACCAAGCCGACCGCCTGGTTTTCGCTCATTCCCGGCTTCATCGCGCGGTACAACTCGTCGTAGGCCGCGTCCACCATCATCGCCGAGTGATTCAGCAGCGAAATCTCATCTTGCGTCTTGATCACGCGCGCGTCGCTCATCAACTGCTGGCCGTCAACGACCTTGATGCCTTCTTTCTGCAGTGCAAACAAAATCGGCGGCTCGACCACGTCGATTCCCAGCGGCTCCCGGTGCAGCCCGCGCTTTTCCAACTCCACTTTGATCTTCCGCGCCACATTCTCCGCGCGGCCCATCTCCGGCGACATCGCCCCGCGTAGCAGCGGAATTCCCGCGCGCGAGCGTTCGCCGAGCCAAGGGCAATTTTGTTGGTGGTGCCGCGCCGCGCTCCCAAAGTCCCACAGAATTGGTTCATCATTCTGCGGCAGCAGCGTGAACCGGCTGATTTTGTCCTGGGCCCACGTTCCGATGTGCGTTGCGGTGATGTACCGTACGTTGTTCATGTCGAAGCACAACAGTGCGCCCATCTCCGATTTCGCCAGCAGCGCTTTCGCCCGAGCCAGCCGCTCGCGGCGCAGCCGGTCAAAATCAATGCGGTTCTCCCAATCCACCGCCATCGCCCCATACGTTTTCAGCGCCATCTCCCACCTCCCCGCTGCATTGGAGGTCGGAGCTTTAGCTCCGACATAAAAGCTCGCACCTCAGCGGGCTTTAGCCCCTGAGAAAAACTCTTGTATTTTTACGCCGCGCCATCACGCTTTCCCGCACATCGCCCGCGCCGCCTCAAAAACCGTTTGTTCCGTCGGCACCGTTACGTCTTCCAGCGGCGGTGAAAACGGGATCGGCACGTGCATCGCGCCCATGCGCTTCACGGGAGCATCCAGGCTGTAAAACGCGCCTTCCGCAATCACCGACGCCATCTCCCCGGTAACTCCATACCGCCCATATCCTTCATCCACCACGATCGCCCGCGAAGTTTTCTTTGCCGATTCCACCAGCGTCTTTTCATCCAGCGGCCATGTCGTTCGCGGATCGATCACTTCCGCGCTCACGCCGATTTTCTCCAGCATCTCCGCGGCGCCCAGCGCCACTTGCACCATGCTGCTGGTCGCCACAATGGTGACGTCCTCGCCTTCGCGCTTCACGTCCGCCACGCCAAACGGAATCGTGTACTCCCCTTCCGGCACCGACCCTTTCAGCTTGTACATCATCTTGTCTTCGAAAAAGATCACGGGATTTTCGTCGCGAATCGCTGTCTTCAGTAGCCCTTTCGCATCGTATGGAGTCGACGGCATAGCCACTTTCAATCCCGGCACATGGCTCAACCAAGCATGCAGCGATTGCGAATGCTGCGCCGCCGAGCGCCGCGTCGCTCCCAGCGTCGTGCGCAACACCATCGGCACCTTCCACGTTCCCCCGGACATGTAATGCACTTTCGCGGCTTGATTCACCAACTGGTCCATCGTTAGTGTCAGAAAATCGCCGAACATGATGTCCACCACCGGCCGCAGCCCCGTCATCGCCGCGCCCACTCCCATCCCGGTGAATCCCGCCTCCGAAATCGGCGTATCCAGCACGCGTTCGCAGCCAAATTCTTCTACCAATCCCGACAAAACTTTGAACGGCGTTCCGGCTTCCGCCACGTCCTCGCCGAAAATGCACACACGCTTGTCGCGCCGCATCTCCTCTGCCAGCGCCTCGCGTACCGCTTGCGCAAACGTCAATTCGCGTACGGCCACTTCAGGCATACACGTCCTCGTCCGCTTCTTCCGGCTTGGGATACGGCGCCGCAATCGCAAACTCCACCGCCGCTTTCGTCTCCGCTCGCACTTCCTTCTGCATCTCTTCGAGCGCCGCCGCGTCTGAAATTCTTTGCTGGATCATCCATGCCGCGAAGTTCTTGATGGGGTCGCCCTTGGTCTTCCACTCCTGTTCTTCCTGCTTCGACCGGTAGTATTCGCGGTTGATGTCGCCCACATGGTGTCCGTGGTAACGGTACGTACGGCAAACCAAAAACGCCGGTCCTTCTCCCTTGCGCGCTCGCTCCACCAAACGTTGCGCCGCGGCGTAAACTGCGCGCACGTCCTGCCCATCTACGCTTTCCGCCTGCACGCCGAACGCGGCGCCGCGCGCCAGCATGTCCCCTGCCGTTGTCTCCGAATAGTGCGTGTATTCGTTATACAGATTGTTCTCGCAAACGTAGATGACCGGCAGCTTCCATAGCGCCGCCAGGTTCATCACCTCGTACAAAACGCCCTGTCCCAGAGCGCCTTCGCCAAAAAAGCAAACCGTCACTTGCCCCGTGCCTAGCCGCTTCGACGATAGCGCTGCGCCTGTCGCGATTCCCGCGCTCCCTCCAACAATCGCATTCGCGCCCAGATTCCCCGTGGCCGGATCGGCGATGTGCATCGACCCGCCCTTCCCCCGGCAATATCCCGCTTCTTTTCCCAGCAATTCCGCAAACATGCGGTCCGGCGAAGCGCCCTTGGCCAGGCAATGCCCATGCCCGCGATGCGTGCTGGTGATGTAATCCGTCTGCCGCAGCGCCGCGCAAATCCCCACGGCCACCGCTTCTTCCCCGATGTACAGGTGCGCCAGGCCCGGCATCAGGGCCCGCGTATAAAGCTCGTTCACACTCTCTTCAAACTCCCGAATCGTCACCATGCGCCGGTAAATGCGAATCCATTGCTCCGCTCTCACGCCATCGATCACTCTGGCTTGGTCCGTGGCAATGGTCATTGGGAAGCTCCGGACACTTTTGTGGATAGCCCCGACATACGCGCCAAAACCTCAAACACTATCGCGAAATCCCTTTCCTCCAGCGCCATCCCTCGCGCTGCGGTCAAAAACTCATTTGTTACTGCCGTCGTCGGCATCGGCACGTTCAGCTGCCGCCCGAGCTCCAGCGCCAGCAGCATGTCTTTCTGCATCATGTTGACGTTGAACCACGCTTCTTCCGGCATGTTCAGCACAAACGGCCCCCGATACTGCACCATCGGCGACGCGATCACGCTGTGCGTCAGCACCTCCACCGCGGTCTCCCGCTTGATCCCGCTCTTTTCTGCCAGCAGCACGCCTTCACAAAATGCCAGCATCTGCACCGCCAGGCTCAAGTTCACGCCAATCTTCATCACCAGCGCCTGTCCGTTCTCTCCCACGTGCGTCACTTTCGGTCCAATATCCAGCAGCAACGGCTTCACTTTCTCGAACGTTTCTTTGCGCCCGCCCACCATCACGGAAAGCTTGCCTTCTTGCAGCGTAATCACGCTTCCGGAAACCGGCGAGTCCACCATGTCGCCGCCTTTTTCCCGCACTTTCGCGGCAATCTCCCTGCTGAACGCCGGCCCCACCGTGCTCATGTCCACAAAAATTGTTCCCGGCTTGACTCCCGCCAACATCCCGTCCGGACCATTCATCACCGCCGCCAGCGCCGCCGAGTTCGTGACCATCGACAGCGTGATATCGCTCGCCTCGACCACCGCCTTGGGCGTGTGCGCCCACTTCATTCCCTTCTTGATCAGCCATTCCGCCTTCGAACGCGTCCGGTTGTAGCCGGTGACACTGTGGCCCTTGCCGAGCAGGCGACTCACCATCTCGCCGCCCATCACCCCCAAGCCCACAAATCCCAGATTCGCCATGGACCTATTTCTCCCGCCCAATTGCTTACTTCCATTCTCCTTCGGTCTTAACCGCCGCGCGCTTTCCTCGAATCTTCCCGCACCTGCCTCATGTGCGCTTTCATCGCCTCGCGTGCTCCTGCGGCATCCCGATGCTCCACCGCATCCAAAATTTTCTTGTGGTGATACTGGCCCCGCTCCGGCCCGCCTTCCACCTGAAAAATTCCCATCCGTTGCTCGCGGAGCAGCCCCACAATCGAATCGATCAAGGACAAGATGATGGGATTGGCAGCCGCTTCTGCCAAGGCCAGGTGAAAATCGAGGTCCGCCTCGATGAACGCGTCCGGGTCCCTTTTCGCTCGTTCCATCACCTCGAACGACTCGTGCATGGCGGCTAGGTCCTCAGCTTCGGCGCGCTCTGCCGCAAGTGCCGCAATTTCCGGCTCCATCATCTCCCGGACTTCGGTCAAATACCGCGAACCTTCCGCCTGCCCGGCCTTCACCATGCGGTCCAGCGACAACCGGATCGGGTGGGCGCTGGTTTCCATGATGAAAGTCCCCCGGCCCGGGTAAGCTTCCACAAAACCCTTCTCCCGCAGAGCCTTCACCGCCTCGCGCACCGCGGTTCGGCTGACTCCAAATTGTTGGGCTAACTCTCGTTCCGGGGGAAGCTTGTCGCCGGTCTTCAACGCGCCTTTCTGGATGGACTCCTCTACCTGCTGGACGATTTGCTCATACAAGCGGGAGGAACGCACAACTTTGTACATCATCATCTCCAGAGATCGAGGAAGAACTCTTCCAACCTTGGTATTACCGGTGGACCATATGAACCCATTGATTTTCCAAAGCTTAGTACTGGGCGCAGCCTCAGCTGGTCGGGTTGTCGGACCACTTCTACCAAACCGTCCCTCCCCTTGCAACCTACTCTTTCCCTACTCGATCCACACGGTCTTGATGTTAGTGAACTCTCGGATTCCGTGAACGCCCAGTTCCCTGCCGTGCCCCGACCACTTCACTCCGCCAAACGGCAGCCGCGGGTCGGACGCCACCATCCGGTTAATGAACACCATCCCCGCCTCGAGTTCGTTGATAAACCGCTCCCGTTCCTTGTCGTCATTGGTCCAAGCGCTGGCCCCCAAACCAAACCGCGTATCGTTGGCAAGGCGAATCGCATCCTCCAGGTCCTTCGCCCGGAACACGCTCGCTACCGGCCCGAACAGCTCCTCCTTGTGCGCCGGCGAACCCTTGGGAATATTGGTCAACACCGTCGGCGCATAGAAATTCCCCGGCCGGTCGAGCGGCTTGCCTCCCGTCAAAACTTTTGCACCCAATTCGACGGTTCTCTTTACCTCCCGGTCCAAGTCCTCCAGCCCTTGTGCCGACGACAGCGGCCCTAGTTCCGTCGATTCATCGAACGGGTCCCCCACCTGCAGCGCCGCCATCTTGTCGGCAAACATCTTTTCAAATTCGTCCGCAATCGCCTCCGCCACGATGAATCGCTTCGCCGCAATGCACGATTGCCCGTTGTTAACAATTCGCGCTCTCACCGCCGTGGTCGTCGCTGCCTCGAGGTTCGCGCTCGGCATCACGATGAACGGATCGCTGCCCCCCAACTCCAGCACCACTTTCTTGATTCTTTTTGCCGCTCCCACTCCCACTTCCACGCCCGCCCCTTCGCTTCCTGTCAGCGTGGCCGCTGCGACGCGCGGATCCGCCAGCACGCGGTCCACCTTCTGCGAGCTAATCAGCAGCGTTTGAAAAGCTCCATCGGGAAATCCTGCCTTCTTAAAAATCTCTTCGATGAGCAGCGCCGACTGCGGCACGATCGAAGCATGCTTCAGCAGCCCCACATTTCCCGCCATCAAAGCCGGAGCGGCAAACCGCAGCACCTGCCAGAAGGGAAAATTCCACGGCATCACTGCCAGCACCGGCCCCAACGGCAGATAGCGAATGTAGCTGCGTTTCGCCGTCGTCTCCACGACTTCGTCCGCCAAAAATCTCTCCGCATTCTCTGCGTAGTACCGGCAGACCCACCCGCACTTCGCGGCCTCATCCACCGCCGACCGGAAAGTCTTCCCCATCTCCGTGGTCATCACCCGCGCGTAAGTCTCTTTTTCTTTTTCCAGAACCGCCGCAGCATTCATCATCAGGCGCGAGCGCTCGGCAAATGGTGTTTTGCGGTAACTCAAAAACGTATCCGCCGCTTTCTGCAGTTTCACTTCAAGTTGCGCGTCCGACAATGATTCGAAAGTCTTTACTACCTGTCCGGTCGCCGGATTCACCGTCGCAATCGCCATTTCTCTCCTCCAAATCCCGCTTTTTGCCCCATCCACGCCCGGTCCCGGCGGCAGATTTATCCCGCCATGCAGGTCCGCCGGATCCGCAGTCTACTCCTCCTTGCTGGTTTCAGATGGATCCGAATGGAGACGGTCTTCGACAAAACGGTATAACCCCTACGCTTGGTCCAACCACTATACCCCATTCTTCCCTTCCACGACAGCTCGACTGACCAGAATCCCGCTAGAATGCTTGAATATCCCTTGACACAATTTGGCGCCAAGTGGTACAGCGGTCATACCTTTTTGACGGCTGCCGCCCACTTTTGGCCAGCCGAACCCAAGGAGTCTCGACCGATGCCGACCCGCCAGAGTCTCAAGAACCGGCCCTCCAAAGCCATCCGCGGCCAACCGACGCGACCCCGGAGCGGCTCTCTTCTCTCCACCCGCCGCCAATTCCTTTGCACCGCGGCGGGTGCAGGCCTCGCTCTCGCCGGTTCTTCCTTCTCGGCTTGGGCCGACCACCACGGCCACCCCACTCCCAACAGCCTCACCTACCTCGACCGCCGCATGTACATCCACAACATGGAACTCCTCGCCCACTTCGCTCCCGGGCAGCATCGCGGCGGCAAAATGCAGCTCATGTCCGTCGGCAGCCGTCGCTACCTCTTCCAGCAGGGTGACGTCATCGACGTGAGCGACGTTCGCAAGCCTGTGATGTTCAACAAAGGCGGCTTCGAGGGCTCCCAGGTCCAGGTCGCCTACAACAAGAGCCTTAAAAAGTGGATTCTCATGACCGGCGCGCAAACGCCCATCACCGATTCCACACCCGAAGCGCCCATGGGTAAGTACGACGATCCGCACCTCGACGACAAACGGAAAAACTACAAGGGCCTGCGCGGCGTTCGCTTCTACGACGCCACCGATCCCGCGAAGATTGTCGAGCTCTCCGAATTCAGCACTGGCGCCACCGGCCAGGGCACGCATCGCAATTATTACGACGGCGGAAAGTACGCCTGCCTTGACACGGCGCCCGACGAAACGTTCATCCACCAGCCTTCCTACTTCCGCCGGCTCGTCAACGGCAACATGATTGTCGACTGCTCCGATCCTGCCAGCCCCAAAGAAGTTTCCATGTGGTGGGTTCCCGGCTCCCGCAAGGGCGAAGAAGCCGAATACGACAAGTGGATTTGGTCGAAACTCGTCCCGCCGAAAGTCGTTGCCGACCAGACTCCTTTCGCCGGTCTCCACGGCCCAGTGTATGTTCCGAAAAAGTTGGAAGACGGCGGCAATCGCGGCTACGGCGCGTTCGGCTGCAACGGCTTCATCATTCTCGATCTCTCCGATCCCGCGCATCAAAAAGAAATCGGCCGCTTCGAACCGCCTCCGCAATATTCCGGCATGGGTATCGCCTTCCACACGATCTATTGCGGCATCCTCGAACGCGGCTTCGTCATCTCGAATGGCGAAACCACCAACTCCGACTGCAATCAAATCTATCTGCCCAATTGGGTCATCGACATTCGCGACGAGCAGCATCCCGTTCCCGTCGCCCAGCTTCCCCGCCCCGTCCCGCCGCCCGAGGCGCCATACAAGGATTTCTGCTTCAAGCGCGGCCGCTTTGGCACGCACAATCCTCCGCATCTCAAAGCGCCGGGAAAGCCGCGCCAAGAATTCATCGCCTATTCCTATTTCATAGCCGGGCTCCGCTGCTACGACATCGGCGATCTCACCGAGCCCGAAGAAGTCGCTTACTTCATTCCGCCGCAAGGCGGCGACTTGAAGAAATTCGGCAGCTACGACCGCACTGTCGACAATGTTTTCATCGAATGGGACCGCAACATCATTTGGTGCGCCGCCGATACCGGCCTCTACGCGCTGAGTTGCCCGAACCTCGGCAAGCCCATTCTCGATCCCATGCCCGTCGCGGAATGGTCACTCGACAAACTCAACGAAGGCGCGCCCTGACTCGTTCTTCGGCGCACTGGAGAAAACCCGATGAGTATTCCTTCTCGGTCATCCCTCTTCGCGATGCTGGTCTGCGTTTCCTCTGGGCTACATGCTGATTTGCGCGCAAAACCGCAGGAACGTTTCATTCCGGGCGAAGCGAAGGGTGTCAACCGATCCACATTTCGGTATCTGGGGTCGGCTGCGGTCGCCCAAGAAACGATGCCCGTCAAAATCAAACTCCTTACGCTTCTCGGCCGCCCGCTCCAATTGGTTGCCGCAGAAAAGCTTGGCCTCTTTTCCAAATTTGGCCTCGAAGTGCAAACCGAAAACTCCGCCAATTCTCAGGAGTTGCGCGACAAACTCGCCACCAGGAATGGCGACATCGCCTATCTTGCCGTGGACAACGCCGTGGCCATGGTCGACCTCGCCAACCAGGACGTCATCATCGTCATGGGTGGCGAAGGCTCGCAAAACGAACTCATCGCCCAGCCGGACATCAAATCCATCAAGGATTTGCGTAGCAAAACGCTCATCGTTGACGCGCCCAACACCGCTTACGCTGTACAGCTCAAAAAAATTCTTCTTCTCAGCGGCCTCGAAGCCGGCAAAGATTACGAAATCAAGTCCGTCGGCGCCACGCCGCAACGCCTCATCGCCATGCGAGAAAACAAATCCTACGCGGCCTCAATGCTCGGCCCGCCTAGCTCCATCATCGCCAAGCGCGAAGGCTTCGTCAGTCTCGCCTCGGTACAAGAAAGCATCGGTCCGTACCAAGCTGCAGGCCTTTTCGCCCAGCGCAAGTGGGCACAAGATCATCGCGAAGCACTCACCAACTTTCTTGCCGCAATCATCGAAGCGCAGCGCTGGCTGCTGGCGCCCGCCAACAAAAACGAAGTCCTTGCGCTGATGACCAAAGAAGCGCATCTCGCACCGGAAGTAGCTGCGGAGTCATACGAATCGCTCATGACCAAGCCCGGCGGCTTCGCGAAGGACGCCGCCTTCGATGTGCGCGGCTTTCAGAATGTCCTGAAGCTGCGCGCGGAAATCGAAGGCTCTTGGGGCGGCCATCCTCGGCCGCCCGAAAAATATTACGACGCCTCGTATTACGCCGCCGCCGTCGCTAAATTGCAGGGCAAGCCGTAATGCGTAGCGCAATACGACATGACGTGTCATTCCGAGGGCCGCTTTTGCCTGCCTGCCGCAGGCATCGCCCGCGGAATCTCCTTTTCGTTTGGGAGAAAGAAAAATGCAATACATTTCTATATCGACAATAATCGTGGCCTTTCTTTCCGCGACCTCCGCCTTCCCCCAGGAGCGCACCCTCGACGAAATCAAAGCCGAAGCCCTCAAGCGCGCCGAGAACGGCATGTATCCGCTTATCGGCCTCGATCCCGCCGACGTCAAAGAGGCTTTCGCCGCCATCCACACTTCCGACTACGACGAATGGGCCGCCGCGTTCACCACCGCCGGCGATCGCTACATGGCCGAAGCGAAATCGCTCGAAGCGCGCGATCCCGCCAAAGCCAACGCGGATTACATCCGCGCGTGGCGCCTCTATTCCTTTGGCCGCTGGCCCGTGCCGTCTTCCCCCGGCAAGCAGCGCGCGTACGCCAAAGCACTCGAAGCGTTTCTCGCGCACGCCAAATTCATGGACCCGCCTCTCGAAGTCGTTCGCATTCCCTTTGAAAACTCCGAAATCGTCGGCTACCTCCGCCTGCCGAAGAACGCGAAAAGCCCCGTCCCCGTGGTCATCGCCATCAGCGGCCTCGACAGCCGCAAGGAAGATCTCTCCGAAAATTTCGGCGCAGTGATTCCGCATGGCATCGGCTTTATCGGCGTCGACTCGCCGGGAACCGGCCAGTCGCCCATCAAAGCCAGTGAAACCGCCGAGCGCGAATTCTCGCGCGTCATCGACTACCTCGAAACGCGCCCCGAAGTGGATAAGATGCGCATCGGCGTCGACGGCCAAAGCTTCGGGGCGTATTGGGCCACGAAACTGGCCATCGTCGAGCACACGCGCCTGAAAGCCGTCGTCGCGCAATCCCCGCCCGTCGACGCTACCTTCCAAAAAGATTTCGTCCTCCACCAAACGCTCGGCAATCGCGAATATCTTTTTGGCCTGGGGCCCGCGCTGATGTCCATTTTCGACGGTGCAAAAACGCCGGAGGATCTCGCGAACATTTTTCCCAAGCTGTCCCTGGTCTCGCAGGGCCTGGTCGGCTCGCCGGCTAGGTCGGGCTCGCCTGCCGCGGCAGGCAAACCCACCGCGCCCATGCTCATCATCTCCGGCGCGCTCGATACCCAGGTCCCCATCTCGGACACCTATCTGTTGCTCTCGAGCGGCGATGTGCCCAAGGAGGCCTGGATCAATCCCCAGGGCGGCCATTTGGGCCGCCAGGTCAGAGTCTGGCCCGACCCGGTCATCTTCCGCGAAGTCATCATCCCCTGGCTCACCCGCAAACTCGCCACGCCGCCTTTGTAGTGGCCGACCTTCAGGTCGGTGCATTTTGTGGGGCCGGCATCTTGCCGGCTCTTGTTTTCGTAACCGCGGGCTTCAGCCCAGCATCTTCTTCCGCTTCCGCCAACCCTGGCTCACACGCAAGCTGGGGCAAAGAAATTGACATTTCTGGTTTGCAGCAGTCTCCCGCTGGTGGCGGATAGTCACATCGTTTCTACAAATCACATTCATCCTCTGTGCTTCCATAGTGCCGAACGACAATTCGCGTGACCCCAAAACTCTGGCATCTCAATAGGTATTTTCCTGCGTCTAAGCGTTTGTTTGGTGCTAGACCGCGAACGGAGACCGCCTGTGCGAACTGCAACGGTTTCGGCCCTTTGTCTCTCACTTTCGTTGATTTCGTTCCCACGTCCAGCGGCGGGTCAGTCCAATTCCCCCAGTCCATCATTGACCGCCTCGCAAATCGCGCCGGCCCTCAGGAAATTACCTGACCTCCAGAAAGACACCGAAAACAAAGGCCTCCCAGTCGGAACCAATTCCACACACGAGCCCGGAAATGCACCACAGTCTTGGATGAACCTTCTCGCCCAGCAAGATAAGCCAAGCACCGAACAGTTCCACGCGGGACTCAAGGAACGCCTCAAGGAGGAGATTCTGCCGCAGCTTGAGAGCCATCGTTGCGCCCACATCCTCATCTTCCAGGCGCCAAAATTGGATTCAAAGATGGTTGTAGAGGCGCCTCCAAGTTCGGGGGACAACATCACAACCTTCAAGGGGTTGCGACCTTGCTGCCGCGACCTCCGTGGCCTTCATGGGCTGCCCCCGACTGCCCCCAAGGCCCCCGTGCCCAACCTTGAGGGCTGGCTAAACCATCTCCGCCCTTAGCGTCTTCGAGAACGTATAGAACTTGCTAGCCCGCCCGAAGGGTCACCGGCGATGAGCGCAAAAATAAACAAGACCCATTGCAAGCTCCTTATTACCTGGAGCCTCGCTGTCTTTTGTGCATTCCCGATCACAGCCCTGGCGCAAATGGCCTCGGGTCAGAAAGCGCCTCCCCCTCTCGGAACGTTGGTCGATGTGGGCGGCTATCGCATCCATTTGTATTGCACTGGTGAGGGGACGCCTACGGTCGTCATTGTGGGCGCCGGATTTTCTTTCGATTGGGGACTCGTTCAACCGGAAGCCGCAAAATTTACTCAAGTCTGTGCCTATGACCATTCCGGCATTGGCTGGAGCGACGACGGCCCGAAAGATTCATGCTCTCTTAGGGTGAGCGAAGTACACACTGCGCTGAAAAATGCCGGGATTAAGGGGCCTTACGTGCTCGTGGGGCATTCGCTTGGTGGATTAGTTGCGCGTGTCTACGCCGGGCGATTCCCAGAAGAGGTCGCGGGCATGATTTTTGTGGATCACACGATTAACCCGATGCTGCTTTCTTCACCGGGCGATAAGCCCCTACCGCCTCCCCCACCAAAGCCTTCCTCTCCCAGCGCCGGACCGATTGGGAAACCGGTCGGGATCGAAAGCGATCCGAATTTTAGTAAGCTATCGGACCGTGACCGCGAGCTTCATCTCTGGTTCATCTCACAGCCCCGAACTGAAAAGTCTTTGCAAGCACACCTGGGCATGATGCCCGGCTGCGTTGAGGAGGCGAACGCCATCCTCAAAGAACACGATCATCCGCTCGCCGATAAGCCGCTCGTCGATATCAGCATTAAGAACGCCAGCCCGGCTTATATTAATTTGCAGACGCAGTTGCTGTCCCTTTCGCAAAATAGCAAGGAGATGATTGCGGAGAAGAGCAGCCATTTCGTGATTATCGACAGGCCTGATGTTGTCGTAGAGGCAATTCGTCAAGCGGTGCAGTCGGTCCGAAATAACGCCAAGCTCTGACTAGCCAGCCGCATCGTGCGGGAAGACCTCTGTGACCTTCTTTGCCGTCAATCGTTTCCGCACTCTTCCCCATTCAACGGAGAGTGGGGTACCGTCGCCGGTCCTTCCCCTCGCGATCCAGCATCGACTTTCACTTTTCGTGTTTCGAGTTTCGATTTCCCCTTTTCCAATTTCGCGCCGTCCCAGAGAGACGCGGAACCGCCGCGGCTCGCTTCGAGGAGTATGGACCCAGATTGAGAGGGGGTTAGCTAAGCTAGAACCAGTCGGTGCGATAGGCGACCCACCAGCTCACAATGGCGATGGGAATGGTGGCGAGCAGGCCCCAGATTAGCGGCAAGGTAACATCCGCGACCACCCCCAGCACGATGAAAACGGTCCAGAAGATTTTGCGCTGCACTTCGATATTGTAACGCGGACCAGACCCGCAACTATAATTCAGGCTGCCTACGCATAACAAAGAGTTACCGGAGCGGGCTCGCTGGTAATGCTCAGCCCGGGCGGCGCGACCGCGGGGCAAGAAGCGCTGTGGGATGCGGCGAATGCGGCTGCGTTGTGGTGGTGACGGCGAAAAACGGTCCAAACCTAAAACACGGGAGGCTGTAGTAAAACAAACCGACTCAACAGCATGGGCGGTCACGAGAACTCAGCGTCCTTCGACGCCGAGAACAAGAAGGAGCTAATTTGCGGCGGCGATGAGCGCCTGCTCGGTGCGCTCCGCTTGCTCGAAGCCGCGCGCCGCGTAAAACATGGCGCGGTTGAAGAAATGGTCGATCATGCGGAACATGTCGTGTTCCGCAAGAACTTCTATCTCGAAACCGGGCCAGGATTCCCGATAGAGAAAGTCCCAGAGATTGTCTTTGGTCAGAACAATGGCCCACAGGAGTTCGCTCAGAGGAACTCCCTGCCGGTAACGCCGAGCGCCAATTTCGGAATATTGGTGTTCGATATCCCGTTCCGTACGGGTGGCGAGCCATTGGCCTAGCTGGCTGTAAATTTCATAGACGCGTTGCCGAAGCTCGTGCTCCGGAACCCTGCTGAAAGAAGCGAGATGAGGAGCTTGGCGAGCGCGCGCGAGAAGTTCCGTCGCCAACTCCTTCGAATGCGACTCAATCAGATGCACTAAGCGGTGGATTGGCGTAACCAACCTCCGTGAGTTCTAAGTGCAGTATGGAGACGAGGGTGGACAAATGCAGCGGTGAAGAACACAGAGATACGCGATGCATGTCACGCGGGGCCCAGGCGAGCAGCGTGACCTGTTCCAAAGTGCAGGCACGTTACTGTCTCGGAATTCGGAGCAAAAATCCGCGGCGGCCGGAAGGGCGCGGCGGGATGATTAAGCTACAGCCCCAAAAGGTAGGAAAAAATGGACAAAACAACACAGGCAGAACCTCTTTCTCCCGAACTCACGGCGGCAGCGGAGGCCGAGCGGCAAGCTGAGGCCAAGGAAATAGCGCAGTCCTTGGCAGGGAAAGCGGCTCGGCAGCCCCGGAAGGGATCGCGCTACTCGCCAGTGACGGTTTCGCCGGAGAGCGCCAGGGGCGAGTCCACGCCGGTGACGGAGTTTGTGGGATTCCTGAAGCAAACCCAGCGGATCTGGCTCATGGTAGTGGGCGCGATTTTCGGGCTCATCGTGTTAGTCACGCTGGCGGAGCGCGGATTCGAATGGATCAGCAAGTCCCGTGAAAGAAAACACGAACAAGCAGTAGCGAGCGTGACGCCGGAACACTTACTGGCGCGCTGCGGGCAACCACTCGAAGACACGACGAAGAACGTTTACCCGATCCTGATGCGCACGATGACGTATCAAATCAGCCGGAATGAGACGTACATCTTTGACTTTAGCCGGACCGCGGAGGAACAGAGCGACTGGGTGTTTCTGTCGATGAAAGACGGGAACGGCAAGAGCTACGAAACGGCGGAAGAAAAAGTCAGCGCGATGTCTTGCCTGAACTCGCGGAAGTGAGGGCGCGGAACGGGCTGACGACCCGGCGGAAAAAGCAGATCCCTCGCTCCGCTCGGGATGACAGGTGTCCACATTTCTTCGATGCTGCCAGAACCTAAGGACTTTTTCGAGCCTCACAACTTTTGAGACATCCCCGAGTGGCAGCGCTAAGCCCAGGAGAAGCCGTGCTTGGAAAGCGGCAGCGAACGGATGCGCTTTCCTGTGGCGGCGAAAATGGCGTTGCACACTGCCGGAAGTACCGGGGGAAGCGCTGGCTCGCCGGGGCCGGTCGGCGGATTGTCGGTCTTCAGGAAGTGCACTTCGATTTCGGCCGATAATTGGTTCATGCGCACAGGCGGGTATTCGTGGAAGTTGCTCTGCACCGCGCGCCCGCCATCAATGGTGATTTCGTAAGACATGACTTGGCTAAGGCCGTCGATCACCGCACCGCGGACCTGATTTTCCGCGCCGCCCGGATTGATGATGGTGCTGCCGATGTCGCCGGCAACCCAAACCTTATTGACCTTTAGTTTGTGCCCGCGTCGACCTGCACTTCGGCGACTTCCGCAAAATAACCACGATGAGAAAACTGGAAGGCCACGCCCATGCCGGTATTTTTCGGAAGCTGGCGCTGGCCCCAGCCGGATTTTTCGGCAACGAGTTTTACAACGCCGATCATGCGCGCGGCATCTAGGTCGCTCGAGAAGGGATCGGGCTTCGTGTTGGGATTGGAGACGGGCGGGAGGCTGAGAAGACCCAGACGGAATTGGATAGGATCTTTTCCGGCGGCGTGCGCGAGTTCGTCGGTGAAAGATTGAAAGACCCAGGAAAACGCGTTGCTGCGTGGCGCACTTGCCCGCATAGACGGGGCATTTGTCGTAGACGGCATACAACATGCCGGGAACTTTGAAGTCGATGCTGTAGAGCGATTTGCCGGTGACGATGCTGAGGTTGTCGACGCCCGGAATGCGGACGTCCTTCCAATCGACATCCAGCTCTTCGGCGCTGAGCATAGGCAGGCTGGTTTTGACGCCTTGCCCGATTTCCGGATTTTTGCCCATGATGGTGACGATGCCGTTGGCGGCCACGCGGACGAAGGCGAGAGGCTGGAAGGCAGGGGCGGGCGGCTGCGGTGCGGCCGCTTGAGCCGCGGCAGTGAACGCTTTCACGGGCTCGAGATGATAGGAGAGAAGAAAGCCGCCGCCAGCGACGGAGGAAACTTTTGAGAAAAGCGCGGCGATTGAGAAGAGCGGAGTTCATAGGATCCCCAGTGGTGCGAGACGCGGTTCAGGCAGGCAGCAGGATCGTCCGACACGCAAAGTATTGTAAACGTCACGGGAAATTCCGTGACCCTTCGCCGAGACTCACCGCAGGCTGGTGACTCGTGAAAAGATCTCGCAATCGGTAAGACAACGAGACAAGCGGGCAACGTCGAGGAGGGCACGATATATCGTGCCCCTACGGGAGGCAACGCGGTCAGGCGGCGGGGGGTGTGGACTGGTCGGCAGCGTGGGACATGACTTCGCGCATCTTGACGGAATCAAGTTCACCCTGCCAGCGGCTGACGACAAGTGTGGCAACGCCGTTGCCGACGACGTTGGTGAGGGCGCGGCATTCGCTCATAAATTTTTCGATGCCGACAAGAAGCGCGAGTCCCTGCACGGGAATCGAGGGGACGGCGGCGAGAATGGCGGCGAGAGTGACGAAGCCGGTGCCAGTGACTCCGGAACCGCCTTTCGAAGCGATAAGGGCGAAAAGCAACATGCCCGAGATTTGGCCGAAAGAAAGGTGCGTGCCCGTGGCTTGCGCGAGAAAGAGCGCGGACAGCGCGAGGTAGATGTTGGTGCCGTCGGTGTTGAAAACGTAGCCGGTGGGAAAGACGAGACCGACGACGGAACGCGATGCGCCCAGGCCTTCGAGCTTGCGCATCATGTCGGGGAGGACGGTTTCGGAGGAGCTGGTGCCGAGCACAATGAGCAGTTCGTCCTTGATATAGGCGAGGAAGCGAAAGATCGAAAAGCCCGCCCACCACGCGATGGCGCCAAGGACGAGGACCACGAAGATCAGGCTGGTGAGATAGAAGGTACCGATGAGCTTAATGAGATTCGAAAGCGAGGCCATGCCGTAACTGCCGACGGTGAAGGCCATGCCGCCGAGAGCACCGAGCGGTGCCGTGCGGATAATGATGCGAATGATGCCGAAGACGATTTTGTTGGCGACTTCGACCGCGCGCACTGCGCGTGCGCCAAATTCGCCGAGCGGAGCGATCGCGAAGCCCGTAAGGATGGAGATGAGAAGAACTTCAGGGACTTCGCCGCTTGCAAAGGCGTCAACAAACGTCTTCGGAATGAAGCTCAGAAGAAATGGGATGAAGCCGGTTTCTTTGGCGCGGCCGACGTAAACTGCGGCGGCTTTGGGATTGAGCGTAGCGAGATTGATGTTGAGGCCTGCGCCGGGATGAATCGCAACGGCGACGGCGACGCCGATGAGCAGCGCGAGCGTCGAGACCAGTTCGAAATAAATCAGCGTTTTGATGCCCACCTTGCCTACTTTTTTGATGTCGGCCATGCCCGCGATCCCCTGCACGATGACGCAGAAAATCACCGGAGCGATCATCATGCGAATGAGCGCGACGAAGGCGTCGCCCAGGGGCTTGAAGGCGATGCCGGTTTTCGGAGAGAACCGGCCGATGAGAATGCCAACGGCGATGGCGATGAGGACTTGAATATAAAGGACGTAGTACCAGGGCTTGCGCGCGGTAGCGGGCTGGGCGGCGGTCACGCGTGGTTCTCCTGGCTGGCGAAGAAGCGCGGCGGATACGGTGCGGGCTGATTCACGTTGTACTCAGCAAGCGCGATCGAGCGGCGGCTCTTTGGTAAGAAGCACGCGCTCGATATTGCGCCAAGCGGAACGGAAAAGGAAATTAGAAGCCTGGCGGGTGACGCCAGCGATGTGCGGGGTGAAGAGGATGCGGCGCGCGGCGTCGCCTGAGAGGGTGAGGAGCGGATTGTTCGCGGCGGGCGGTTCAGTGGAGTAGACATCGACGGCGGCGCCCCCGAGATGTCCGGAGTTGAGGGCGGCAGCGAGAGCGGCTTCATCGACGATGCCTCCACGCGAAGCCTGAATGACAATGGCGCCGCGCTTCATCAGAGCGAGTTCGCGCGCGGTGATGAGACCTTGCGTGGAAGGGAGCAGCGGAACGTGCAAGGTGACAACGTCCGACGTTTTCAACAGCTCGTCGAGAGAAACAGATTTCGCGCCGAAAGCGGCAGCGGCTCTTGGGTCACGTGGGGCCGGATCATAATAAAGAATGTTGCAGCTGTTTCTATGAAGCGCTTCGGCAACGGCTAGGCCGATGACGCCGAGACCAACGAGGCCAGCAGTAAGGCCGTCGAGGCCCGAAAGATTGTCCGCGAGCATTTTGGCGCGAAATTCGCGGTAGCGGCCGGCACGGATTTCCGCATCGGCCCAGACGAAGCGACGCAAAAGCGAGGAGGCGGCGGTGACAACATACTCGGCAACAGCGTTGTTGCTGCCGCCGGGGACGTTGGCGACGGCGATGCCGAGTTTCTTCATCAGCGACAGGTCCAAGCGATCAACGCCGGCGCCGGTGACTTGAACAAATTTCACTGACGTGTTTTCAAACAGCGCCGAGGCGAGTTTCGGGCCGACGGCTGGAATAAGCAACGCGCGGGCTTGCTTCATCAGCACGGGAACATCGGGGTCGTCGAGAGCGCGATAGGCGACTTTGAGCGCACCGGGAGGCATTGCATCCGCGCGCTGAAAATCGGCTTCCGGCCGCAGGCAGAGCACGTCGATGGTCATGATTTGCGGGACGCGCGAGGAGAAGAGGCGTGCTCTTGCGTTCCCTTAGTAATGTCCGCGACGGGAAAGAAGCAGAGGAGCAAGAGAGGCTCCTTACCAGTATTGCGCGTGACGTGCTTCTCGCCAGCGGGCATCAAGAGCGTGTCGCCGGGCTTGAGAGGAAACTCGCCGCTGTCGGCGTAAGTCGTGCCGGTACCGGACAAAACATAGATGCATTCTTCGAAATCGTAATGCTGGTGCGGGCCGCGAGGAGCTTCGCCTGGTTTCGGGATAGGAATCTCCGCGAGGCGCAGGGTGACGCCGCGCGAGCCTGTTTCACCGGAGACGATTTCCAGCGCTTTGCGGCCGGGAAGGCCCAGCTGCTTGGCTTCGGCTTGCGTAAAGATACGCGCCATCAACGTGCCTTGCTCAGCGTATTGATTTCGGCGACGCCACCCTGGAGTTTGTCGAGTTGATTGAAGATTTCCGTAGACTTTGAGGCGATGGAGTCTGCGACGGCATTGAGCATGCGTTGGGCCTTTTCGACGGTGGCGTGTTGCGGGCTGCCGTACCAACCGGTGGGCGCGATGGAGCGAACGTCGGTCAAAACAGGCTGATAACTGCGCGTGCGGCGAAGCCCGTCCATTTTTTGGCCGTGAGCGTGATCGGAAGAGTAGTCGATGCGATCGAGACGGACGAGTTCGGGGCGGTAGGCTAAGACGGCGAGCGCTTCGATTTCGCCGCCGTGCGTGAGGCCGTTACACTCCTTCCCGAAAAGCTCTTCGGCGACGAAGCAAGCTTGCACGGTGAGCACGGCCATGCCGTGTTCGCGGTGGAGCGTTTCCGCGGCGACGCCGAGCGGCGGAATGTTCTGTTCGTGCCAATTGAGAATCAGGAGATATTTTGCGCCGTGCTGCGCGGCGGACGCGCAAGTTTCGATGACCACCCTCATGTAGGTTTCGGGCGTGAGCGTGATCGTGCTTTCGAACGGCATGTGCAACGGTGTGACGCCCAGCGGGCCGCCGGGGAGCACCAGGCCGTCCATACGCTCGGCCACGGCGTGCGCGATTACGTTGGCCGCGAAAATGTCCGTGCCGGCGGGAAGATGCGGGCCGTGCTGCTCGACGCTGCCCTGAGGAAGAATGACGAGTGGATGCTTTTTTAATTGCGCGGCGATTTCCGGTTGCCTCAGGTCAATGAAATAGCGGTTAGGCAACATCGTGAATCCTTTCCGCGACACGGTCCTGCGCCTCTTTCAAGACGTCGGCAATGCGCGTGGCTCGGCCGTGGTTTTCGATAGAGCGAAGCGCGGCATAAACGATGGCTACGGCAAAGTTGCCGTTGCTGGCGCTGAGTTCGCTCGGCTTACTGGTGCGGCAGCTTTCCGCAAACATTTCGAGTTCGGCGCGAAACATGTCGCTCTCGGGGATTTTTAGTTCTTCGCGCTTGGCGTAGCCGTCTTTGCCGCGCTGGATGTAGAGCGTAGATTTTTTGTGAAGCCGGTCGGGCGTGTCCCAGGTCTCGAAGTCGATTTCGTAATGCATCAGCCCTTTTGAACCGAAGACGCGCACGGCGAAGACACCTGGCGAAGTCCAGCACGAACCGACGTAGCCCACTTTGCCGTCAGAAAATTTCAGAAGCGTCATGGACTGGTCGTCGACTTCAGCGCCAACGGGAGAAAGTTTCGAGGAGATGGCACTGGCTTCGACGACTTCGTCGCCGAGATAGTGGAGCACGTCAAACTGGTGAATGGCGAGTTGCGACAGCGGACCGCCGGGAGCGCGATGCTTGTACCAGCGCCAAGTTTTGGGCGTGAGTTCGAGGGCGCGCTCGTTGGAGAAATTTGCTTCGATAAAAGCGACGCGACCCAGTTCGCCGCGGTCGATGGCCTCACGAATTCTGCGAATGCCGCCCATCAACCGCGCGCTGTGGCCTACGGTAACGGTGATGCCGTATTTTTTTTCGAGCGCGGCAATTTCCAAGCCCTCTTCGAGTGTGCTGGCGATGGGCTTTTCCGTGTAGACGTGCTTGCGGGCTTTGGCGACTTCGGCGGCGACCGGAAGGTGCTGCTCGTTGGGAACGGCGAGGATGGCGCCTTCGATCTCGCGATTCGAGAGCATGGTTTGCAGGTCCGGAACCGTGGGGACGCCGGTATCCTGTTTGAACGCGGTGCGCTTCTCTTCGGAGCGGCTGAACGCTGAGACGATTTTGATTTTTTCGGACTTCGCGGCGGCACGCGTCAAGACCTTGGCCCAGCGGCCAAGGCCCACGATGCCGACTTTAACGGGGTGTGTGGTCATTCGTCTTTAATACTTTCTTTCCAAAACGCCTTGTGCGATACGGTCCATTCTACTCAGCAATCCGCGTATTGAAACTGAAAAGCATCTGCCAGCGGCCGCCGCGCATCACCCACATGCGCGTGTTGAAATACGACTTGGCGCCGGGGCGTTGCTCGCGGGCAATCATCATCACGGTTTCGCCAAAATCGAACATGCGGGCACTGATTAATTCGGGAGGAGCGGACCTGGCACCAGCGACTTTCTGTTTTTTGATTTGCGCAAGGCGATCAGCTTTGGTGTACGGGCGGTCGTGGTGGGTGTCGGTGGCGGTAAATTCGTCGGCGATGAGCGGGACGTAGGCATCCGCATCGTTGTTGGCCATGGCGCGCATTACGCCTTGCCACGAAGTGATGGCTTCTTTCTCCGATTGCGTTTCGGGCTGGAAGGGAATGGATTTACATGGATTTTCGCAGTCCCCTGAGCTGGACCGCGAGGGAGGAGGCTCTGGCTTTTCCACTTGCTGAACTTCCTGGTAGAGAACGACACGCCAGCCTGCCTCGCGATGAACCCAAATACGCAAAACGTAAAGACGACCGCTACTCGCACGAGCGACGGCTACATTGCTATACAAACGAACTTGCGGCTCGACGTCGGCGTTTGCAGGTTTAGGTAAGTTTTCGAGGACCTGCGTTCGGGTCAGCGATTTGCCATTTGCATCGATCCACGTGAACTGGCGATCGAGAAGCGAATCCAGCGTGGACCTGTCCGCTTTCGTGGACGCTTCGAGGAAGGCGCGATCAGCCCGAAGCCCGGGCGGAGTGTCGGCCGGTCGGCCAAACGATGAAGTGACGCATAGCATCCACAAGAAACTGAACGCGAGCAACGCGCCAGAGTATGTAATAGACCGATTCATGTTTTGCTTCTGAAGGCTCGCCCGTGGAGTAAAGAAAAAAAAGCTAAGACGTCTTTGCCGGCGCCGCGTGGATGGTCGTTTGAAAGCTGATAGACATAATCCATTCGCCATCGCGTTTGATCCACAGCCGCGTGACATGAACCGGCTTTCCCGTGTACGGCTGGTGCAGGCAGGTCATGATCACCGAGTCGCCGAAATCATACATCTGCGCGGAAACAAGCGGCGAAGGGGCAGTGCCGCGTCCCGTTTGCTTTTGCAAATTGAGCGTGGCGATGCGATCGGATTTGGTCAGCGGATGATCGTTTGCGGAACTCAGCATAGCGAACTCTTCCGCAATGTGCGGCGCCCATGCTGCAGCGTCGTGATTCGTGACTCCCGTTTCCAGCGCCTGCCAGGAAGCGATAATGGCTTGCTCGGCTTCGTTCTTTGGCTTGTAGGGAATCGTTTTACAGGGATTCTCGCAGTCAGTCACGCCGGAGCTGTGCGCGCTTGCTTCCTGACGGCCGAGGGCCACTTCGTGATAGACGAGCAAGCGCCAGGCGGCGCCGCGCTTGACCCAAAGACGAAGAACGTGGACCTTGTCGCGGTCGGCCATGATGGCTTCCACGTGGCTGCGCGTTTGGCGAACCTCATGCGCACCGGCTTCGTCGCCGAGCGCAGGTTTGGGGAGTGCGCCAAGGACTTCGACACGAGAGAAAGTCTTGCCTTCAGCATCGGTCCAGGTGAAATCGGCGTCAAGAAGCTTTGCGACGGAGGCGCTATCGCCCTTGGCAGCGGTTTGCACAAATTCGCCGTCGGCTTGGAGAACGGATGCTTCTTCCACCGCCGCACTTCCCCGCTCGATGGGCTTCGCGAGTAAGAAGCCGAAACTGAACACGCCTATAGCCAACACAGAGGTAACGGAACGGCCCATGCTTCGCAGCCCTCCCGGGATTGTCGCTCTCTTTTGCGGTGCGAAAAAAGGGCCGGAGGAGGCCGGCCTTTCTCTCGCTTGGCCTTTCAAAACAGCGGAAACCTAAAAGATAAATTTCAAACCCAACTGAATGGCGCGGCTGCTGCCGGAACCGAGCACAGGATTAAACGCGGCATTATCCGGTGTGGCGCAACCACAGCCGAAAGAACCGGGCTGTGAGGGATCAGCGAAAGCTCCCTGCCCGTAACCGCTGGTCGCGCCATTGGGATTGGCAAAGTTGGGGTGATTGAAGATGTTGAACGTCTCAATGCGGAATTGCGCCCGGAGGCGTTCGCCGAATTTGAAATTCTTACTGACGGATAGGTCGACGTTGTGAAAGCCGGTATCGCGGAAGACGTTGCGCCCGAGAGTGCCAAAGGTGCCCAGCCCATTCGGTATCAGGATAGAATTGCCGTTGGCATAACAACCGGCAATGCCGAGGGCTGTCGTGAAGGGCTGAATCGGGTTTGTTCCGTCAAGAGCTGCTGCCTTTTGAGCGCACGCTGAATTGCTAGCGCCTGAGAAATAAGGAAGTCCATTAGGCCCTTGGGATTTAAAGTCAGAGGGATTGCCATAGAAATTCCAGCGGTCGGCCAGTTCACCCGTCCCGCTGAAATCAAAAGACTGGTCATTGATGTTCCAGGGCTGGCCGCTTTGCAAGGTGATGATGGTATTGACCTGCCAGCCTTCCAAAAGCTGGCTCTTAGTATTCATCGCGGGAAGAGTGTAAGTTATGGAGAATGTAAAGCGATGGCGAATGTCCTCATCGCTGCTGGCATGGTCCAGCAAGGGACGCCCGCCATCCATGGGAAGGAACGCCACCCAGTTCGAAGACAGATTGTCCAACGCGTGTGAGTAGGTATAGCCAGCCACAAAATCGAGACCGTGGTAGTTTCTGGCCGTCAGAGTGGTCTGCAGACCATGGTAGGTAGAGCCGTAGAAATTCGAGAGATAGTTGAGAAAGCCCAGGTAGGGGGCCTTGCCGTTGAGCGTGTAGGGGCGCTGAAGCTGCTCGTTGCCGTCATCATTCGCCGCGCCCGCAGCAATGTCGGCGGCCGTCCATCCCGAACCAGCTGCAGGTTGATTGAGATCGACAACGCCGGGCAGCTTGACTGCATGATTGCCAACATATGTCGCATCGATAGACAGCTTTCCCGAAAACGCATGCTGGATCCCAAGCGTCCAGTTTTCGACATAAGGAGTCCGGAAGTTGCGATTCATCGCAAATGAATCGCAAGGGTTGGCGTTTCCGCCGTCTCCGCACTGGACCTGACTCGTTACGCTGGAGGGATAGATGGCCGTGGTCTGATCCTTCCAGGTGATCCCGACAGGGTTATTGGGACTGATTGGGGAGAGCGTGACCCCGGTAGCAAAAATGCTCCCGATACCAGGACAGCCGCTGGCGCATTGCGCCCCGTAAATGAGCGTGGCCCCCGTGGGTACGGTACCAACACCGAGTGTAACCGTATTCTGTGTATTTTGCTGGGACATGAAAGTGCTCATGGTGAGGAGGCTATAGACGATACTGCCGCCAGCGCGAACGACAGTTGTTCCCTTGCCAGTCACATCCCAGGCCACTCCAAGGCGTGGCGAAAAGTTCTTGTGGTCAGGGTTGTAGATTGAACTGATGTTTTTCCCTACCTGTTCAAATGTACCAGTGGCTATATCAACGTTGCCGAGGAGATTTCTGGAGTCCGTGGGAACCGCCTGGAACTCGTAGCGAAGGCCGAGGTTAAGAGTAATTCTTTTCGTGATGCGCCAATCATCCTGCGCGTAACCAGCATAGAGCCATTGCGACATATTCCTAGTGGGGTCGCCTGCAAGAAAATTAACGTTGTGCACCGCACCACTTAGAAACTCTTCGAACGAATTAAACCTGACTCGCCCTCTGCCTGCGCGGAACGTTGCCTGATGCACTAAGTCCCGGCGCAATTCGCCGCCAAACTTAAAAGCATGTTTGCCATGCAAATTGGAAACCTGATCGATAAAGTCGTAGACCTTATCCGGACCCACGATTTTGGGAAAGTTGTGGAAGGCTCCCAATTCTGTAAGGCCGGTAATTCTTACATTCGGTATGCCGTTTAACAGAGGATTCGTGATTCCTGTATTGATCGTGTACTTCGTCGAAAGATCGTTCGGCAAAATCTGAAGCGTATAATGCGTAAAACCTCCCCGCAATTCGTTAGCCCAAGTTGAGCTGGGGGTCCACGCCCAGTGCGCAGCCAGTGCCTGCGCTCGGGAATGGACTCTGGTGCGGAACTGTGGCAGGAGCTCGTTGAAATCCATGCCGATTATGGTGTCATTGCCAAAGAAATACGATCCGCTGAGCGCATTGTGGTCGCCAATGTGGTAGTCCACTTTGCCAAGGGCGTTTTTTGAACTGTTCACATTGGGGTAGTTGAGCGATACCAACGATCCCTGTGAAGCGTTGGGGGTATAAAAACCCAGCAAATAGTTTGAGAGCGGATTGACAACGAAGTTAGGATTTTGAGCTTTGAGGTCAGCGGTGGCATCCGCGATGCTGATCTTGCAGTCCCCTGTCGCAAGTACGGCGCAACCGTTACCACCGCCGCCTGCAACCGAAGCGGCTGTCGGGACATGTCCGGGAAGCGCATTGCCCACGGTGTACATCTGTCCCTCAAAGGCGCCGAAATAGAAGAGCTTGTCAGGAATGATCCTCCCTCCAAAGCTACCTCCATACTGCTCCAACTCGACGGGAGTCTTGGGAGTGCCCGCCGGATTGAAGTAGTTGCGTGCGTCAAAGGAATCTTTGCGACCGAAGCCGTATGCCGTACCGTGTACCTGGTTTGTGCCCGATTTGAGGCCCACGCTGGTGATGGCTCCTGGTTTCCAACCGAATTCCGCTTTCGGATTGACCTGCGTGTTGAATTCCTGGATGGCATCAATGGGCAGGAGCGTGGCCGCCGCGGCGTTGGTGACGCTCAAGCCCATAAAGGATTCGTCGTTGGTAACGCCATCAACGATGTAGCTCGTGTCTTCCGGGCGAATACCATTGGTGGTTTGGGTCCAGGGCCCCCCGCCGGGATAGATCGAGGTTCCGGGACGCAGCGAAATTAAGTTTTGATAGTTGCGGCCATTGAGCGGGAGGTCGTTGATGATTTCGTTGCTGATGGTGCCGCCCAAAGTGGTCGACGTGGTATCCACCATGGGAACTTCTTCGGTGATGGTAATCGTTTCGGTCGTCGAGCCGGGCTGTAGTACCGCATCAACGCGCACATCTTTGCCAACCTCGAGCAGAATGTTCTTACGCTCAAAGTTTTTGAATCCTTTGTATTCGGCGCGAACTGTGTAAGTTCCGGGCAGAAGATTGATCGCGACGTAGGCGCCGTCAGAATCGGTAGTCAGAGTCTCCGAGACACCTCGGGCCACGTCCGTAATCGTCACCCTGGCGTTGGCAACGAAACCGCCGGATTGGTCAGTAACCACCCCCAGGATGCGGCCGGTACTCCCCTGAGGATAAGCACGCCCGTTCGCCAAAAGGATGGCGAAGAGCCCGGCCCAGCCTAGAGCGAGGTTGGCAAACCCCCGGTTTCCAAACAGAGTATTCCGGTGACTCTTGGACGCCATGAGGACCTCCCCCCCACGAAGCGAAAATAGGTATAGACGCTGTACCACCATACGAGAACAATTGTCAAGCGAATGATTGATTTTATGGAGGAAAAAGAGTGATGCGGGGCTTGGCAAGCGGAGATTGGTCCAATGGTCGGACCAATTAGCGTGTCAATCTTGCACCGTGTAAATCCAGATTTCCGCGGCACGATCGGCGCGTGCCGGTACCGCCAGGAAGAACCGCTCGAAGCCCTTTTTGCCCTTTCCGAAATAGCCGGCAGTTCGGGCTCCTAGCGTCGAGGGCACTTTGGCGAGGAGCCGATAATGCTCCGCATCGGCTTGCCCAAAAACGCTGATGAATCCCTCTCCGCCCGGCACGTAGATGCGCTTCCGGCCAGCGTCGTAATACGTATCGTCGGCATCCTGCACACAGGGAAGGGCGGCGATCATTTGACCGGTATTGGTGTCGAAAACCGCCAAGCGCGGTGGTTCATGCGTGGCCACGAACAGCCGATGATCCACCTCGTCTAAGGCCATAGGAAAATTGTGCTCCAGAGTTAAGGGCCAGCGCGTGATGGCGCGAGTCTGGCGGTTGATCACGGCGATTTGTTTCAAGTCCGGCAGATTCACGTAAATGTTGGAGCCGGAAGTTTCCAATTGAAAAGACTCGGGATGCGCACCGAGTTTGTATTCCTCGGTCACTCTTTCATTGGTTGTGGCATCGACGGCGCCGATCGCGCCGGTTTCGTCTTCGCCGTAGCCGACATAGACGCGCTGATGGGCCGCGTCGTAGCGCAGATTGTCGACGTCCCCGTGAAAGTCGATGGTTTTGATGAGGTTGAAGGTAGCACCTTCGTAGATAAAGAGCTGGCCCTTGCTGCTGGCGGCGAAAAGCTTCTTCGATTCCGGCGCGTAGACGACGCCCTGGGGATGCGGGATCCCCGTAATGCTATGGCTGCGCACGCGGGCGCTGATGTCGATGATTTCCACGCTGTTGTTCCCCAGCGCAGCGACGATCAATTGATTTTTCCCGTCGAAGCCAAAATGGTCGAAGCGTCCCTGGACGCCTGTCATCGGAATCGCTTCGGTCAGTACCAATGGACGAGATGCGTCGGCCGCAGAAGATTCTTGGGCGCTAAGCTTCGGTGGGAGGGCAACCAGAAGCACGCAGGCTAGGCGAATTTGCCGTCTATATTTCATCTGCCTCTCGCAATTCCACAGCAGGTCCTCGGAAAAGATCAGCGCCATCGCGCGGCCACTATACAGCAATGCGCTTGACGGCTCCAAGCCGCAGTGATAGAAGCGCCATGCCTGCTGACGGCGATACACGGCGCGTTTTAATCCTGCGAGTAGCCAAAGGAGGTTGCCATGAAACGCCATCGCATTTCAGTCCCTCTGATCACCAGCGCGTCCGTAGCAGCGATTTTGGCCATACCGGGAGTCGTGAAAACAGTTCGCGCGCAGCTTAGCACCGGAAAGCCTCCGGCGGAGTCCATTCCTCCTCATGGCTATGTGATCAAGAGCAAACCGCTCAATGGGACGGACACGCCTGCCGATTACACTTTTGTTTTGACGCGCGACGAGATCTACGTGCCGATCATTGTCCGCAAGCCGAAAGGTGACGGTCCCTTCCCTGCGATCACTATGGGTTGGGGCGAAGGCCGCGAAGGAATGAAGAAGGTGGAGCGCCTGGCGGAAAGCCTTTCGCAAATGCAGGACCGCATGCTCGCGCGCGGCTATGTGGTGGCGACGGTAAATTACCGGAACGAAATTCCCTACGCCTACGAACAGGCGAAGCCCCCGCAAAATCTTCCGGACAGCATCAGCGGAGAACGGCGCATGTTGAAGTCCGGGCCAACACTCGATCACGAAGACCTCATCGCCGTCATTCGTTATCTGCAATCCCTACGCTACGTGGACAAGAATGGCGTGGGTGCCATGGGCGTGAGCCACAGCGGCGAGATGATTATGAAAGCATCGAGCGAGTACACGTTCGGCGCGGGAGTGTGCATCGAGCCCGCCAATCATGAATTTCTGACCGTAGATACGGGCCCCAGTGCACCGCGTAAAGGAACGGAAATTCAATACAACGACGTTGAAGTGGTTCGCAAAAACGCGAACAAGGTGGAAGGAATGGAGCGCATCGGACGCATTAACACACCGATTCTGATCTTCGGCCGCGACAAGGATCACCTGCAGGGCATCTTCAAGCTGACTTATGAATGGATGAAAGAAGCGGGTAAAGACGTGCAATGGGCGAGCTTCGACCATCCGACCCACGGCTACGTGTTCATTATGAACCAGCCCGACGGCTCCTACAAACCCGACGAAATCCAGCAAAAGACGTTTGAGATTTTCATGGCTTATTTTGACAAGCACGTAAAACACGCGCACTAATACGCAGAGAAAAAAACGGACGATCTTTTTTACCTCTGCTTCTCTTCTCGCGTTTACAACCATATCGTAATACGATACATCTTATTCAGCAGGTGAATCTGCCGCAGGAGGGCAGCCACTTGCAGGCACGGAGGATTTTTGAAGTCTGGGCCCGACAAAGGGGAACTCCAAATGCGTAGAAGTCATTACGGCCCCTTAGAATGCAGTTTAGCTGCTCCTCCACCTGGAGCTACTGCAAAATTTCGGCGGTGGAATCTGCTACTGATTGCGTTCCTCGCCTTTCTCGTTCTTGGCGTATTCGTTGTTGCGGAAGCGCCAACCACGGGAAGCCGTTCTTCGAATTCGGCCAATGCCGCGTTAAAAGAAAGCGGTAGCCCCGCAGCCCTGCAACACTCCAAATCGATCAAGGGAACCCAACCCGGCATCCGCAGTCGCGGCGGATCCGGCTATCTCAATAAAGACTTGAAGAGCGCTCACCACAGCAGCTGAGCTCACACGTGCAGTGGGAGCCTTCCAAAGCTTTGTCCTGCACAACTACACCGTGACCGTTTCCTTTACCCACTTTGCGACAGGACAGCGCCTAGATTTGCCCCTTACGCGCCGCTCGCGTTAGGAAGATGCGAGAAGCGAGGCACAAGTCTCATCCCAGGTCATCTACTAATGTAGTATCTTTCTTACCTGAGTACTAAAAGTTTGCTGACTGCTCGTAATCGAAGGTCAAGTACTAGACGATACTTTTCAATTACCATCGCGATTAGTTAGCAGCGGCTAGGCACAGAGCGCCACGATTCCATCACTCGTTCGATGACATCGCGAACAGCGTCCCGGGCATCGATTCGGTTCCACCCACGCGCGAGGAGCTGGTCGTAGCGTGTGTGATGGTGACGAATCGCTGCGACAACGGCGGCGGTGAGGGCTTCCGCTTCGAGCGCCCTAGCTGCAAACGTGCGCCCAACGCGACCGCTGCCCCGCACCGCGGCGTGAGCGGCGATCGCTTGTGCCTCTTGCAAGGGGCAGCGTGGGAACAGCTTTAGAATCGCTCCCGTCATGCGTGTCACAAGATCACGATCTTGTTCCGCGCGGCGCTGATCGCCTCGACCACGCCGCGTTGCGCGCTGTTGGGCATCGGCGCGGCATTCTTCTTCTGCGCGCTCAAGCGCAGATACCTCAACCAAGATACCCTGGCGTTCGTAACGGCCACGGGACCTGCTAAAACGAACAACCACAGCCGAAAGACCGCTGTACTTCTTCGCGCGGCGCGTAAGAGCAGCATCACCCCTGGGGAGGTACTCCAGATGATCGAAATCAGCACAGCTCAGGCATAGTGCTTGTTCCCCATCCAGGAAGAGGAACTCGCCCTTCCAAAGTGCTTTGCCACATCCCGTACACTTGGAATCTCGGAGGATCTCGAAAACAACTAGGTCTTTGGACCTTGGTGCGTATTCGCCCTCGCTCTGGTGTGCCTCCATAGCTCGACTCCTCGGCCGTCAGCATGCCCAGCGATCGTTAGGCCAAGATCGGCGTGGGTCCAAGCACCAGTCCGCGCAAGTGGGAAACACGGCCTGCAAGTCTCGAAAGGAATTCCCACGCTTCAATCTTCAATGCACACAAACTTCCGGCATTTCTTCCAAGACTCTTCCCTAGCCCGTCAGTCGGCGAAGCTTACGGTATGCCGCCCACTCCTTTTCCAGCGCGCGAGTTTTATCCTTAGATATATGAGTATAGAGTGTCGTGCTTGTGCTGGATCACGCGTCAGTCTCAGCAACACAGGAGGACGATATGCAGATGAACCGTGGAGTGTCTCTCATGACGAATTTTGTTCTTGCTCTGTGCCTCGCGGGCACTGCCACACAGAAGCAAGAGGTTGGAGGCGAGCCAGAGATTTCTACCGCAAAACTCGTCAACACCATACGCTTCTTAGGCGCAACAGAGGTGACTTATAGAGGCTCAAACGGTCGTTTCGCTAGTCAAGAGGAGCTGCTTGCCTTTTTTCGGCAAAAGGATTTGCTGGGCAAATCTCCCCTCGACCTCGAAAATCCTGCACCATATCAAGTTCAAATCACCACCGATCCCGACGGAACTCGCCACCAAATTACCATTAAGCGTCCTTCGGACCGAAACGATAATCAACATGGTGCCGCACAGCCGCCCTTAGCGACGACGGTGGGGTTATCTTTCTGGGCCAGCCAATTAGTTGCCCCGCCGCACCTCAATGACTTATACGGTTCCAAGTCAAACGCCTGTGAGAGTTGGATATGGATTCGTAGGCGCCTGGTAAACCTGCTAACAGCCAGTGTCGCACCGCTTCTTTGTCAGGAGATTTGACTCCGCAATCCGATCGTCGATCAACCTGATTTCAATTGCCAACGACGTGTTCGAAGGATTCGTTTCGAATTTTTTGAACAGTAGATTCCGTCTGGTCTTCAACTGTGAAATCGTTTCTTCATCGGCTCCTAAGTCCCTCATGCCACCACAAGTCCTCCAATTCAGTAAATCAACTCATGCTTCCCGGAGTGTCTTTGAAATTCTGTGCTGCTCGTCACTTGTTTCCTTGTCTTGCGTCCCGTTCACATACTTGTCGACATTTGCTCAGGCGGACGCGGCGAAAGGCGACGCGGCGATTTTCGCAAACAAGCCCGCCTGCATTCCCAGCGTAGGTCACCGCTACCTCCTGAGAATCGGGCAAATCGACGAAATTGGCGTCAGGCTTTCACCCTATCTGGGTAGGATGGCGGAACCCTCAAGAGAGTCAGTCCCTGGCCAAGCGGCCTAACCTCCGAAGTTGCCTCTGGACGGGAACCTCTCCGATTTCCCGACTGACCAGATGGACCTAAAGTTTGCGTTCTATAAATTCCTGCAGAAACCTACTTACCGAGTCAAAATCACAGCCCCATGCTTTTGCGGGTGTCGTAAAGCGACATGCCCGACTCTATAGAGCAATGTCTAGCTCGACCGAACCGCTGGACTTTAGCTCCCGCAGTGAAAATAGGAGCTATATGTAAACATAAAGTAAATCTCTGTTCCGAGCACCCCACCGCACTTCGCAGGTTTCGTTGCAGCTCCAGATGCGGACTCGACGATAGGGGTTCTGCGGTAGGCTGGCGTGGTGAGAAGCTCAGTGGACGCGACCAATCCAGGTCGCGGTTGATCAAGTACTTCTGCTGCGGGCGAGTGACTGCACGGATCGCGCAGAACGGATTGAACAGGCTTTCACGGCTTGCGGTCACGCTCGTCAATTAACGTTAGTCTCCGTAAGTGGCTGATTCTTTGTGGACCCTTAGGGACTGTGAGCGATTCTGAAGACACATGTTTTTCGATGATTTCGCAGCATTCACTCCGACCGTGCGAATTCACTTACGACCTTTTGCCCGTCCGTTGACCGTGACGCACGAGGGGCCTGAACAGTCATCGTTCGGGCACGACAAATCCTGCAGCGTAGTCGCCAGAGGGTCCTTAATCTGAACAATGACATTATCGAATAGGTTCGCCTCGAATTTATTTTCGATTGATCCCGTCACCTTGAGGATGTCCACGGGCGCGTCTGAGAGCCTATTGTGAATAATATTGTTCTCGTCGCCTTGCACAAAGATCAAGGCTCACTCGGATGCCCTCAAACACTGCGGAATTGGAAACCTGATTTCCAGCAATGGTCTCATTATTCCGTCCGCGAAGATTCCTACTTGGGAGATTGAGACCCTGTTGTCGCGGACCTCGACCCCATCGCTCTCCGCAACGAGTATAGCAGTGCCTAGCTTTCCCTCTGCTTCTCTTCGCCGAACATCACCTTGGATTGGAAAGGACCTCAATCACTCATTTTCAGTAGATGATTTTCAGCGAGAATTGAATCTGCCGCGACGTACCTGCGGTCTTGCTGATGATCCCAAACCCGCTGCCACTCACAATGTTGGAAGGCAATCCAAAATTCACGATATTGAAGATGTTGAAGAACTCCGCGCGAAACTCGATGGTTCCCAACTCCGCGTTGCCGCGGTGTCCAAAAGGAGTGTCCTTGATAATGGCCATGTCGAAGTCGTGATACCCCGGACCGCGAAACGTATTGCGCCCCAGCGTGCCGAACCTCCCCTGATGCGGCCCCGTCCCACCCGGAACATTGATGGCAATGTAGAAGAACGACCGGTTCCCGTCCGCGCCCAGCCCGAAATAGTCATTGCGCACGGCACGGCTCGTCGAGAGATGAGGCATCGCGACCAGATCCGGCCGATCCCCTCCGCCCAACCCCGTGCCTGTCTGCTGCACTCCCGAATAAATCGTGAATGGCGATCCTGTCGTCAGCGTCGTGATATTCAGGAACTGCCATCCCCTCGTGAACGTGCGCCCCAGCGGACGAAGAAATCCCGCGCGATCGAGCGGAAGCAACTGAATAACGCTGACCGCAAGTACGTGCGTAACATCAAACGTCGACGGCGCTTTGTCCGCCGACGGATCCCACGGATTCTGTGGCGCAGTTTGCAGAACGGTCCCCGAAGTTCCCATCAGCCCGGCCAGCACCGCACTCGTGTCGTCCAGCGATTTGGAATAGGTGTAGCTGGCCTGCAGACCAAGTCCGAGCCGCGCCGAAGTCTTCGTCACACTGGTCTGTAGCGCGTGATAAGAAGAGTGCGACTCGCTGGTCATGATGGTCTCAGGCCCGAGCCCGCTGATTGCATGGCATTGCGTATCGAACTGGGTAAAAGGAGCAAAACCCTGACAGGCGCCGCCATAACCGTTCGGGTTATAGAACCGCGCCAAGTGAATTCCCGCTGTTCCTACGTACGATGCGCTCGCCTTAAAGTCGCCGAAATCATGATCAACGCCGGCAGTCCAGCTCCCGATGTATCCGTTCCCGAAATTCTTCGCGATCCCGGTAACAGACAGCAACTGCACATTCCCCGGCGCGAGTGCATTCAATTCGTTCTGAAAACGCACGTAATCGAATTCCGTATTCGCAGGAACGTCTTCGGAACGCCCCGTCGCAAAAATCGGCTGCCCTTGTACGTTGTAAGCCGTCGGCAGATTTAGCGGAACGAATGTGTTCTTGAAGGCAATCGGTTCGCCCGGATGAGCAAAAATCGAAGGCGCAGAGACATAAGGAATACCCGCTGTCAGTGAATTGTCCTGCCACAAATTCGGAATAAGCGTCGTAATCGCTCCCCCCGCGTGCAAGACGGTGTGTTTTTCCTCCGCATAATCAACCGCCAGCCGCGGTCCAAATCCCTTCCAGTCCTGGTCGTAAGGCGGTTGCGGATTGATCAGAATCTTCTGGATCGCATTGCGATTCCAATACCCCGTTGGATTGCTGTTCGCGTCGAAAAAGACGGGAAGCGAAGTACGTTTCGTCGCCTCGTGGATGCGGCTGTTCACCTCGTAGCGCAAGCCATAACTCACCGTCAGCTTCGGCGTCGCTTTCCACACGTCTTGAAAATAGAAGTTGTAAGCTTCGCGCCGCACTCCTGCCTCATTGAACTTGCCTCCTACTGGAGTAATGTCAGCGGGGACCATGATGTTGTACGAATACGGCGTTCCCGTCAGCAGCCCCGTTAGCGCATCCGGTAACGGGTCGCCGGCGTGTATGTCGTGTGTGCCGCTGGCGGAGGTTATGTTCACAGGGGAAAACGCCGTGCCGCCCCCAAATTCATACAGTCCATTCGGATTCACACCGAAGATCGTCGAATCGCGATTCACGCGAATCTCCGTGCCCCATTTGAAGACCTGCGCTCCGTGCGACCACGAGAAGTCCTGCTTCAACTGATACAGATTGCTGTACGACCCGAAAATCGATCCAGCAGGCTGGTTATAGGGCTGATACAGCCCGTCAGCAAAAGTGATTCCTGGCTGCGTATGATTGCCCGGGGAAAAAAAAGGCGTGCTTCGTATATAGCTCACCGACGTATCTGATGCCATGCGCGCCGAAATCGTTCGCGTGTAGTGCGCACCAAAGTTGCGCTGGTGATCGAAGAACAGCACTCCGAACGTCGGATTGATCACCGTCTGGTCGGGATTCGTCAGCGGTCCGCTCACTTGGTTCAGGCTGAACCGCGTCGTCAGCGACGCTTTGTCCGAGATCCGGTGATCGACACGGATGGAGAACTGATCGGTCCGCGTCACCACCTTCGAAGACGCCGCGTATGTCCGCTCGCCGAATGGTCCGTTCGGTTCATTCGGCATGGGATATCCATTCAAAACACCGGCAGCCTCCGCGCTGACGGGAACGGCTAATGTATCTCCCGGAAACGTCGTCGTATCGATTCCCTGCCGTTCTGCCTCAGTCGGAACCGGGAGGACCTGTGTCGTTCCAAGCACCTGGCGAAATCCCTGGTACTCGCCGAAATAAAATGTCCGGTCTTTTCCGTTGTAGATCCCAGGCAGCACGACCGATCCGCCATTAGTGAATCCAAACTCGTTTCGAATAAAAGGAGGAATGCGATGCCGGCCTGTCGGATCTCGATAGTCGAAATAGTTCCGCGCATCGAGCGAAGCGTTACGCAGGAACTCGAACATGCTGCCGTGGATTTGAGTCACGCCAAATTTCGTGATCACGTTCGTGTAACTCGCAGCGCCGTGTCCGATCTCGGCTGCCATCACGCCAGAGTTCGATTGCACTTCCTGAATCGCATCCACGTTGAAGTTGGAAAACGTCGCCCCACCCATCTCCGGATCAGTCGTATCGAAACCATCGGTCGCAAACACGGTCGTCACGCCGCGCTGTCCATTGACCGCAAATTGCTGCGTGAAATTCGCCGCGCCATTCGCATCCGTCATCGTCCCAGCCGCGAGCAAAAGCAATTTGCTGAAATCTCTGGCATTCAGCGGCAGACTGGAAACCTCCGAACTCGACAGCTGCTCGCCTCCGCTGGCCTGCAAACGCATCTCTGCGACCTGCGCGGAAGTCTTGAACAACACTTCTCCGGAAGCCACAATCTGCAGCAATACGTCCAGCCCAGCATCCTTGATGACGAGCGGAACGGCTGCCTTCCACTCTTTTTCTGCAGACCTGACCGTGACCTCGTACGAACCAGCCTCCATGCGCTGGATCACAAACTTGCCATCCGACAAAGTGCTGACCGCATACTCTGGACCGCCGCGCTTTCCGTGCACCTTCACGACGGCGCCCGCCACTGGTCTTCCCGTGTCATCGATCACGGCTCCATTCCACGAAGAGGCGGCAAATGAGGACGGAGCGACAAATAACAGCAATATATGAATGAGGGCTACTAAATCGATTTGTTGGCGGCGACACATAAGCCGGCATTATAAAGCAAGCACGCAAACTAGCAGGTCTCTCTTTTCCTTGGCATCCATCTTTCGTCTGCCTGAAGAAGGAATTACGATGTAGGACAAACCCAATAGTTCCGGCGACGATACGCTCACACTGCCGGCAGGGAGCAAGGCGAAACTTCAGCAGGAATCGTTCGATAAGTTTCGCAGCTCCTGGTAAACGTTAGCTTTAGCGGATGCGCGTTCTCGCCGATGAGTAAACGTGGGCCGGTAGTTTCTGCGCGCGTCCGGTAAAGCTGTAAACGGCATAACCTCCCAAGTGGGCACTGTGAGCCACATGTATGGAGTCGAGACCGCCACGTCTCTATTCATCTGACCGCGAGTAATTGCCAACTTGTTGATGGCCAGTTAGAAGGCCTGAGACAGACGGATGTTTCCGAATCTATTGAGGAAGTTCAGCACTTCTTGACGGGAGCGCAGGAACGCGGAACGACACGTTTTTTATTTCAAGGCTGGCCGGGGCGGGGACGCCGGCGGCGGTGGCCCAGGGGTGCACTTCGTTTTTTGACAATGCCGGCTGTGACGGCTGGGTCTGCTTGGATGAGCTTCGAGGTTTCATCGGGGAGTCTGCGATAAATGGCAACGCCTCGGACTTCGCCGGAAGAGTCGGGTGGAGAAACCCCGGCGATGGCCAAGTTGCCTGTCGAACATTTCTTTCATGAACGCGTGGCGTTGCTTGGCGGCTTCGGCGAATACCGGCGAGGCGGGATCCCTTCTTGATGTTCAAGGCATCCATTAGTCCACGAAGATCTTCTGTCAGCGTCGCAGTGCCGTATGGAGCCTTGTCCTCGGATGAATCAACTTGCGGTAGGGACTGCCAAGGAAATGGGAGGAGACTTGGAGGGCCCTTTCGTATCTCATGGTGAGTCCCAGCCGCCAGTATTGAGGGGAAGGGTACTTCCAGCCTGCGCTTAATGGCAAATCTAACGGCGCCCAATGATAAGGACACCGGACAGTGCCTGGGAGCGGGGTTATCGGACATCAAGTGGGTTCTCGTCCCAGATCTCCCCCCAATGACCTGCCCCGAAATTAAACCTCATGGAGCGGCGCGGGGCACTAATCGCAAGTCTCCAAGAATCCCAGAAGGCAAAGGCTCAAGATTGGTCAGATCTTGAGCGCGGAAGCGTTCTCCATAGCGGTCGTTCAGCAAGCGGTAGCTCGGTAGGGCACGGCCTGCCATCTCGTTAATGGCGAGATTGCCTACGACGATTTTAAGTTGGTTGTCGCCAGCATGTAGGTATTGAGTTACATCTACTTGATAGGGTGGGAGCCACACCGCGCCGACTAATCTGTTGTCCACGAAGATTAGAGCCCCTTCGCGCACAGGACTATCGAGCCAAGCTTGCATGCGTGGTGTTCCAGAGCCGGTAGCATCTGCTCCGAGATCGGAAGCCACCGTGGTCACTGGAATAGGTGTGCCAGGGCCAAAATCGAGATAGAGATTTATGTCAGGCTTGAGCAGAGCCACTGGCACCTTCAGCTCTTTCTCATAGACAGCGGTCCCTGAGTAGTACTTGGTGTCAGCATCGTCAGTCCAAGAGTGCAGCGTTTTCATTTTAACGGTGCGGCCCAAGCCAGAAAATGTCACGGACCAATTCGATGCTAGATCGAGTGCTGATAGCGGAGCGTTGGGCTTAGCCGCGGAAATCTGTGTTCGCTTGCTGACCAGCCCTTGGTGGTAAAAGACGAGAATGCAAGACTGATACGGCTCGAAGGAGAGCTGTACCGCAGAAGCCGCACTCAGAGTTCGTGTCGCACCGGAAACCGGATCCCAGAGTTCGGCTTGATCCGCGGAAACGCGAAAGGCCCCCTGCGTACGGACCCTCTGATTTGCGGTGTTAGCCAGAAAATAGATATCGGCGAATGGCAGCTTGCGATGAACGAAGCCAATGTCCGGAGCAGGCGGCGATAGCGAAACGTCTTGTTTCATCACTCGCGCGAGCGTTTGGCCAAGATCAGCTTCGTCCGCGAGGAAATGACCGGGCGCGCCCGGCTCTCGGAAGAGTTCTTGGGAGATCTGCAGGACTAGTGAGGAGTCACTCTCAGATTGCTTCAGCCCGGGAGCGCGCAGAGGCAAGTTGCCGATTGCAATGACTGCGCCGCCATTTCGGGCATACCCTTCGATTTTGCGATACGTGGTCAGCGGCAGATGCTCGAGGTTAGGAAGAACGAGAACGGGATAAGGTATCCCGATCTTATCGATTGCCTCGGCATCAATGAAATCAACATTGAAGCCGGCTTCCAGAATTTGTTGGATTACTCTTTTTCCTAACAGCGCCGCTTCGACTTCATTGACGGAGATGCTGGCCCCTGGCGGAAAGGGGCCAGCCGTTGCCGATGCAGTGCCGTCGATTGTAGCGGTGAATCGCGCCCACGCATCGTCCGTGGGTAACAGCAGGGCCACATCGACGGCCGCCTTTCCCTGACGCAGCAAGTAACTTGTTCGTTGAAGGTAGCGTGCGACGTCCGGCATGACCAGCCACCATGGATTGTGCTGGTTGAAAACGGCGGCCGCATAGAATCGCCAACCCGGCTCGGCCGCCGACTCAGGAGAATACGGCCATCCGTGTCCAATCAACTGATTACTTCCTTCTAGAAAATACGAATCGGCAGCGGCTTTCATGTCCAGAGGCGTCGCGCGGAAGACGGGCGAATGCAACCACGTCCAGGTCTCCGAAGACGTGATTGGCCGACCGTAAAGATGATTAGCGGAAGCGGCCCAGCGCACGGCCGAAAAGCCCTTCCATTGCCAGCCTTCGCCCTCCGGCAGGTCAACTAGTGCATTGCTCGATAGCGTCAGCGGTGGTGTGCCGTAATTCTGGGAACGAAAGCGCGTGCCATGTTGGGAAGCCCAGTTACGAAGGGGCATGAGGTAGTTTTCGTTTGCCAGCTCAGTCAGTGTTCGGCCCCAATCGTGTCGGATTTCGCGCGTGGCCGAACCAGGTTCGCCGATCAAGGTTGGCAGGTACGGCATCAGGTCGTACCCGCGCCGCGCCTGGAACTCCTTGAGAAAGTCGCTGGTCCAGTTGGATCCGTACACTTCGAGGCTGTCGCTGAAAATGGCATAGGGCGGATGCGATCCAAAAGCTTGCATAAGACGGTCACCCACCGCATGCAGGTAGTTCTGTATGGCGGCGCGATCGTAATGATCCAGCACGAATCCTTCAGCGCCGATGGCAGGCCGCTTCACCTGCTGCCCCGTGCGGCTGGCAGTGAAAAACAGTACCGCGTGTGGCCCCTCGAAATGAGGCAGCAATATTCGTCCATCGCGAGGATCGGACAGACGTTCTACATTTTCAGTAACGATCTTGCCTTGCACCGTGCCGACCAAGAATGCTGCAATGAATTGGTCTCCACCTTCCATATCGGGCACTGTGACGGAGCCTGCTCCTTCAGGTACGGAAACTACCAAGACGCGCAGGCGCCCTGCTGCTAGCGTAACCGGGACGGTCGGTCCACCGTAAGGCCACCCGCTGCCAAGCGTTAAATCAAAGCGCAGGCCCAGCTCATGCGCTTTCTCGGAAGCAAAACGGAGCGCGTCCAGGTGCTCTTCCGAGAGAAAAGAATAGTTGCGAAATCCGGTGAGAGAGTTGTCAAGCTCAAGGGGGTACGTCGTCTGAACCTCTACGCCACCGATCCCGCCGGCTTTCATTGTGCGGAGCTCCCGTTCGAGTTCAGCTTGGGTAACAGACGGACCGAACCACCACCACCGCATCATGATTCGGCAGTCATCCGGTGGTTTCTTGAAGGATCTTCGAAGATCAGCTATGAGGTCAGCTGGGCTCTGAGCCTGCACTCGGACTTGCGAGCTCAAATTTAGAGCAATAACCAAAAAGACGAAGTGCCATCTGGGAGGTCTACGCGACATGCGTACATTCTGACCGTCGGTTCTTTGAAAGTCACTGGAAACGCGAACGGTCCAAGTTATCGCTTGCTGCAAATCCGCCCGCGTCGAAGATGTTGCGCATTCTAATCTAACAGCGTTACTTATGATGCTGGTTATCACGGTCCTCGATCTGGCAGCCACCGAGAAGAACTACCAACCTTATCTCGCGAATATTGCGTCGCGAAACGATCTGAACTATCTGTTTGAGGAAATCCCGGGCGAATTGACTGTGGGACACCTATTCATAGCTGGCGGCGATACGCCGGAAGTCAGGCGCGTGCAAACCGGGCTTCTAGCTTGCTAGGCGCTATGGCATTTCAATTTGTCATAGAAGAGTAAACAAAATGGCGTCTAGTATCCAGTAAGTGAAATAAGTGAGCGTAGGTGCTCGGTCATGCTGCATGATGTGGGGAGTATTGCACGCGAAGCGTCCGCCGCGCAAGCGGCTTCGTTCTAACGCAGCAATCGGTTACGTCAAGTACTAGCCGCAACCTTTCCCTTTTTGCCGATTCGGGATTTTAAGCCATGACTATCAGGGCCAGCGTAACCCTAGGGCAACGCGATTACTTTCAGCTTCGTCCTAATATTCGAGACTATTCGAGACTCAATAATCCGTCGGCCTAATCAGTAGTCGCCGACGTTGCGGGGAATGCTCCGAAACTGACTGGGAGGTGCCTCATGATGCAGACTCTTTTCAAGGTAGTTCTCATGGGTGGACCTTCTTCTGGCGGAGGACGCAGCGAATGCCCAAAAGCCATCCGCATGCCCTCCAGCTGAAAAGGCTGTGCAGGTTTCGCAGGGGTCGTCTGTCACCGGATGCCCGTTTTCAGCGGTCGTAGAAAACGAGACCACACAGACTCTGGCTGACGGCACCCATATTCAGAATACTGTCAAAGTGCTTGTCTATCGAGATTCTTTGGGCAGGATACGGTACGAGAGCTACGCACCCACTCCCGCGGGCAAGGACGCCCCTGAATCACCGAACTTCATTCAGATACTCGATCCGGTAGCAGGATTGGGTACTTTCTTTCGCCGCAAAATGGGACTGCCACGCGTACCCGCCTAAATGACCCCGCGACGAACTCAAAAGTAAATGTCCAGCCGCGACAGTCATCCCTGCAGGATTCCACCTCCAAGCAGACCAGGCAGCAGTCAAGACCTGATCGCGTCGCCGAAACGCTAGGCCAGGGACGCAAATCATAGGAGGTGTCTTGCAATAGTAACTGGAAAGAGAGATACCGTGACGATTCCGGTAGGAGAGCAAGGTAACGATCGCCCTATCCAGGTCGCGTCTGAGTTTTGGGATTCCCGAGAAATGGGCATCCGACCTCTGGTAAAGACCTCCGATCAGCGTACCGGAGACGTGGAAAGGCGAATGAGGAACTTGAACCGGATAGAGCCCGACCCCCCTTTGTTCCAGGTCCCGGCGGATTACACCATCAAAGGTGAATAGCTGCCGCAACCTGGCAGGGCTTCTTACCTCAGAAACTTGTTGATAAGTCCTTTTGAATCAACAAATCTTCCCAGACCAGTTCCCGGCACTAGCCACGCGTCGAAGACGCAGTGAGGGCTAATCGGGAGTTGACTGCAAAACTGCACACTGACAGAGCCTTATCGGAAAAGCAGTCTGCCGGGAAAATCATTTCGTCCGGGTGCTCTGTCGGAAGTCGCCAACTGAAATGGTGTCCTTGCCAGCCAAGCATTTGAGTTGCTGAATGAACCGTTCCCATTGAACATGCATCATCGTATGAGGTATGAGCGATTCGCAGGCCCGTTCCTTCCGAAAACAACGGCTTCATTTCTCGTGGGGTCAGAGACTACACTCTCTATTTTCATGAAACGGGATTCTCTTGAAACCAAGGAAAATGCGACGTTGTCGGATTTCCGTCTCCGAAGGACTGGTGGTTTTTTATGCTTCGCCGGGTCCAGGGGGGAAACGGGGAGTCGTGCGGTCTAATTTGAACGTCGTTCACCGGTCTCCGGGCCGGCAGTTCTCTATTTGTTCGCTCTGTAGACTCGCTCTTCTGCTTCTCCTCAGCTCACTTGTCCTGGCCATTCCCGCTCTTCCAGCCGACGTTGGCGGCGTCGTCACCAATGCCCAGGGCGGCGAGCCGTTGGCTAAGATTCAGGTCGCGCTTCTCGGACGCAGCATAACGACAATTACCGGCCCGGACGGGAAGTTTCACCTCTCCCAGCTTCCTGCTGGGAGCTATGTCCTCCAGGTCAGCGGCGTGGGGTACCGCTCCTTCCAGATCTCTTTTCAATTGGAATCACCCGAGGAAGCAAAGGAGTTCGCCATCAGTCTCGCGCCCGAAAACTTCCGTCGCACCGAACGCGTCGAGGTGAGTGGTGATGTTTTTGAACCACAGGACTGGCCCGCCGTGGGCGACCTCACCCTGACCAGCAGCGAACTCCGCCAGACCGCTACCGTCCTGGCCGATGATCCTTTCCGTTCTCTTCAGACCCTCCCCGGCGTCTCTCCTTCCGCGAACAATGATTTTCACGCTCAATTCAGCGTGATGGGCGCTCCTTTTTCCCAAGTCGGTGTGTATGTCGATGATGTCTTTGTGCCCAATGTCCTTCACACTGTTCCAGATACTCCGGACGCCCCGAACCTTAGCCTCTTTACGGGAAACGATGTCGAGGACATCCGCCTCTTGCCCGTGGCCTATCCGGTTCGCTATGCGGACGACATCGGTGCCGCCTTGGCCATCCGCACCAGGGCCGGAAGTCAGGAGGCGCCTCATTTCCATGGTTCTGCAGGCCTCGCTTACAGCGAAATCCTTGGCGAAGGCGGTTTCGGAAGCAGTCACAAAGGAACCTGGCTTGTCGACGCGCGCAAAAGTTATATAGGCTATCTAGTGAACCTCGTAGGAGGTACGCGCTTTTCCCAGGATGGTTTTTACGATGGCGACCTCAAGCTCACTTACAATCTCACGCCCGCGCAAACCTTTAGTTTCCTTGTCACCGGTGGCCGCCTCAGCATTGATGACCCGAACCTTCCTCCAACTTCTCCTCCAACTGAAGTCCGCAAGGGCCTCAACGACCTCGCCATCGGCCGACTGGGTTGGCGCTGGACTCCTTCCTCCAATCTCGTGTTGGATGTGTACGGCGCCTACGTCTCCACGCGCTTCGAACAGGACAACGCTGCCGCTCAATTGATTCAAAAGTCGCGCGACTTCGAATGGTCCAACGGGACCAACTTCACCTGGAGCTGGGACCGTCAGGCTATCCTGCAGTCTGGATACTCTCTCCGCCGGCCTAGCCAGTCCTTTTCGAACGATTTCAATCCTGGTCCGACGCCGGTCCAGTTCTCCGATCTCCGCCAGGACGCCTACATTCAACAGTCTGTGCAACTTTGGAAAGACCGCCTCCGGCTCCAAGGCGGCGTCCGCTGGGGCAAGTTGAACACTCTGCGTGTCCAACCTTTCAGCGGCCAATCCTCTTTAACATTGCGTCTCGCTCAAAACACGCAGCTCGAAGCCGGCTGGGGACACTATGCTCAGCTTCCCGTGCGCGGCGGCATTGAAGTCATCACCTTGGACGGATCAGGTGTCGGCGTCGGCAGTTTGCCCCTTTCCTCGTCTCACTTCTTGTTCGCCGTCGAGCAACGGCTGGGTGAGCGCTCCCGTTTCAGAGTCGCGGCGTTTGACAGGCAAAATCAGAATCGCTCGGATGTGTACTCGGTCCCTACTCTGACTTCCCCGCCGATCCTTGTTAGGTCTTCAGCACTTCGTGGCAGAGACTATTCCCGCGGGCTGCAGTTCCTGCTCCAGCGCCGCAGCGAGAACCGCCTTTCCGGATGGATCGGCTACACGCTCGCTTTCGCAAAATACCGTACCTACCAGGTTCTTTCGCCACCTCCCCTTTCCGTTGGATTTGACCAGCCCTATGGACCCACCTTGGAGGACCAACGCCACACTGCAAATATCTTTGGCAGCTATCGTCTCACTCCCAGCGTGCGCTTGAGCGCCAAAGCTTTCTACGGCTCGGGATTCCCTGCGACGGCTTTTTTTTTCGGTCTCCCCTTGATTCGCCTCGGTCCTTATGAACGTCTCGACTTGCGCGCGGATAAATCCTGGTCGCTTCGCAAGGGGAGGATCAGCCTCTATGGCGAACTCCTCAACGTCACCAATCACAGTAATCCCACCTTTTCCTTCTTGGAGATCAACCCGCCGCCCGTTCCGCCCACGGTGGTAACCAATCCAGGTTTGCCCATCACCCCTACCGCCGGTCTCAGTTTCGATTTCTGAATACGCCGAACACCATTTCGCGGAACTGTGCGTTTCGTCCGGTTCTGCAAGCTGCTCAGATTTTTAGGCCATCGATACGTACCGTTACTCCTTCCTTAGTCGGACTCGCGTGCAAGTTGATTTTGGGGCAAGGAACTTTACCGGTTATGCGACCCGGGACTTACGCCACAAGTATCGTCTTTGTGCCGTTTTCTCAACAACGAGATGCAATTGAAAACCAGAAAATCTTGCGAGCCGGTAAATCGGAACTGTCTGTTTCCGTTCCCGAGAAGTCAACGTGGAAAATCTCGGTTTACGATTTTTGGCCCATCACAGGACCCTTTCGAAATCACTTGAAATTGAATCCCAAAACAATCGCAACCGCAATGGCCAGGATGCAAAGACGGATCGCGATGCCTAAAATGCCAAATTTCAGCAGGAGGAAATGTCCATAGTCGGCCATCGCGTGGAGGTGATCCCCCCTTGCGCTCGTACGCCAGCCTCCGGTTATAGAGGGCACTGGCGTAGCTTGGGTTGATTCGTAGGGCCTGGTCATAGTCCGCTATGGCACGGTCGTAAAACGCATTGTCAAGACTTGCATTAAGGCGGATGGCCTGGTCATAAGTCTTGGATTGCAAGGTCATAATCGCCTTTGTGCGCGTATGCCAAAGCTCGGTCGTAGAACACCGCAGCCAGGTTGATACCCGTATCCTGGCCAGACTGGATGAGGGCCGAGCATGCTTCGATGGCTCGGTCGGGATCGTTCCCCCCGCACCGCTTCCAATTCTCGTCTCGCGTCTGGCCGCGCAGGACGGCAGACCCACTCAGCAAAATCGCCGGCACGATCATCGACAGAAAACGAGTGGATTGGCGAGAAATGTCCATTTACTTTTCGACAGTCTACCACCGCTGTTAAGGCGTGGAGACTTCTCACGTCCTGGTTAACGCGGTACGCGTACAGGTGGAATCGGCCCGAAACCAGCTGTCCGCGAACGGCACTTACCGGGCACAACCCGCCGATGGGAGATTGTTGTACAGTTCTTCCTGGGAGGTAAACGTGTCGGACTCGGGTAATCAGGTGGTCGAAATATACGTACGTCTGCTCCAAGAAGGCACCGCCTGCTCACGACCAACGCAATCGCTTGTCTTAGGGAATGGTCTTTTCAAGTTACTTGCAACGGAGAACTATGACCCGGAAGACGAGCATTGGGAGTTCTTGCCCGGCGCAACTGTGCGCGTCAAAGAAATCAGCGACGTTGGCCGCGCTTATCTTCTGGCGGTGCCCCCGACAGACTACTAATGGCACATGTCCGGTAAGGCGACATCAGGACTTACGAAGAGCTGTGGGTCGAACGGTCGCGCCAGACAAGAAGAACAAGGGCCACAGCAACGGAGATTCGGCATAATGCCGCCAACTCTAGGCTGCTGCCAGAGCAGCGCCTTACTAGAGGAGACAATCATGGTGAGTCGAAGAATGTTGTTGAGTGTGTTCGGCCTGGCACGGATGGCTATCACGGCGGTAGCCGCGGACGTCGCGGGAAGGTGGCGCATCACCATCACGACAGCGGAGGGTACCATCAACGGGCTAGGATCGCTGAAGCAGACCGGAGATGAAGTGACGGGCTGGGTCGGGCCGAGCGAGAACGATCCGATCCCGGTCAGCGGAAAATTCAAGGAAGGTAAACTAATACTTAAAACGTTGCCTCAGGCCGGGCGGACAGTGGCGTTCGACGAGGTTGTGCTCACGATCGACCGCAACACGATGTCTGGTACCATCGAGCACGGCTCTCACGGCAAAGGCACGATCAAGTTCGTGAGATCGAAGTGACCCTTCGCCCCAAGGTGATGTAGTCCGCAACGGACTCGAATTTGGTTGTCATCGTTGATTTTGATCGGCGAACAGCACGATCATCACATACAAGTGCACATCGCAAGGATTCAGTGCTGAGACTCCCTTGGGGGAAAGGCTCGATGCAAAATTCGATGGCAAACTTTATCAGATCGAGGACGACCCGGCCCATACGATGGTTTCGGTGAAATTGATAAACCCATACACGGTCGAGCAGACCAATGTACGTGATGGCAAGGTTGTCTTTGTGGTGCGATTAGAGGCTACGCCCGACGGAAAGCAAGGAAGACGGAAGCATGAAAACTTGGGAACTGCACAAACAGGATAGATAGCTGTCCTGCGGAAGTCGAGGCGCTCCAAGTGCGCTGGCAACTGCTTGGTAAACGCAAGTGCCCGAGCGGACTAATCGGGAGTTGCCTGTTTGGCAAGCAGGTAGTCTAGCTTTGCCCACCCAATCGCGCCTCCCGGGCTTTCCGAAGATTGGAAATTGCGGTCGAACTGAACCCAGACGTCTTGCGCTCTTGTAATCGGCGCGCCCGCTAACAACTGATATTGCTTCCCGCCAATCTCAAAATCGATTCGGCTCTGACTCACTTGGCCTTTTACTGCACCTGGAAAGTTCTCCGCCGATACAATCAAGCGTCCAACACCAGGCGCGTGGATCCAAACCGCCCCATCTTTGCCTGTGCCTGTCGCGCTACCGTGGTCCATGTCAATGATGGCTTCCCGACCCCGCAAGAGGAGCGGCGATATCATTCGCAGCTCGTCCTGAGCCGGATCAAGAGTCGCATAGGGCGCGAGGGGTAAGACTGGCATGTGGTCAAGCAGTTCGCCGGTTAGTTCGGCCTTTCCCAGCCCTTCAATGTCGATCTGGAGTTTTTGTCCCGGCTCCAGTTCGTACTGTTCAATCGGCAAGTTTTCCAAATCAGCTGTGGAGAAGGTGAAGCTGCCTCCATTCGGGGAGAGAGGCAAGAATTGACGGCGTATTCCCAGCGCGATTTTGTCTCCCTGCCTCGCAAGAAACTGGATGCCAAATTCCAGAAATCCGCGCTTTTTCACGTCCATCCCCCCCGAGCAAGCTCCGTTCTGCTGCCCATTCATGGACAAGGCACATTGCCATGACAAATCGGAGTTCGGTAACTTCAAAGTGACCAGCAAGACCGGCCCTTGTGCGTTTGAACGCGCTCTGACGACCACTAAACCAGAACTGAGCCCGACAATGAGCAAAAGCATCAAAACGAATGCAAACCGAGGAATTCTCATCGCCTCTGCTCCTTTCTTCCACCAAACCTCGAAGCTTCTTTTTTCTTTGGCCCGTTTTGTTGAGGTCAGTAGATGTTGAATTGCCGAAACATTTTTGGGGGAATCCAGGCTCGCAGTGCGCCGTAGCTCCGCTCCGAGCATCGCGTAGTCCTGCAGCCACGTGCGACACTTCTCGCACTCTCCGATGTGTTCGGCCGCTTCTCTGGGAATGCGTTCGCCGTCGCACAACCCTGATACAAACTCCTCTGCATCCTCACATCTCATCTGCTCTCCTTCTTGATAACCTGGCCGTCGTGCCAAATCTGTCGCAACTCCCGGCGCGCCGCAGCTAACCGCGACCGTACCGTTCCCACTGGAATTCCCAGGATTCCTGCCAGGTGGGCATAGGATTGACCTTCCACCTCGCGCAACCACAGCAGCGAGCGCTGGTCCGCATCGAGTTTTGCAAACGCATCCCCTACCAGCGAGCAAGTCTCCGCTTTGGGTCGGTCAGTTCCCTCACCGGTGGCCTCCCCGGTCGGGTCCTGCTGCCGCCACCACTCCGCCGCTCGCCTCTTCGCGATTCCAAACAAGTACGCTCGCAACGACGTATCAGGGCGAAATCCGTTCTGGCGCTTCAAGAGCTGCAGGAATGTTTCTTGCGCCACATCCTCCGCAGCTTGCGGAGTTGAGAGGAGCTGCCCTAGAAACGCCTGGAGACGCGGTGCATTTTCCCGGTAGAAGCCTTCAAACGCACTAATGTCTCCCCGGCAGATTCGCTCCCAAAGCTCGCGATCATCAGCCATCCAGCTTTCCTTCATCTAGAATGTCGGGAAATCGCGAGAAAAAGTTCACGCCCGAATGAATATTCCGCAGCTTTTTCCCCGGTTACCAAGCCCTGGGGAGAATGTCGTGGAAGCCGCATATTACACGCCACTTCGGGAAAGTATAGGACAGTCCGGTGTGCGGTCTCCGCGTTTCATGGGCCCTTGCGCCTGGTAAACGTCAGTACTTCGCGCTTGTGCTTGGCTGGGTTGAGGATTGGGTGGTTCGATCCGATAGCCGAGGCTTCGTAGTTGCCGGATCATCTTGGCAGTGCGGCGTTGCTTAGATCGTTTGGTAACCGCCGGGCCCCGTTCTTCGCCCAGTTCGCGATCTAAGCTTAAGAAGGTAGCGTCCACGCCTCCGAGCAACTGGCACAGAATGCCATCGCCTCAAGAGCCGTCGACCGTGCGCAAAGCGATCAATGCGTCGATGAAATGCGCTGGCTAACCGCAGCACCGCGGGCCGCTAAACTGAGGAACGCTGCTGGAGGTGAACGGGCTTGATTGCTTCTAGTATTTCGTGACATGCTACGCGCACCGGGGGTGCCTAATGCAAAATCGATTTAAACATGTAGCTTTAACTCTTTTGCTCGCTTTCGTAACACTCTTCAGCCCGAATCTTCTGCGTGCGGATGTAACCGGATCGATTCTGGGTGTAGTGCGCGACAGCACTCAAGGTGTCGTGGCGGGCGCTCACATCGTAGCCACAAATGTGCATACCAATCTGCAGCAGGAAACCGTTTCGGCCGCGGACGGTTCGTACCGGATACTGGCGTTGCCTGCCGGAAGCTATAAGCTTACGGTCACAGCCGCTGGATTCCGCACGTTCACCGAGACTGATATCGAAGTAAAGGTAAACGACCAGCTGCACTTCGATGTAACACTCAACGTTGGCAGCGTGACCGAGCATGTCGAAATCGTTGCCAATGCTGTACAAGTGCAAACGGAAAGCACGCAGCTAGGTGACGTTATTGAAACAAAGAAAATGCTGGCGCTGCCCTTGAATGGCCGCAGCTACCTGGACCTTCTTGGCCTGCAGGCTGGAGTTGTGCCGGTGACTTCCGGCTCGATTCAGCAGGACCGGTCGGTTTCGGGGGGATACTCGCCGAACGCAGGCAACCTCTCCGTAAATGGCCAGCGCGAAACCGCCAACGCGTTCCTTGTGAACGGCGGCGACGTGAGCGAGGGACGCAACCTGGGTGCCGGGTTGATCCCCAATCTTGATTCCGTGGAGGAATTCCGGTTAATCACGAATAGCTTTGATGCCGAGTACGGAAAATTCAGCGGCGCAGTGATGAACACGATTACCAAGTCCGGCACCAATGGCATTCATGGATCTGCGTTCGAATTCTTGCGCAACGACAAATTCGATGCGCGCGGTTTCTTCGACCCGACTAAGGCAGAACTGCGGCGTAACCAGTTCGGGTACGCCGTGGGAGGTCCGTTGTGGAAAAATAAGCTTTTCTGGTTCACGGACTATCAGGGAACGCGCGAGGTCAGGGGGGCCAGTACGGGTTCTGTGACGGTGCCGACGACCCTCCAGCGGGGGGGCACTTTCACTGCAGCAGACTTTGCGGATTCGAGCGGCAGTCCACTGCTCGTGAACAGCCAGGCATGCCCCGGGGGTGCTACCTGCGGATTGAATTGGGCCGTCACGCTTTCGAATCGGCTGGGCTACACCGTGACGAACAACGAGCCGTACAGCTTCCCCGGGTGCACCTCTACGTCGAACTGCGTGTTTCCCGAGGACCCGATCTTGAAGACAGTCGTGATCCCGACAGCCGCCTTTTCCAAGCCTGCCGTGGCTATATTGCCTTACATCCCGGTAGGCGATGGTAACGGAAACTTCGCCGACGCCAGCCAAAGGAACAAGATACGGGATAACAAGTACGGACAACGCGTGGACTTCATTAACAAGATGACCGGCGACTGGTCGTTTTATTATCACTTTGACGACGCGAACAACTTCAATGCACTGGACGCCAGCGTGCCAGGTTTTTCCAGCGTCACGGTAACCCGTGCACAGCAGTTCGTCCTCAGTAACAACAAGAATCATGGTCCAACCGCTGTGAATCAATTTCGTTTGAGCTTCTTCCGGACAGCTACGCATACGGACGAGCCAAGTAGCAGCTTCGCAAAACTCTCGGATCTCGGTTTTATGACCGGACCAGGAACACTTGGCATCGTACCGTCGGGACCGGCGGGATTTCCACAGACGGTGCCGCCGATATACTTCAATAACTTCTCCCTCGGAGTGAATACGCTGACGACGTTTCAACCGAACAACACCTGGCACGTCTCCGACACTTTTTCGAAAGCGCAAGGCCGACACACGGTCAAGTTTGGAGGTGAGTTCCGTTACCTGCAGATCAATGAGCGCAATACGTGCGCACCGAACGGAGACTTCACGTTCGACGGCAGCATAACCGGCAACGATTTCGCCGATTACCTGCTCGGCGCGGCGCAAAACTATAACCAGTGTAGCCAGCAGTTCCTGGATTCACGGTCGCGTTATGGGGGGGCTTTCGCTGAAGACACTTTCAAGGTGAAACCGAACCTCACTCTCAATCTTGGTGTCCGTTGGGAAGTCAGCATGCCGTGGTATGACACGCAGGGCAAGATCGAGACCATCGTGCCCGGCTTGCAGTCCACGCAGTTCCCGACTGCCCCATTAGGGTGGGTGGTGCCAGGAGATCCGGGCATCCCGAGCACACTCGCTCCGACACGGTATAACGACTTCTCTCCGAGGCTCGGCATTGCTTACTCGCCCGGCTTCAAAGATGGGATGGCGGGCAAGATCTTCGGTGGCCCCGGCGAGTCCAGTATCCGAGCGTCCTACGGCATTTACTACACGTCCATCGAGGACCTGAACCTATTCTACGAGGTCGGAGATGCTCCTTTTGGGCTGTATTGGGTTTCGCCGAATCCGGTCAACTTCGACCAGCCGTTCCAGGAGGTCGCCAACGGAATGTCAGAGGGGCAGCGATTCCCGTTCGTGTTACCGAAGCCAGGAAGCCCAGCTAATAAGACGCTAGATTATTCTATCTATCTGCCAATCTCGTTTTCGCCGGGCTACGACATTCACAATCGGCCACCCTATGCGGAGCATTACAATTTATCCATTCAGCGGGAGCTGAGCAAATCAACGGTACTGACCCTGGCCTACGTAGGAACACAGGGACATAAACTGATCTCGCAATACGACGCCAATCCTGGCGACTTCGCACTATGCCTGCAACTCAATCAACTGGGCGCTACGCCTACTTGTGGACGCAATGGCGAGAACCAGACGTACACTCTACCTCCAGGCGTAGCCGCTCCAGCCAAAGCGTATACCACCCCGTGTCCCACTGGAACGCCAGCTGGCAGCACCTGCATACCTGGCACCCGTGACCATTTGGGGCCGGCCTTCAGCCAGGACAACAGCTTCACGGCCAACATCGCCAATTCGAGCTACTCTGCGGGACAGATCACCGTAGAACGCAAGGCCGCGGATTTTACTTTCCTGGCGGCATACACGTTCGCTAAGGCGATGGACAATTCCTCCGGCTTCGGCCAGTGGGTGAACTTCTTGAACCCTCGGCTGAGCCGCTCGCTTTCGGCATACGACATCACCCACAACTTCGTGGTGAGTTACATCTGGGCAGTTCCCTTCGACCGGGCATTCGGTAAACTGCCGAAGCGCCTGACGCGAGGCTGGGCCCTCAACGGCGTTACGCGGTATTCCGGTGGTCTGCCCGTCGGGCTCAGCCAGGGCGGGGATTACTCGCTGGTTGGCGGCGGGAACACCGATGTACCCAACCTTGTCGGGAACGTCGTGACGCAAAATCCCCGCAAGGACGGTCCCAATGGAGCGAACACCTACTTCCTACCGGACGCGTTTGCCAGTGGCCCAAACGGCGGATTTGGCAACGCAAACCGCCAGTTCTTCCACGGCCCCGGAATCAACGTCACAGACTTCGGAATCTCCAAGAGAACGAAGATTTGGGAGACTGTGGGGCTCGAGATTCGCGCGGAATTCTTCAATGTTTTCAACCACGCGAATTTCAGTAACCCGCATGGCAATTTCAACAACACCGACACGTTCGGCAGAGTGACCAGTACCAGATCATTTGGAGACACTGGCAGCGGCTCGCGCGAAGGGCAAATCAGCGCCAAGTTCACCTGGTAAAGTGTACGGCGCCAAGCGGGACAGGCAGGAATGCCTGTCCTACCCGGTTAACTTATGCCTGAATGAAACAATTCCTTCAACTTACGACGGAGTATAGGCCCTCGGTGTTTCTGCTGCTCCTGGGCCTCTCGTTCACAGCGCCTTCTTTTGCGCAAACAGCCCAGAGTTACCGTCAACGAGCTATCGAGCTTGCGCGCAACAAATCCTGGGACCAAGCCATTGCGAGCTATCATAAGGCGCTGGACCTCGAACCCAACGACTCGGAAACGCATTACAATTTGGCGCTCGCGCTGAAGTATAAGGGCGACCATAGTTGTGTCCGACGTCGAAATCGAAAGCGAGTTCCAGTTTGAGCGGCGAATGTTTGGCAGCAATCCCGAACAGCTGCGAGCATTGGCTACGTGGCTGGGGGCTCATCGATTTCGATTTCCTTCCAGATGAAGCCAAAGATAAGGACCAGTACCGGGCCCCAGCTACGCAGGCTCTAGAAGGGCATTTGAAGAAGCACGCTATCGAATTCCAGAGGCAGACCATTCCGGCGCCCGAGAAATCCGACCCGGATAAGCGAGCTCAACTAGAGGCCGTCAAGCGCTGGTTCCATGACGCCTGGCGACGGATCGAGCCGAAGCTCAGGACTTCGATCGTCGAGGGGATTTCGGTGTTCCTGTCCCTCTTCGACGACAACCCGAAAGTGAAGCGGATTTTCTGCCCGCCGAAGGAGTGCTACGACACGGAGGCCAACGCGGATGATAAATACGGCAAGCCTCTGCCTTCGTTCTCCTGGCTCATCGAAACCGACAAGGTGTGCGCGTTGAATTTCCCCATCGGCATGAACCCCGGCTTGGCGAAGGCTATCGGCGTAATGATGAAGCTCGACTTCGAGCGGGCGGTGTTGAACCGCGTACCCCAGATCGAGGCCCACCCAGAGCAGTATTTCCGGCAGGTCTTCTTCATCTGCGACGAGTACCAGTATTTTGCAACCGTGGGGGAGAACGAGCCGACCGGCGATGAAAAGTTTCTTAGTCTTTCGCGTCAACCGAAATGCATCCCGATCATCGCCACGCAGAGCATCAGCTCGCTGAAGTCCTCATTGCCCGGTGAGACCTGGCGCACGCTTTTGCAAACCTTCCGCACGAAGATTTTCCTGGCCCTTTCGGATGACTTTTCCGCAAAGATTGCGAGCGAGCTTTGCGTCAAGGAAGACCAGCTCAAGATTGGCTATAACCTTTCCGAAACCGGCCACGATACCCATGTCAGTCTCCTGACGGGCAAGGCCCAATCCAACAGGGCCAATCTCACTACATCGAAGACCTACTACCAGCAGAGCGATTATCGCTTCGATATGAAGACGTTTACGGAGCTGCGCAACGCGCAATCCGTGACGATTGCCTACGACGGGCTCAATCCGATGCCCCCTATGTTCTGCTACCTCAAGCCCTATTTCAATGACCCAAACAAGTCTTATTTCCGGCAGGCGGCAGACGGGGAGCTGTGAATCCCGAACAATCTCTTCCGCAAGGAGGTCCTGGGAGCCAGGTGGCGAACGAATTCGAAGCTCTCTCTTGGGGGGAGAAAAAGTTGCAAAGTTGTTGGGCAAAATTTATGTCAAGACTCTGCAACGGTGGCCACTAGCCCAAGCATGAACTGGATGACCCAATTCGCAGGTCGCCAAGCATCTGGAATGCAGTCGAGTAGCCACTTGCTGCAAGGCAACGTCGCTGATACAGTCGCGAAAGCGACGCCAGCAAAGCGGAAACGAGGCAAAGCCTTGTCACGCAGAACTGGTCAGAACGGTCACATTGAAGCATCGGGAAAGTGGTTCGTCGTGCGATTCTGGAAAGACATAGAAGGTCAGGAGAAACGAGCGCTCGTACGTGAGCGCATCTGCCCCATCTCTGGTCCCGGTTCCTTGAATCGTAGCGAGCGGGAAAGGAGGGCGAGGGAAATCATCGCCGACACCCAGGTAGACACCGCGCAGTACTTCAACCGCGTTGTCAAACTGCAAGTGGGTGTCACGTTCAAGGAACAGTCGAAGATTTGGCTCGAACAATCGCAGACTTGGAAGCCGATCCGCGCTACCACGGTTCCAACCAGCTTTGGACAAATGGATCTTGCCTGAAGTAGGGCATCTCCCTTTGCACGAAACGGCAATATACCCAATGCGGGAAGGCTTTCAGCGCAGACGGTGAATTCCTACTTTCGCATGGCAGCTGCGGTCATTGCATCTGCTGAAGATGCGGACGGCAACCCACTCTATCCCCAAAAATGGGATGCAAACAAACTGGACCTTCCTCTCGTGGAAACCTCGAAGCAAAGGAGACCATCGATCACAGCGGAAGAGTTTGCCAGGGTCAAGAGTCCAAAATACCGGATGCTCATGATCCTCGCGGCCTCCGCAGGCTGCCGCATCGGTGAGCTTCTCGGCCTCGAAATCAAGGACTTGCTGGACGATTTGACTACGGTCCGTATCATCCAGCAGGCGAAAGGCAAGCAGCTGACCACAGAACTGAAGACGGCGAACTCGGTACGCTTTGTTGACATCTCTCCAGAAGTAGCTGCTGTTCTAAAGGGAGTTCCTTGCCGGTCGAACCACGGGCTTGGTCTTTCCAAATCGCGTGGGTAGGCCGCTTAACCCATCGAACATACGCAACCGGGTCATTCACCCATTGTTGAGGATGAAGGGCCTCCCAACTGGCGGGAACCACATCTTCCGCCGCTTCCGAATGACGTGGCTACGCGAGAACTCAGTTTCTCCGGACATCGAGCGGTTTTGGCTCGGTCACGCGAATCGGACGGTTGGCGACGATTACTCCATGCTCAAAAAGAACGTAAAGTTCCGCAAGCAAATTGCAGACAAGATAGGCGTCGGGTTCGAGCTGCCGAACTCGATTTGGGCCTCAGTTGTACCGAATGTACCGAAAATGGCGGTCGAACAAGCAGAGCAGGTTGTGGCGTAAGTGATTGTAATATGAGAAATTAGGGAGAGAGCGCCCGTAGCTCAGTTGGATAGAGCGTCTGCCTTCTAAGCAGGGGGTCGCCAGTTCGAGTCTGGCCGGGCGCGCCATTTCCCTTGAATCTCATTCAATCCAAAGGAGTAACCGAGATCATTCTTCACCCCTGTCTTCACCCCGATCATCTGCTTCTTTGACAGATGGTCGAGGATGGCCGGACTATGGCGTTTTTCCTCTTTCTTCTGTCGATCCAATTGCTTACGTGAACTGAACTCGATTCTGTATCCGCTCAGAATCACGTCCTGTCATAGAAATGTAATACACGCAGAGCACGCCAAGAGGGCGCTCGGGAAGTCCTATTCGTTCAAACTAACCTTCGCGAATGCACGTAGCGTGCCCGTGTGGCTGGTGATACGGCCCAAACTT
>Ga0209473_1000071_pt1 | contig 58919 bp, 50 predicted proteins | sample GraSoiAngelo_133_FD_185890 | JGI IMG/M metagenome (GOLD analysis project Ga0209473, IMG submission 185890) | Grasslands soil microbial communities from the Angelo Coastal Reserve, California, USA - 14_0929_05_20cm (SPAdes) (version 2) | ecosystem: Environmental > Terrestrial > Soil > Grasslands ...
CAACCCGAGTACGCTGACGATCAATCGGGCACACCTGACTGTGACAGCCGTGGATGCTACGCGTCTCTACGGATCGGTTAATCCCTCCGAGATGTTCACGCTGTCGGGGTTTAAGAACAACGAAACTCCGGTCACTGCGAACGTTGCTGGAAGCCCGACCTTGCAGACGCAGGCGAGCGCGACTAGCACCGTCGCCGGCAGTCCATACACAATCACTGTGGTTGACGCAGGCACTCTTACGGCTCCGAATTACGATTTCCAAACTGGGAACTTTGTTAACGGACGGCTGAAGGTTACGCCGGCTCACTTGTCTGTGACCGCGGACCAGCAGACACGTCTTTACGGCGCTGCCAATCCGAACTTGACGGCGACGATTGCTGGTTTTGTAAATGGCGAGAACCTCGGCACCAGCGGTGTCGCGGGACAGGCAAGTTGCACTACAACGGCCAACGCTCTGAGTCCCGTTATAGGAAGCTACTCAATTACCTGTACGCAGGGCACGCTCTCGGCGGGCAACTATGATTTCCCAGCCGCGAACTTCGCGCTCGGAGCTCTGATGATCACGCCGGCGCATCTGACTGTGACCGCGGATCCGAAATCGCGGCCGTTCGGGGCTGTGGATCCCAAGTTCACTGGAACTGCCAGTGGGTTCGTCAATGGCGAGAATCTCGGCACCAGCGGAGTAACCGGTTCGGCGGCCTGCACGACCACTGCAGGTGCGTTGAGTTCGGTGCTGGGAGGTCCTTATTCGATTAATTGTACGCAGGGCGCGCTCTCGGCCAGCAACTACGATTTCCCGAACTTCGTCGCTGGAAATTTGACGGTTACCACCGCAACCACGAAGAGTGCGGTGATCGCTCCCTCCAACCAGGGGACCGGAAATGCAGCGAAGTTCACGTTTGTCGCGACGGTGGTATCGACTTCCGGAGTAGGCACGCCGGGCGGTTCCGTGACCTTCATGGACAACGGCACTCCGCTCGCTGCGGGTGATGGCGGTCAATCTTCCAAAGTGAACCTCGCCACGAATGGTACAGCCGCATTCACCACTTCGGTGGGCCAGTTGACCGCAGGTCAATCGCACTCCATCACGGCGGTCTACAACCGTGAAGACCTAAACTTCACGAACACGACCGCGCAGGTTGCAGCTGGTGTGACCATCGGGGCAACCTTGACTATCGCTCCCGGAGCGGCGATTGCTGCCCAGACGCTGACGATTGTCATCCCCAGTGGGACCACGTACTCGTCTCCGAAGTGCAGCATTGTCTCGGATTTCGGAGCTACGGTCGCGAACACGAGCTGCGGCGCAACGCTGAATGGACCAACGCTGACCCTGCAGCCTGCAACCAACGTTTTCGGCGCCGCACAGCCGGCTCCGTCGCAGGCGATGCTGCGCATGCTCAACACCTTCGGACTGGTCTTGCCGGCGGTGTTCTTCCTGCCGCTGGCGATTCCTGCCTCAACTCGTAAGCAATTGCTGAAGCGGCGGGCTCTGGTGCTGCTTGGACTCACCATCCTTCTCGCGCTGGTCGTCGCCTCCGTGGGATGCGGCGGTGGTGGATTCAACAATCCGATTCCATTGCAGCCGGGTTCCGGCAACAGCACGGCAACTCCTCCGGGCAGTTACACGGCTCAAGCTACGGCTGTGGACCAAAACGGAACTGTTACCGCTCTGGCGAGCATTCCCATAAAGGTTACGTTCTGATGGTCACCGTAAACGTATTGCAGAAGTCGGAAGCATCGGCTTCCGGATGTTGGAGGGATTCTCAAATGTCGAAGCGAAATCGCGCTGTTTTGCTTAGTGCTCTTGTTTGCCTGGCGGGGGCTGTCGCGGTTGCGCAAACCGCAAGTTCGGTCGCCCCTTGCCCGGGGTACAATCCGGCGAACAATACCAATTTGGCTTGCGAACTCGCTACGGGATTCCGGGCGCCGGCTAACATTACGGTCAACAACACTACGGCGGCTCAGGGTCAGAGCTTTAATCCGGTCGTCTTGTCGGCTACGTTGGCGACGCAGTTGAGCAGCTTGCCGGTCGCGACTGCTGTTTCCGGAACGGGAATTACCTTCATCAACGGTATTCCCACGTTCAGCTCGGAGAGTCTGGGAACGATCCTCACGCAGCGGGGCGAAACTCTGGGGAAACACCGGTTTTACGCGGCGTTTAGCTATCAGAGGTTCGGGTTTGGCAGCATCGATGGAGTGCGCTTCAAAGATCTCTCTACCGTGAACCAGGTGAATTATCCCAGTGTTGGAACGTCGTATGTTGTCGGCGTAAACCACATTAACTTCAATGTGGATCAGTACACTGCCGTTGGTGCTTTCGGCATCACCGACAGGCTGGATCTCACATTGGTTGTGCCGTTCTCCAGCGTCAACCTGTCGCTGGTTTCGACGGCTCAGCAGTTCAACGTGGACACTACGGGTAAGCCACTGTCGAGCTTCTCTCTTGGCACGATCAATTTGCCTGGCTCGAAGAGCGGTCCGGGAGACATCGTGCTAGGTCTGAAAGGCAACGTCTTCAAGAAAGAAAATGGATTCAGCATGGCGGCCGGCACGGAGTTCCGCGTGAACAGCGGAGATGAGACGAACTATCTCGGGACGGGAGCTTACGGCGTGAAGCCTTACGCAATCATTTCCCATCGCGGGAAACGATTCACTCCAAACGTCAACATTGGATATCAGTGGAACTCCGCCTCGAGCTTGTATACCGACAAGAATGGAAACCATCTGAATCTGCCTTCGAGCTTCCTGTATTCCGGCGGGGCCGACTTCAAGGTTGTGCCTCGGTTTACGCTAGTGGGCGAGTTCGTTGGGCAGTACGTGATTAATGGTCCGCGGTTGATTCAGTCGACTGTCAATGTCCCCGGTCAGGGAACGTTTCCGACGATCCTAGTAACCGATTCGAGCGGCAACCAGATCACTTCTTCGTATGCAATCGATAATGCCGGCTTCGGCGTTAAGGTGAATCCGTGGAAGGGTCTGTTGTTTACCGCCAGCGCGCTATTCAAGCTGGACGATGCCGGTCTTCGCGCTAAATGGATACCGTTGGTGGGGGTTTCGTACCGGTTCTAAAGTTGGCTCCTTAGCTTAGGATGGGCTGCCTTCGGGCGGCCCTTTTTTCTTGCTCACAAATCGCCTATCCAGTTATCTAACTTGTCAGTGGCCGTGGAAGATTACGGATCGCGGCGTAGCTGGCCAGCGTCATTTTCCAATCTTGCTTTCTAAGGGCGGACCTTAGAATCCGGGACTTTGGGGCAAAACACAATTCACTGCTAATTCACTGTTATTCACTGTTCTTTTGCTCGAAAATATGCGATTCGTGCAGTGTTCATGAGGGTTTTGAAGAAAAGGAAGAAAATATTCGCTGTTATTTTCGCTGTTAGCAGTGAATTTCGGCTCGGAGGGTTTTCGCAGACTCAAGCTCACTGGTTCGAGTCGGTTGCACAGGTTGGATAATATGGTCGAGAGCAACGGCTTGGTGGTCCGCCGGGTCAGGCGAGCGCTCGATGTTTAGTAAGTCGCAAACCCGCGAGGTCGGAGCCGGGATCCCGTCTCGGGCTTTGACCTTTTCCCTCGCGGTGCACGTTGCAGTTCTGGCCTGGCTCTGCTGGCAGCCGGAACCTATGCTGATCCAGCGGGTTTCGATTATGGCTGGTGACAACGGCAGCTCCCTCGGCGTGGTTTATTTGCCAACCGATTCATCTCTTCGTCTTCCAGTTAATGAGGAATCGAACAGCCTGAAGTACGCAGTGGCGCGCAAGCGGTCGTTCAAGCGCCGGCCTGCGGCTCCGCATCAGAGCGACGAACATCCTACCGACGCCAAGGTGCAGGCTCCCTCCATGGGATCTCCCAACGGAGAGGCAATCAGGGGATCGTTGCTAGGCTGGAGTGCGCGTCCTGCTTTCCCGTTAAGCTTCCCAGATCCGCATGTGCAGGCTTCGGAACTTCCTCCCGGTGTGAGTGGCGACGTGATCGTGGAAGTTACGATTGACGATGCGGGAAATATCACCAGCAAGAAAATTCTGCAGTCGATCGGTTATGGGATCGACGAGAAAGTGCTCGCTGTTCTCGAGAATTGGCGGTTCACGCCGGCAACGATCCTCGGCCGACCCGTTGCTTCGCGCCAGGATGTTCATTTCCACTTTCCCGGCTGAGGATTTGTCAATTTGCTCCTCCACAGCCTGAACAAAACAGCTTCTGACGCAATTTGCTGCCGACGTGTCTAAGGGCGAAGCCTGCTCCCTTACGACGAATCCTAAGAACGACCTAAGTCTCACGCTCTATACATCCAGAGTAGATGCCTCCCTAGATTGCCTTCTAGTCCGGTAATCCCGGCAGGAGTCATCATGCGTTGTTCCTTCTTGGCAGGCAAGAAATCCTATAGTCGCGGCGCGTCCTTGTTTGCGTTGTCCGCACTGATCGTGACGTTAATCGCCGGCTGCGGAGGGACTGGAGCCCAAACGCCTGCCACCTCCACCTCTGCCACTCCCAGCCAGACATCGACGCCGGGATCGCCTGCCCCAACGCCGACGCCCACTCCTATCCCAATACCGACGCCAACGCCAACACCCACACCGACGCCAACGCCAACACCTACTCCCACGCCTACGCCAACACCGACGCCGACGCCCGCACCAGTGCACGGCCCAGTGGTTTTGGTGCTTGAGGAGAACCATGGTTTCTCAAGCGTGATCGGCAATTCCGCGATGCCCTATCTCAATGGCTTGGCGCAGCAATATGGATTGGCGACGCAGTATTACGCCGTAGTTCATCCGTCCATCGGCAACTACTTCATGCTGACCACGGGACAAGAGCTTAGGAATCTCACCAACAACGATGATGGCTTCACCGGTACCGTTAGCGATGACAACTTGGTGCGGCACTTGATAGCTGCGGGCAAGACGTGGAAGTCGTATGCCGAGGATCTACCCTACGCCGGCTACACCGGATCAGATTCGGGTGCGTACTCCGAGCACCACAATCCTTTCTCTTATTTCTCTGATGTGCGCTGCAACTGCCCACAGCAGCAGAACCTGGTTGCCTTCTCCCAGTTCCAAGCAGACTTGGGTACAGGAAAGCTGCCTGACTTCTCGTTCGTGATTCCTAACATGAACGACGATGCGCATAACGGCAGCCTCGCGACAGCGGATGGTTGGCTGCAGCAGAACATCGGTCCCTTGCTTTCGAGCTCTCAGTTCCAAAGTGGAGGACTGCTGATCGTAGTATTCGATGAAGCGGAAGAATCAGATGGAACATATGGCGGTGGTCGAGTAGCTATGGTGATGGTCGGTCCCAACGTAAAAAATGTTCAGAGCTCCACGTTCTATCAACACGAAAACCTTCTGAAGGCAATTGCCAATTATCTCGGAATCGACGGCAACGTCGGAGCTGCGTCGACTGCGAGTCCAATGAGCGAATTCTTAAAATAGGAACAAAGGCCCTGAGTCAGTCGTTCAGTTACACTCGGCTAGTCCATCCATAAGATCAAATCCAAACAAGTAAAACGGCAGGTTGCGGCCAGCGCGAGATCTATCGCGAATCAAGGTTCTTACACTCGATCGAGCATCGAGTTGAATTGACGTGCTAACCTGCACGCTAGACCACCGTGCCAGTATTTGAAAAAGCGCCGCCGGAAGTGCAGGAGATTCTGGGCAAGCCCATCCGTGAGCTTGGGCTGAAGCTGGAGGGATCTCCATTGGAGCGTTTCGTGAACCAGCTCTATCAAGAGCTGGAGGCTAAAGGGCTCAAGAAATTCCGGCCGCTCTGCTATCTGACGGACGAGTGGGGATGTCCGTCGGGAGAGCCGGTCATCGGCATTCCCTTTTACCTGGCCGATCCCAAGCTGTCGCGTCTCGAAAAGGAGATGAACGATCTGGAAGACTCGCGGCAGATCATGATGTACCTGCGCCATGAGGCTGGGCACGCGATCAATTACGCCTATGCGTTATACAAAACGCCGGAGTGGAAAGAGCTGTTTGGCCCGTTTCGGCGTCCTTACCGTGAGCAGTATCGTCCCGTGCCTTTCTCGCGAAATTTTGTTCGACACATGGAGGGTTGGTACGCACAGAAGCATCCTGACGAAGACTTTGCTGAGACATTTGCTGTCTGGCTGACGCCGCGTTCGCGATGGCGTGAACGCTATAAGAATTGGCCGGCGATGCAGAAGTTGCGCTACGTCGATCGTATGGCTCACCGGGTCGCGGACATGGATCCCGTGCGTAAGCAAGGCGACACCGACATCACCGTCGAAGAGATGGAGACGACAGTCGCTGAGTTCTATGAAAGGGCGATGAGCGAACAGCCTTCTTCCGGAGATTTGGCCCTCGATACTGATTTGGAAGACATCTTTAATGTCTCTCCACGAAAGCGCAAAGGTGTACGGCCGGCCGAAGATTTGCTTCGTGAGAATCGTCAATCGCTGGTTCAGAAGCTCACGTATTGGAGCGGCGTGCAACGTCCATTAGTGAAAAAACTAGTCGAATCGATAGAAAATCGTGTTGCTGAGCTGCAGTTGAAGGCAGAAATACAAAGAGAAAAAGAATACCTAACCGAGATCACAGTTTACGCCACGGCATTGGCGATGAATTATGTAGCGCGCGGGAAATTTGTCCCAACTGCGGAAAAAACTAAAAGAGGAAACAGGGAACCGGGAACTGTGGACAGAAGGCGAGGGGAAAGGAGACAGGGAACTGCGATCAGCGATCCGCAAACGGGCCGAGCCTACGCGGACGAAAATCGCGACGGCGATAAGCAAAGATCGAAAGACGCTACCATCCCGTAACGATCCCATCACTCGCTGCGTCCAAATCGTTCTATGGCTGAAAAACTCAAAATAGCGATCCTGTACGACACTTGGGGCGAGGAAGAAACAGAAGTACAGCCCGAGCCGAAACGCAAATCGCGCAAGCGGACTCGCCGTCGTCGCGAGAAGCACGATCGTGAGGAGATTTTCGAGGCGCTGGAGAAACTGGGCCACGAGCCCAGTTACATTGCCCTCGATGGTACGGATAAAACACTTTCCGCTCTGGGCAAGAGTGATGCCGATTTATTCTTTAATCTCACAGAGTCTTACGCCGGAGATGACACGAAAGAGATGCACGTCGCTGCGTATCTCGATCTGCTCGGGCGCATGTACACCGGAGCAGGTCCGCAGGCGCTATATCTGGCTCAGGACAAATCGCTGGCAAAGAAGCTCTTCAAGTTTCACGAAATCCGGAGTCCGTATTTCGCTACTTGCTATCGCGGGCGCCTTGATCATGCAGAAGATGTCAACTTTCCCCTAATAGTGAAGCCAACATCGGAAGACGGATCAATTGGTATCGACCAGAACTCGGTGGTTAATTCCGTAAAGGAGTTGATGGAGCGGATTCACTACATACAAGAAGAGTTCGACTCACCTGCGTTGATCGAGGAGTACATCGAAGGTCGCGAAATCTACGCTGCCGTGATCGGAAACGAGAATGCCGAAGCGCTCCCATTGATCGAGCTTGATCTCTCCAAGCTTCCAGAAGGCATGCCGAAGGTTGCCGGAACGGAAGTGAAGTGGGAGAAGGACAGCGAGGCGTACAAGGTCACAAAGTCGGCTCCGGCAGAAGATCTCGAGGAAGATGTAATAGAACGACTTTCCAAAACTGCCCTCGCTACCTATCACACACTCCAACTCCGTGATTACGGCCGCATTGACATGCGGCTCACGTCCAAAGGAGAGGTGTACGTTATTGAGGCCAATCCGAATCCATGGCTTTCCAGCAACTCTGAATTCTTTATGGCAGCCAAGAAATCCGGCAGATCATACACGGAAATGGTCGCGGAAATCGTGGAGTTCGCTCGCGCGGATCGACGGCGACGTGACCGTGTCCGGATTGGTTAAAGTCCCACTCAAGTTCCCTGTCAAATGCAACGCCCCGATGCGGCTAATCCCGTCCAGGTTGCCGTTAATCGATACTCATGCCGTACCAAGGCCTTTGCCTTAATCGGCAACCTCTAACAGAGCTGCTGCTTCCAAGGCTCTGAAAGGGAGTTGCTCTTGTTGAAACGGTTGATCCTCGCTCGCACACTTTGTCTATTGTTGGCAACAATGTCTGCTGTGCTCATGTCTGGCTGCATGGGCATGAAGGATTCCGGAGGATCTCAGTCGCCCTCCCCATTGCCCAGTCCCGGAACAGGAAATAATGGGGGCGGGAATAGCGCGCCGCCGGCGAATATTACTGTGCTGAACCACATCGTGTTCATGTTCCAGGAGAATCGCTCGTTCGATCACTATTTCGCCCACTTGAACAGCTACCGCAAGACAAGTGGATGGGGAGGTGCGAACGATGTCGACACGCTGGACGCTCTTTCGTCGCTGCCGACGAATCCCGCAGATGCCGACGCTCCCTTGAGCTGGAGCAGCACGAATGCGGTTTCGGTCACTATCAACGGCGCTCCAGCCGGCGGTACAAGTGGAAAAATGAAGGTTTCGCCTGCAACACCAACCTTATATACGGCGACCTCGACATCTTCCACGGGCGTTACTGCGGAAGCCTCGGTCGTTGTCGGAACCACTCCCAAAGGGGGATCGAGCATTCTTGTGGGCGCAAGTCCAATGAAGATTGCGCCAGGCGGCACCGCACTCCTGACCTGGACTACACCAGATGATTCCAATGTGACGATCACACCTGCGCCTGATCCGCTGCACACACAAGCCTATGGACCGAATGCAAGTGCCACGGTGAAGGCTCCCAGCACTCCGGGATCGGTTACGTACAATTTCAGCTCAAGCAGTGGCCTGAGTGCTTCGATTACTCTGACCGTTGCAGCTCCAGTGGCGGGCGACCCTAGCGTCACAATCACTCACAATAATCAAGGACACGTTAGCGTCGGAAGCGCTGCGACTGTGCAATCCTTCAGGTTGAATGACCAGTGCGTTGAGGACTTTAGTCCGGACTGGTTGGAGAGCCACGGCGCTTACAATCGCGATGATCCCGCTTCCAACACGTGGTTGGGCAATGGTTTTGTCCACATCACCGCCGGATTTTCCCAATTCGCCAACTCGCAAGACGATCATCATCACTACTTCGATGTCCGTGGCGCGCGGAATATGGGGTACTACGACGAGAGCACCCTTCCGTTTTACTATTCCACGGCATCGCAATTTGCTACCTCTGATCGCTTCTTCTCGCCGATTCCATCGAATTCACCGCCGAATCGTTTTGCCGAACTGGCTGCAACAAGTGCAGGATACGCACATCAACCCCCGCAGTTGGACGTGAAAAACATATTCCAACTTCTCGACAACGCAGGTATTTCGTGGAAAGTGTATTACTCCGACGTAAGTAAGTCGGGAGTCCCATTGACGACTCTGACTAATTTCGTTTGGGGGGCACAACACACTGATGCCAAACACCTCGCACCGGTAGACTGCACGAATGCGAGCACGCCATGCGCGGGCGGGCAAACCGATTACTTCACCGATCTCAAAAGCGGAAACTTTCCATCAGTCGCGTTGATTGAACCTGGCTTCGAGAGCGGACGTGACGAGCATCCCGGAAATCCGGTGCAGCTGGGCGCCGTCTATGACATGAAACTAATCCAGGCGTTTATGTCGAGTCCGATTTGGAAAGACGGAGTCTTCTTTCTTACTTACGACGAAGCTGGCGGCTTCTACGATCACGTGCAGCCGATGACGGCGGTACAGCCCGACGGCATTGCGCCCAAGGATCTCCTATCGAAGGATCCGGCGGGAGACTTCACGCGAACTGGATTCCGTATTCCGCTGATGGTCGTTTCCCCTTATGTGAAACCGCATTTTGTGTCTCATCAGCCATCGGACACGACTTCCATTCTGAAATTCATCGAGCAACGCTTCAACCTGCCGAATCTGACGAAGCGCGATGCAGCTCAGCCCGATCTAGACTTTTTCGACTTTACTAAGGCCGCGTGGGCAACGCCTCCAACGCTGCCAAACCAGCCAGCGGATGCCCCGTGCGCTGCATACGCCAAGAACCCTTAGTGAGCCAATCTAGCGGTAGAGATGCAGAATCCCGGCGTCTCTGCCGTGATTTCGCACCGCCAGTTTTGCCGATCCCCAAATGCAAAGGACTCAGCATTGAGATCCCCCGAAATTCCCCCGGGGATCCCCTCGGATATCCCGCAAGCAAGACTTCCCAAGATCTCGGGATCTTCGAGCCGAACCGCTGCCGCCGAAGAATATCTCGCTGCTGAGCAATCGAGTATGACCTCACCCGCAGGTCCAGTGATTCCCAAATTGGAATTGCCGCGCATCTCCCGATGATGGCGCAGGTGGCCGGAATAGGCAAGCTTCATCCGTTGCTCTAAAGAGAAAACGCCGACTCTGTTTCTGCAAACCAGCATTGTCAGGAAGATGATTTAAGGCTCAAGCCTTGGATCGAGCAATCGCACGTTTGATGGTTAGATCGAGAGCGGCCTTGGCTTGCTGGTAGTCTGCGTCGGAGATCTTGCCTTGAAGCCTCTCGGTTTCGAGCTGAAATAGCTCTTCTTTCATTGCTTCAAGAAGCGATCCTCGTGCCGGACTGCCAGCACTCTTTACCGAAGGCGCGTTTGTGATGGCAGCAGCAGCTTGCGTTCGCGGCCTTTGGTTCATTATTACAATCGCTCCCACCACAAGCGCCGCGCCTAATCCACCGATAATCCACCAGCGATAGGCATGTAAAGGATCAGGTGTCTCCTCGGGACGTCCCAATCCGCCGCCGGGACGATTATCCGGTGCGCCTCCACCTGCGGCCTGTCCCTCTGCAGCTTCGTTGTCTTGAGCATCGGGCGGAATTTGACCGGTTCCCGAAATGGCAAACGCCAGCTGCTTACGAAGGGGAACGTTGTGCGCAACGAAGATGTTCATGCCCTTTTCTTCGCCGCTGCTAGCGAAGTCGGAGCTCGCAGCGTTGAACTGCATGCTTTTTGGAAGCATCACGACCACATCTTCCATGGGCGTGAACACTTCCGGCTTGAAAGAAAAGCTTCCAGAATAAGGAAGGTGATAACTGACTTGGAACTTTGTTTCGCCTGGACGGATTGGAAAGACGAAGCCGTATCGGTTCTTTTCGCCCGTCGGAACTGGAGGGGAATTGACAGGCATGCCGCCCGGACCAGCAGCCAATGAGCTGTCCACAATTGCACCTTCGGGAAGCATGAATTCAAAACTGTGCTCGCTCATCTGAGTTCGCGGCGGCTTGGAATTATTTTGCAATACGAACAGCTGGGTAATCGTCATCTGCCCGCTATCGGCTTGCAGGCGCATGATGTTCGCTCGCCCGGCGACGCCCCCTACTTGCTTGGCTGCGTCGTAAACATCTATCTGCACGCTCGTGGTACCGGCAGGAGCTGGCTTGAAATAATTCACGCCTTCGTGAGTGACGCGAACAAGATGCGGTCCCTCATCCTCAGGGCCAGGCAGCGTGAACTTACCTTGATTGTCCGCTTTCGTGCGCGCAGCTTCCTGCATCCCTCCGCTCAACTTGAGCAACACGACATCATCACCAGGTGATGCCTTATCAACGGTCTTATTCGTGACCGTCCCCGTGATGTTTATGGCAAAGGACGATGGCGCCACGATGAACAGCATGGTGCAGAATAGGAGCAAACATGAGCGCACGAGGGGCGAAGTCATTGATTGATGAGTAGTTTTCACGTAGTACTGATATGCGACCAAGAGCAAATCGCATTAAATAGCCTGCACAGATTGCTGCAGCGCGTTGATCTCTGCGAGAACCTCTGCGGCTTCAGCTTCCAATGAGTTGCGCAACGATTCGTAATCTTCAGCCGGGTATTTTCCTGAGTTAAAGTCAAAATTCAAGTCGCGAAGATTCTCGTAAATCACTTCTTTGCGTTCTTCCAAATAGACCAGCCGCGGCTTATCTGTCGCTCGTTCGAATGCGACACCTGGAGCAAACACATACGCGAATAGGGCGATTGCGAACAGAATGCAGAGTCCGACGATCAAAGCGACGTCTCCCTACGTGCCTTTTCGCGGTAACGATCCAGGGCTGCGGGCGCGCCGCGTACAGCGCACGGCGGTTGGCGGGATTTCCAGTTGCGAATCAAAACTACCGCCAGCCAGAAAGACGGCGAAGGGCATAATCCAAGCCACTCTGTCGAACCCACGCATCGTGGGCGCAGCCAGCACTGTAGTTCCGTACTCCTTCACGAAAGTCTGCAGGATATTCTCGTCATTGCTTTCCTGCTGAATAGCCGCTGAAAGTTGCTCGCGCATGCGATCGGAATATGTGCAGCCGACGTGATTGCATTCGAGCAGTATCTGGTTACAGCCGCAGACGCACATCATGCGATGTCCCAAATCATTGAAGCGCGCACGGTCTCCAGTGGCCCCGAGCAGCAAGACGGAGAACGTGATCAGGAGAAGTGACGTGGAGATGCGACGAAACAGCTTCATTAGTCACCTGCCTCGACCGGTTCAGAGCTGACGGGCAGGGCCACAGTCGATGGTCGCACTTGTTGCAGGGAAGGAACCGTAGCGGCTGAAATTGGCGGAATCATTGCCACGACAGTGCCGAAGATCAACACCCAGACCCCCGCCCAAATCCACATCACTAATGGATTGATGAATGCCTTAATGATTGGCTTGTCCGTATCGAGGTTCTTGCCGGCGTAGATAACGTAGAGATCTTCGATGGGCGTCGAATGATTGGCAACGATGGTGTCGGGCTGCTGGCTTGCCTTGAAGAACTTCCTCGCTGGGAACATCTGCCCGATCGGCTTCCCATTTTTGTATACATTCAGGATGGCATACGAGATCTGGTAATTGGGGTTCTCTTCTTCTGTACTGGTGTCGCAGACTAATGTATAAGGGCCAATCTGCATCTGCTCGTGGAAGCCGAGCTCTTGCTCCTTTTGCTGATTGAAGGCAGCGCCAGAAAGCCCGACCACGATTACTACTACGCCGAAATGGACGATATATCCGCCATATCGGCGCGTGTTTCGCCGTGTGAGTGTCAGCATTGACGCGAGAAGATTTTGTCCGGTATGTCGGGCGATCACGCGTCCACCACGCACAAACTCTGACACGATCGTGGTTGTGACCAGCGCACCCAACGAAATTGCCATCAACGAGTAGAAGTGAGCTGCGTCTTGCCACGGCCGCACACCGAAAACCATCAACAGAATTGCTGTCGTGACCGTGGCGATTACCGGAATGGTGAAGTTGCGCTTCAGGCTTGCCCAGGAGGTGCTCCGCCAGGCCAGCAAAGGCCCGACTCCGGTCAGCAACAGTAGGAACATTGCGATCGGAACGTTTACGCGATTAAAAAATGGCGGCCCGACTGTAACCTTATGCCCCTGAATCCATTCCGAGAGTACCGGGAAGAGCGTTCCCCAAAGAATCGCAAAACATGAAGCCAACAAAACAAGATTCTGAAACAGGAAACTGGATTCCCGAGAAAGCAACGATTCCAGCCGATGTTCACTGCGGAGATGATCGCGGTTCCTAATATAAAAGTAGAGGCACACGACAAAGACAATAGCCAGAAACCACATGAACCATTCGCCAATCGAGGACTGGGCAAACGCATGCACTGAACTGACAACTCCGCTGCGCGTCAAGAACGTTCCCAGAATGGAAAGCATGAACGTGGAGAAGATTAGCCATACATTCCACGTCTTCAGCATCCCCCGTTTCTCCTGCATCATTACCGAGTGCAGGAAGGCGGTTCCGGTGAGCCAGGGAAAAAAAGAAGCGTTCTCGACTGGATCCCATCCCCAATAACCTCCCCAACCGAGTACCGAGTACGCCCAATGCGCGCCGAGGAAAATGCCGCAGGTTAGGAAGCACCACGTGACCATGGTCCAACGGCGGGTGATGTGAATCCACTTCTCGCCGGGATACTTCATGATCAGAGCGCCGAGTGCAAAGGCGAAAGGCACCGCGAATCCTACGTATCCCAGGTAGAGCATCGGAGGATGGATCACCATCTCCGGATACTGGAGCAGGGGATTAAGTCCATTTCCATCTGGCGGAATGTTTCCTGCTACCAGCGAAAAGGGTCTGGCGGCGAAGTTCAGCAGTGACAAGAAGAAAAGCTGAACTGCTGCAAGAATTGTGGAAGCGTAGGCTGTGAGCTTGACGTCCACCTTGTGGCGCAAACGCAGCACCAAGCCATAAGTACTGAGCAGAAACGCCCAGAAAAGCAGTGAACCTTCCTGGCCGGACCAAAGCGCAGCGAACTTATAAGGAAGAGGAAGATCGCGATTCGTGTGATGCAGGATGTATGCGACCGAGAAGTCGTTGTTGAGCGCCGCCCACACCAGCGCAAAGCCTGCTCCGGCGACCGCCACCCAGATTGCAATCCCTGCCCTTCGAGTGGTCTCAGCCAATCTGTCGCTGGGCATCCCGATAGCTTGCTGACGGAGCGCAATAGCTCCGAATACCATGCAATATGCGCTCAGAAGCAGAGCAAGCAGGAGGGCGAAGCTGCCAAACAGGGGCATAGTGGGAAAGCGGAACTACTTTATGAGGAATGTTCCTGAAGTGATTCTAGCTGCTTTTACAACGATTTCGCTCATCTAATCGGCCAACTCCCGGTGTGAAAACCTGGATGTGACTAGTGTCACCGATGCTCGGAAGAATCCACCGCCGATTGCACCAGTTTGATCAATTCCGCTGGTGGGCACGGCTTTTGGCGGAATAAGACATCCATTCCATCGTATTCCTGTTCTGCTTCGGCCAGTCCGCTAATAACGATGACTGGAACGTCAGGATTTACTTCGCGGACGAGCCGGACAAATTCCGAGCCAGTGGCTTTCGGCATGACGTGGTCGGTGACTATGACACCGATGTTCTGCGCGTCGGAAAGGCTGCGGAGGAGGGCAAGGGCGCTATCGGCACTTGTAGCTACCTGTACCTCAAGTCCGGCCTGGCTCAGCACCATTTGCCGAGCCGAAAGCTGAACAGGATTGTCATCCACCAGGAGAACAGTTTTGTTCAACGCGCTCTTACCCTTTCGCGGTGCTTCTGAAATCAAAGATGATTGGTGTTTACCTTCGGCCTCGCAGTTCAGCCTCTGCGCGGAACCAGTCATCGACATGGGCTCCATGCTTTCCGCCGCGCTGCATGTACAGCTCATAAGCGCGCTGGCGAATCCTGTCTTCGCTCACGCTGGCGTAGACACTCGTGTCGGTTACGCGTGAGGATAGTGGAACTTCCGCTTTAGCGGCATTGCTGTCAGCAGCCGAGCTCATTTGCAGAGCAGAGCTGGGGATTTTCTTCTGCGAAACCGTGGTGTTGCCGTTGCTTCCGGCATCGCCATTCGCATTAGCCGTTTTGTTGGAACTTTTTGCTCTAGCCATGGGTACTTCTCCAAATTCATTCAGGGGAATTGTTTGCTTGTTGAGCGCTCAAGATTGAGTATGGCGAAGCGACCTCCGCGAATCACTCAACAACGCTTTAATTTTAACAAGCAGAAGTGTGGAAAGGGAGTCTAAAGATCGTTTTCGAGAAAGTGTTTCAGGAGCGGCCTTCAGAGAAGATCGTATCCGGTGCAACTCTCTTGGAACTAAGGTCTTCTCGAAAGGCTTTTCTTAGTGAAAGTCATGCGACCGAGTCACTGCGTCAGTGATCTCTAACCGACTTACGCGCAAGGCTTTTACAGAAATGACGTTCTCCACGTTCTGGAGAATGCCCTCGATTAAAAGAAAACGCTCATGGATGACCAGTAAACGATTTTGATCGTACAGATCAGGCATGATGATTGCGTTGGAGATGCCGGTTTCGTCCTCAAGACTAAGAAATATAAAGCCATTGGCAGTGCCGGGACGCTGTCGCGCAATCACGCAGCCTGCGATTCGGGTGAATTGCCCGTGCTTTAAACGGCAAAGATCGATCGCTCGCACCACGCGCATGCGATTCATCTCTTCGCGGCGATAAAGCATGGGATGTGCTCCGACTGTTAGGCCAGTTCCGTGGTAATCGGCGATGAGCCGCTCTTCGGAGGTCATTTGCGTCAGTGGCGAAGGCGAATCGGGCTCTGCGATATCCGCTAATAGAGATCCTTCCCTCCATGCTGCTTTCTCGACTTGCCACAGTGCGTCGCGCCGGTGGAATTTCGGATTAGGGAAGGGCACGGCTTTAGCCGCGCCGAAATCGATCCCTTCATTAGCGGCTAAAGCCGAATTAATTTCTGAGCTCTTATCGGCACGGCTGAAGCCGGCACCCTTCCCTAAGTCTGCTTGAAAACGTTGGTGACTCGGTGAGAAAGGCCCACCAAGGCCGTTCAAAGCTCCAATCTGCGCCAGCATGTTCAATTCATTCCGACGCAACTCTGGGACACGTCGCGCTAGATTGTCCACGGAGAAAAATATTTTGCGATTGCGCTCACTCACTAAAGCCAGAGCTGTTTCTTCGCGCAAGCCGCGAACATAGCGCAGGCCCATGCGCATAGAAATTCTGCAGTCTGGACGATTATGCGGAGCCTCATCGCCGCATTCGCATTCGAGGGTGCAGGGCCAATACGAGCGGGTGACATCGACCGGACGAACTCTCAATCCGTGGCGCTGTGCGTCTTTCACAATCGTTGCCGGATGATAAAAACCCATAGGCTGATTGTTTAGAAGTGCAGCCGTGAATGCCGCCAGATAGTGACACTTTAAATATGCGCTTGCATATGCAAGCAATGCGAAGCTGGCGGCATGCGATTCGGGAAATCCGTAGAGCGCGAACGAGACGATCGATTGCACAATCTCATCTTGCGCCTGCTGACGAATTCCGTTTTTGGTCATGCCGCTGCGCAAGCGAGTTTCGATCGCCGCCATCTTCGCCTGAGAACGTTTATTGCCCATGGCGCGGCGCAGTTCTTCGGCTTCGCCTCCGCTGAAATCAGCGACCACCATCGCCATGCGCAGCAGTTGTTCCTGGAATAGCGGAACGCCCAAAGTTCGTTTCAACACCGGCTCTAATGACGGATGAGCGTAGTTGACAGGCTCAAGACCCTGCCGGCGTTTCAAAAAAGGATTCATCATCTTGCCCACAATGGGTCCGGGGCGGATGATCGCGACCTGAATCACGATGTCGTAGAAGCATTTCGGACGATTGCGCGGAAGAGCCGACATTTGCGCGCGGCTCTCTACCTGAAAGAGTCCAACTGTGTCCGCCTGCTGAAGTCCCTCATAGACCTGAGGATCATCTTGCGGAAGCTGTGCCAGCTCAACTTTGTCGCCGTAATGTTGCGGGATCAGTTCAATGCAATCTTCGAGCACTGCCATCATACCCAGTCCCAGCAGATCAATTTTCACCAGTCCGAGGTCAGCGCAATCTTCCTTGTCCCACTGCACCACCACGCGCCCGGGCATGCTGGCTGGTTCGAGCGGCACTACAGAGCTGAGTTGTCCCTGGCAGACGACCATGCCGCCGGAGTGCTGGCCAAGATGGCGCGGCAGGTCCTGCACACGCAGAGCCAGATCGAGGAATTTCGAAATGCGCGGATGATGTAAATCGAATCCGGCATGACGGAATTGCTGCTCCATTGTGTCGGTGGGTCCTTTCCACTCCCACGAACCAACCAACGCGGAGAGGCGATCCAGAATCTCGACATCGAAGCCCAGCGACTTACCTATTTCGCGGGCGGCCGAGCGTCCGCGATAGGTGATAACGTTCGCCGTCATAGCGGCTCCATGCGCGCCGTATTGCGCATAAACGTGCTGAATGACGCGCTCGCGCTGATCGCCGCTGGGCAAGTCGAGGTCGATGTCCGGCAACTCGCCTCGTTCTTCGGAGAGGAAGCGCTCAAAAAGTAATTCCATGCCAATCGGATCGACCGCGGTAATTCCGAGCGCATAACAAACCGCACTGTTGGCCGCCGATCCGCGGCCTTGCACCAGAATGTTTTCTCTATCGCAGAAGCGAACGATGTCCCACACGATGAGGAAATAACCGGCAAGATTGAGTTTTTCGATGAGGTTCAGTTCACGATCGATCTGTTCCCGGGCACGCTCGCGCAGATCCCGCCGCTTTTGGCCATAACGCCTGCGCATGCCTTCGCGCGTTCGATCGCGCAAAAACGAGATCATCGTCTCGCCTTCTGGAATTGGATACTGTGGGAATTCGTAGCCAAGATCCTTCAGCGTGAACTTCAGGCGACCTGAGAGTTCGACAGTGTTACTGATAGCTTCAGGCAGATCAGCGAAGAGCTGTTCCATTTCGGCAGGCGTGCGAATGAAGCGCTCTGAGTTGATCGAGAGCAGGTGTCCTGCATTTTCCAATTGCCGGTGATGACGAATGCAGGTGAAGACATCGAGAATCTCGCGCTCTGCAGCCGTCGCATAAGAAACGCCATTCGTCGCAAGAATTGGAAGGCGCAGCTTGCGCGCGATCGCCACAGCAACCTGATTGCGTGCCTCTTCGCGGCGGTCGAAATGTCTTTGCAGCTCGAGGTATATGTTCTGTGGACCGAAAATGCGCATCATACGCTCCACCGTGCGCACTCCTTCGTCGTATCCGCCGCGTATGAGCGCCTCGGATAGCGGGCCATCGTCGCCGCCGGTGAGACAGATAAGACCAGTCGCATGCTCTTCCAATTCTTCGATCCGAGCTGCGCTTTCTTCTTTTTTGGCGCGCAATTTTGTGCGAGTAATGAGCTTGCAGAGGTTCTGATATCCCTCACGTGATTCAACCAGCAAGGGATAGCGAGCCGGACCAGCTTCGCCGAAGAGAGTGTCATCGACTGTGACTTCTGCGCCGATATGAGCTCCAAGCTTGAATTTCTGAGCTGCAAGATGGAACCGCGCTGCTCCGTAAACTCCATTGCGATCGAGAAGCGCCATCGCCGGCATGCCGTAGTCAGCACAGACAGCAATCAGAGCTTCGGGCAGGGAAGCGCCTTCGAGGAAACTGAAGGCTGAGCGGGAATGGAGTTCTACGTACATCTTTTAGGCCCGATTTTCACCACGGAACACGGAGTTACGGAGAAAGGCAAAATCTGGATTGAACACGGAGAACACCGAGGTAGAAGAGGATTGTCCTGACTGAAACAGCGAGCAATTAAACGTACAGATCACCTAGTAATATGGCAAAACTGCACTCCCTCTGCGTCTTCGTGTCCTCCGTTTTCAAAACTTTTTTACTTCCTCATGACTCCATCGTGAAATTGCTTCATCATTAGTCAAATGTCCCTTCGAGATACCACTTCGCCGAACTTAGATCGCGGTACATACGCACCAGCATTGGTGTAGATTGCTCGGCGCGAAGCTGGACATCCCATTCGTCGCGCGTCCAGGGCTCCGGAGTCCACCAGCCGCCGTTATTGCGCCATGGACCTGCGGCTGCGGTTACTCGATGTGATTTTCCACGGAAGATTACTAGCGCAGGGACTTCATTCTGCATTCGTACTTTTGCCGCGAGTGGTGGACGAAAAATGCGCAACGTTGTCCGCTGCGTGCGTGGTCGATCATTTTTCTTTGCGGCCTTCGCATAAGGGCGAAATGCGCACATGCGAAAGTCACTTGGGGCGTGAGTATCGAGCAATTCGGCAGAGCCTACGCGGTCATCACCGGCAATGCCGCGAATGCGTGCGAGCGTGAGTTCGAGCCGTTCCGGCGCTGGGCCGCGTGGAAGAAATAATCCCGATTGTGCGAAACGAGGAGGCGCAGGCTCCGCTGCCAGAAAAATTTTCTTCACTGGACCGCCTGGTGGATGCGCGGCCAGATCGAGCTGCAACAACTTCAGGAATGTCCGGCTATCTTGCATTGGGACAGGGAACTTGAGACTGCGCTGATACGTGCTTTTGCTCTGTTCCTGTTCTTCAATGGATTGATCTTCATGCCCAGTCAGCTCCAGCCTTAGCCGCAATTCACTAGCAGCGAGCGATCGTGCCGCAAGACGCGCACACATTTGCTCGAGCAGGCGATTCAAAATAAACGCGAGTGGTTCGAGCAGTTCAACTGCGTCTTCAAGCTCAATCGATTCTTCGAAGTTGATGGTTGGCTCAGCTGGGACAAGCGTGCGCTGAGTTCGTCCTTGCGCGAGCTTCTGCAGACGCAAGCCTTCCTGTCCCAGCCTCTGGGTAAGCGCGATCTCTGGCAATGCGGCGAGTGCCGCAAAATCGCGAATGCCCCATCGCACGAATGTCTCGAGCATCTTCGCAGGAGGCTCGAGCAGTTGAATTGGCAATGAGCCGAGGCGCTTGGCTTCAGTGCCAGGTTCAATAATGGTGATTCCAGCGAAGCCGCGCGCGGCATACATTGCCGAATCAGGATTGCCGGCAATGGCAGTATTGGCTTCAAGTCCCATTTTGGAAACATGCGAACTGATGCGACGGGTAATTTTGGCGGGCATCCCGAAAAGACGTTCCAGGCCAGTGATATCAAGAATCACGATGTCATTTGCTTTGGCTTTGTTGCCAAAATTTACACTGTATCGCGAGGTGTCTTCCACGCGCGGCGAGAAAGCATAAATGCAATCAAGCAGAGCACTATAGGCTGCCTCTTCTTGAGCAATCGATCGGCGGCAGAGACGAATATCGGGACATACTTCCGCTTGCAGCTTCGTCATCCCAATCTCAATTCCGAGCGCATGTGCCTGCTGATTGGCAGCAATGATCGTGAGCAGCGGGGGAGTGCCGTCGAGTACAGCCATCGGTTGCTCTCGCAGTTCAGGTGCGCTGCGTGCAATGGCTTGCACAGGAAACTCAGGAACGTAAATGCAGGCAAACAACATGGCGATTCAGGAAAGGCACGGTTTGAGCCGCGTACAAGCAAAGAATCAAACGTTCCTATTGCACGCGCAGAGCACAAGCAGGCATTGGAATCTCAGCTGCGACTTCGGCAACAACGAGTTCGGAGCGCACCGACAATTTCTTCGAGCTACGGATGCCTCGTGATCTTGCCACTTGAAAATGCGCGTGCGTCGTATTCAGTAGACGTGCTCGCGGGATTATCCAACGTTGTGGCATTTCAAATGAAGATGTCATCGGCTTGTTGAAGGGTATTGCTACTCCCTCAGCAGTTACACGAAAAGCCACCTCATTGTTCACAGAATCGCCGCCGAAATGTGCGCCGATAATGGTCTCTTCTGCGTCAGCAGCTTCGCTCCATGCAGCTTGTTGAGGAGCAAAATCCAGGACAAGGGAAGCACAGCTTTTCGCGCTGGGCTGTTGTTCAACAACAACGAATGCGGTGGATGTGTTTTCAACCGCACGGCGAAAACGAAACCAGGTGGTAAGCGGAATTCGTCTGGCTGCCTGAATAGAGATGTCGGCGAGATCCAGAATCACAAGTCCAAAGCCGCCAGCTTGCAAAAGCAAATCGGTAATTTTTAAAGTTTGTTCAATTTGGGAATAATCTTTGAACGAGTCAGACGATGTAGCTCCGGACGAATGGAATGGCTTACTCGAATTCTTCTTCTCCGTGCTTCCATCGGGGAAAGGCAAATGCAAACCGCACCTGATCCACAGCAGTCGTGACAGATCTACTCCGGCAGCGGCTGCCGATTGTGGATCGAACGCATCGCTGGCATCCAGCAGAGCACAGATTTCATCGCGACGTATACATTCCGCAAGCAGAGCCATCAACACACTGCTTCGCCCAGAGCACGCGGGGCCGCAGATTTCAGTTAAGCAGCCCACTGGCACACCCGCGGTAAGAGAATCAATCGCCATGATCGTAGTGGGGATCATCTCGGGCAATGATTGCTGCGGAGGAGTGAGTGCTCGAGGAATGCGATGTTGCAGAATGGTTTCCAAATGTGTTCGCAGTTCGGAGGTGTTATTCATTGGAAGTAGGCAGAGAAGGTTTTACTGTATTCGCTTTATATTCGCCTAATGGAGTTGATTTTCCTCCGCGTTAAAGGCGTTGTCAAGAGGCTTGGAACCTTGCGCTTCTGGCTCTAAGCAGGGACCAGTAATTTATGCAAACCTGTGGAATCAGCCGCTTAGAAGGTTTCCATTACGTCAACTTACGCCGAACTCTTTCACATAAAAACTTAACGGAAATTCTGTTGACTCTCTGAAACAGCGGCAGTAATGTTCGTTCAGCTACCCCTAGAACATGTCCATCAAACGGATTCTCGCCTACGGCGAGGACGCCCATGTTATCTCTACACGCGCCATGATTTTGCAGCGTGCGGGATACGACGTCGCTCACACCACTCGCGCTGACGAACTCGTTCCGCTGCTGCGCGGAATATTTTTTGACATGCTCCTGATTGGAGATTCGCTACGCACACTGCAAAACGTCCGTCTTGTGCAGAGGTTAAGGGAGCAATTTCCTACGCTTGCTATTGTGATGGTGCAAGATGAAAAAGACGAACGCGATCCATGGTCAACCGCTTTTGTAAGCAGCGGCCCGGAACACATCGTGAATGCAGTCCGATCGTTTCTTGAAGAGAATCACAACGCTGTTAGGAAGACATCCAAGATCCAGCCGAAGGTTATGCACAGCGCAGCTGGTCTCTAGAATTGCCTCAAAAGCACAAACTCATAACGAGAGCTCCAGCGTCATTTTTCTGTAGGCCAGCATGATGTCTCCCTTTGTAATCATGCCCAGCAACCTTTTCTCATCGCGCCGTGAGACAACAGGGAGATTAGCCAGATGAAGTTCGCGCATGCGTTCCACGACTTCATGCATGGTCTGATCGGGGAATGCATATTTCAGATCGCGTGAATAAATGGCATCTACCTGAACTTCTGCTCGCTCGCTTCTATCGATCTTCGTAATATCAGACATGCTGACGATTCCGGAAAGCTCGCCGTCGTCGTCCAGCACTGGCATTGCGAACACCTCGCGCGAAAGCATGATCTCCTGCACCGCTTCGACCGTGTCGTGGGGGGAGGCTGCCGGAATTTCGTTCATGACCTGCGACACGCGTACACCCGAGAGAAGATGCAATGGAGAACCATGATTCTCTCGTTGTTTACGGAATTGAAGAAAGAGAAGGCGGATTTGAAGGAGCAGGATCAGGCTACTCAGCGCCAGAAAAAGCAGGGCGTAGGTGTTGGTTTGCAAGGTCGAGACTCCCAGCGATTCCGATTGGGGGCTCAGGTCCCGCTTGAGTGTCGGTTATACCTCATTTAGGAAATAGTTGAAATTGAAAAAATTTATGCAGGTTATAGGACTGTAGGAATGATTCAACAACGAAATCCCTGATCGAATAGCGATCAGGGATTCATCAGTGAATCGATGCGATTGAGTCTGAGTTTATTGGGTATAACTCAGTGCCGACAGTGCGCTACGAAACCGTTGGCGATAATTACGGCTCATCGTGAGTTCTTTTCCATCCACCAGCTTCACCATGTAGTCACCATGGGGCAAGGGACGAAACTCACGCAAGCATTCGATATTGATAATCGTGCAGCGATGAATTCGGACGAACTGCCTAGAATCGAGCTTACGCTCGAGTTCGTTCATAGTAGATCGCATACGGTGTATCTGGGCTCCACAATGAACCTGAACGTAGTTTGCCGCTGAGGTAAACGAGTCCACGAGTTGCACTTTCTGAAAGAAGATGCGGTCGCCATTGCGAAGAGCCAACCGCTCCAGGTACTTTGGTAATTCCTGGTTTGGCGCCACAGCCGTCGAGTGTCTGGCAGCGCTGGGCAAATCGATCCTGCTGCGCTCCATCTGAACCCGGAGCTTGGCCCGTTCTACAGCCTGCAATAGGCGCTTGTCGTGGAAAGGCTTCACGACGTAGTCGGCGGCGTGAGCATCGAACGCCCGCGCAGCGAACCGCTCCAATGCGCTGATGAAGACTACTGCAGGGATTTTTTCCCGACTTGATTCAACCACCTGAAAACCGGGTACTTCGGGTAGCTGGACATCTACGAAGAGCATGTCGGGCGCGTGCTCAGCAATGGCAGCGAGAGCCTCTTTGCCATCGGAACATTCGCTAACAATCTCAATCGAATCATCATCGCCGAGAACGCGGCTTATTGCCTCGCGGGCGGCAGGCTGATCGTCCGCGATTAACGCACGGAATCTCGATTGAGCGTATGCAGCGGCATATATGGAGTCTGTTGCCATAACGTCTTGAACACCTCATTGTCAATGGTTCGTGGTTGCTGTTTCGCTGCCAGGGCAGCATCCGGTACGTGGCGAAGTTGAATTGGCGTGCGGGAATCAGCAGAAGGATGTTGCGCAATCCAGGCTTGGGAGTCCGATTGCGCCTTACTTATTTGGTGTTCGTCCAGTTCTATTGCGAGTTGGGTGAATTTGTCGTGAAAAAGTTGCGGAATGGGAACGCCAGAGGCCTCCGCAGAGAGATACCAGGCAAATGCAGCCGTTGCATCGATGACCCCTGCGCAACCTGTTAAGGCACACAGTGCGAGATTGAGATAACTCTGTCCATTTCCCTGTGCGGCTGCCACTGAAAACAATCTCATGGCCTCGCGTTTATCTTGTTTGACGGCTCTGCCATGAAGATACAATCTGCCCAGATTGTTTTGTGCGGGGGCGAAGCCCTTATTTGCCGCTTTGCTGTAAAGCTCAGCTGCTTTGCCCAAATTGGCTTTCACTCCATCACCGTTTTCGTAAGAGATTCCCAGCAAAAAATTCGCCAGAGGGAAATCGTGACGAGCACCGCGCTTTAGCCATTTGATTCCCAATTCAGTATCGCGCGGCACGACGTCACCACTCAGATACATCAAACCAAGTTTTACCTGAGAAATCTCCAAACCAGCCGTTGCAGAACGCATCATCAAGTCGAGCGCGTGTTCAGGATCTTTATGACCTCCCCAGCCGTTAAGGTAGGCCACTGCGAGATCGTGCTGCGCGACCGAATATCCCGATGCAGCGGCTCGCTGGAACCAGCGGATTGCTTCCGATTCGTTGCGTTCCACACCATTGCCTTGGAAGTAGAGCACACCGAGATTCGTCTGGGAGTCCGGTTCGCCCTGGTCTCCGGCTTTGCGAAACCAACGTGCTGCTTCCTGGTAATTCACCTGACCGGCTCGCCCCGAAGCATATGCTTTCGCTACCTGCACCTGTGCAGTTAGATCGCCATTCTCAGCTTTCGCGAGCAGCTTGCTGAATTGCGGTTCCCCAATCGGCTTCACGACTGTTGCGGCGAGATGAGATATAGATGCTGAGATCGCGAGAGTGATGAAAAAGTATCGTAAAAAAAATGAAGCGAAGCGTGTTTGACTGATACTCATGCCTGACATCACTGCACCACCTTGAAACAGAAAGAGGCTGCCGGATCCGGAATGAATCAGGATCGCGACAGCCTCCGATGTGTTCGGTCAGCTATTTCGCTAGCTGAATTTAATCTTGTGCCTTGAAACCTCTACCAATACGGGAATGCCATCCTGAATTTTCAGCCGTTCAATCTCTCCGTGTCCCATCTGCTGGCAATAGCGCACGAACGCCAGCCATGCGGGATGCAGTGATGCTTCCGTCTCGCCCAGGTTTGAAGTCGATCCCTTGCGGTGCGACTCCGGCGTGTTATCGCGATCACTCATCCAGACCCCGTCTGGTTAGCTGTTTGTACCTTTGACGGCATGCCTCGGTGACGGTTAGCAGCCCGTCAATCAATTTACATTTCGAATGTCACTCATCAATACGGCCTCGGATGACTGCTAGTTCCATGAGATTCACAATTGCGAAAACTACCTGGGATAAGTTTTTGCAATGTACTTTCTTGTTCATTTCCGAACAAAACTTGTGCGAATCCGGACAGGAAGATGCGATCCTGAGCGCGCTGGCAATTGATCTAAGTGTGGCTCGTGAGCGAGGGCTGCCGACTTATTGATTGTCAACTGCGTTGAATCGTTCACAGCATTCGACTGCGTGCTTGCCAGAGCCGCCGCGAACTGGGCACAACTCGGATCTTTACGATTCCGGGACGGGGGTGCCGTTCCATGTACACTTGTGCCGCGGAGGCAAGAGTCGTGGACACCGCGTACTTCGTGCATCGCCTTCACTTCGGCTTTCTGATCACATTCCATTATCTTTTTCCCCAACTGACCATGGGATTGGCGCCGCTGATCGTAATCCTCAAGACTATTGCTCTGCGCACCGAAAGCCCTGCATATGACAACGCCGCTCGCTTCTGCATGAGGATCTTCGGTATCAACTTTGTTCTAGGTGTCGTCACCGGAATCCCTATGGAATTCCAGTTTGGGACGAATTGGGCGCGATTTTCCCACATGACCGGTGGCGTAATCGGACAAGCGCTGGTGATGGAGGGCGTTTTCTCCTTCTTTCTGGAATCAGCATTTCTCGGGCTTTTCCTGTTCGGAGAAAAGCGGCTCAGTCGGGTTGCGCACTGGTGGACTGGGTTCATGGTTTTCGTAGGCTCGTGGTTATCTGGTTTCTTCATCATTGTTACCGACGCTTGGATGCAACATCCTGTCGCCTACACACGTTTGGCCGACGGCTCGTACCAGGTGAGTAGCTTTTCCGGTCTGCTTCTGAATCCATGGGCGCTCTTGCAATACGCGCACAATATGAGCGGCGCAGTGATTACGGGCACCTTCGTTATGTCTGCTATGGGTGCGTTTTACCTGCTCAACCGTCGCTTCGAGGAGTACGGCCGGATCTTTCTTCGCGTCGGAGTAATTGGCGGGTTCATTTGCTCTGTTCTGCAGATCTTTCCAACGGGAGATCTTCACGGGCGGTATCTGGCCAAGCACCAACCCATCACCACGGCGGCCATGGAAGGGCTCTTTCAGACTGAAAAAGGCGCACCGATGGTCCTGATGGGACAACCGGACGTTGAACGTCAACGCATCGACAATCCTCTTGTAGTGAACAAAGTTCTCAGCTTTCTGGTGTACGGAACCACGGAAGCGCAGGTGCAGGGATTAAATGCTTTTCCCCGCGAAGACTGGCCGACGAACATTCCTTTGCTGTACTTCGCGTATCACATCATGGCTGGACTGGGAACAATTTTCATCGCGGTAATGAGTCTTGCGGTTCTTCTTCTCTGGCGTAACAAACTCTTCGAGACGCGCTGGCTGCTGTGGATAATCATGTTGTGCCTGCCATTTCCTTATGTTGCAAATACGGCGGGATGGCTGACTGCGGAGGTCGGTCGTCAACCGTGGTTGGTGTATGGACTCATGCGGACTGCAGTGGGCTACTCCGCGAATGTTTCCGCCGGAAATGGCTTATTCACACTGCTCGGATTCATGGGATTGTATGCGCTTCTGGCGATCCTTTTTCTCTTCATCGTTCATCGTCAAATTGAGCATGGTCCAAATATTCATCCCAATGTGGAACCTCAACCGATCACCGTGGCTGGAGATTAATTATGGAGACGGTCTGGTTCCTTCTGGTCGCGTTCATGCTAGCTATGTACGTCGTGCTTGACGGATTTGATCTTGGCGCAGGTATTGCTCATTTCTTCGTGGCGCGCACGAACGAGGAGCGCAGGATGGTGTTGCAGGCTATCGGACCAGTATGGGACGGCAATGAGGTCTGGCTGCTTGCGGGCGGCGGGACTCTGTTCTTCGCCTTTCCACTTCTGTATGCCTCAAGCTTCAGCGGCTTCTATTTACCGCTCAACATGGTGCTCTGGCTACTAGTCCTGCGCGGAATCGGGATCGAGTTGCGCATGCATCTCGACAATGTTCTTTGGCGTGACTTCTTCGACGGATTGTTTGCTATCGGAAGTCTTCTCCTCGCAGTATTTTTCGGAGCAGCTCTGGGCAACGTAGTTCGAGGCGTGCCGCTTAATGCGGATCATTATTTCTTTGAGCCGTTGTGGACGAATTTCCTGCCGAGCGCGAACCCCGGTGTGCTCGATTGGTACACAGTGTTGACCGGAGCCGTCGCTCTGGTGGCGCTCACAATTCACGGAACCAACTATGTCGCCGTGAAGACGGATGGAGATCTCGCTGGTCGTTGCCAAGCTACCGCGCGCAGACTGTGGCCTGTGCTTCTCATTCTGACCATCGCGAGTTGTCTCGCGACGCTAATCGTCCGGCCACGCGTGCTGAGGAATTACCTGGAACATCCAATCGGCTTTCTCATTCCTGTTGTTGTTGCTGCCAGCTTGATTATGATGTTCACTGCTCGCCGAACCGGCAATGATCGTCGCGCGTTTTCTGCCTCATGTGCATATCTGGCGAGCATGCTTGGAGGCGCTGCTTTTGCCTTGTATCCAGTGCTGCTGCCATCCAGCAATCCTGGCACGGAAGACATCACGATCCACAACGCTGCTGCAGGTTCCTACTCGCTCACCTACGGCCTGATCTGGTGGTCGGTCGGCATGATCATCGCCATTGGATACTTCGCGATGGTCTACCGCATGTTCCGAGGCAAAGTCAGCCTGCGCTCCAGCGAGCACGGCTACTAAAGGCCGCGCTTACTATCCAACAGCCTCACGTTCTCGCTTGTACGGCTGATTCAGATATCTACGCGCTTCATCAAGAGCGCCTTGAGTGTTGTCGTTCGTCTGGAGTGCCTGACGGTATTCATTCGTGGCGCGTTCTCGCTGATCGGTGATATCGAAGATCTTGCCCAATTGAATGTGGCTCCAGACCTCGGTCCATTTTGGTTCTCCGTCGCCGCTCAACGCTTCACGATAGGCGTTCGCAGCAGATTGGTAATTCTTTTGGAGAAAGAAGACCTCGGCAACGCGATAGTGCGCAAGGGAGCTGTTGTGATTTGCATCTAGCGCCTTCTGATATTCCTTCAGCGCTTCCGCCAGATCTCCTTGAGCTACGAGTTGCTGCCCGCGCAATATCGCGACGCGCACACGCAGATCCGGTGAGTTCTTCAGCACCCAATTATTAGGATCAAGAATAATGCGACGGGGCTTACCGAAAGTTTCCACCGAATACGTAGACTCGGTTCCAACTACATCGATACGCTTCATCTCACTCTTGCCGTCGGTATCGACCCGAACCTCCAGAGGCATGCGGAAGAGATCAAGGTCCTGATTGATCTGTCCGACGATGCGGAAGCCTTTGTTATTCCCCAAGCGATACGTCGTGTACTTATTCTTGAACTCAGGAGCGCCGGTGCCGTCGAGCCACTGCGTGAAGAATGCTCCTAGTTTCTGGCCGGCATTTTGCTCCGACAGTTCGCGGAACTGATCTGTGCTGACCGACTTACCCGCATACTGCTGGGCAAGCGACTTCATGGTGCGGTCGTAGTTGGCATCGCCCAGTTGCCAGCGCAGCATGTGAAAGATCATGCCCCCTTTGTCGGTTACGAGAGACTGAAACTCGGGCGAGAACGGATCCAGTTTAGCAACTCCCGAAAGGGGAATATTGTCATAGGCCAATGCGCCGACAGCCATATCTTTGCAGGCCTCTTCGAAGCCGGCTTCGCCGGCTGCGTCCTGCACGTAACGGACTTCGCTGTCCCGAGCGGCGCCTTCGGTAATCCAGAAGTCGTCCTTGGCCGCGGGGCTGACTGACGCTCCCCACCACTGGTGCGCGAGCGTATTTGCCAGCAGGCGATAGTTGACCTTATCGCTGATTGCTTTCGAGGTAATCCCTGCAAGCTGTGGCGTCCAGGCGGCGGGGACAGTGTCATCGGGAAGTTCCACGATGCTCATGTTCGCGGTCGAGATCGGGCCATAGATGCTGGAGAAGAAGGCCAATTCCTTCGCTGCCGTCTCCGCGTAACTCCGAGCGAGATCTTTATGGTTAGGCTTGAAGTAGATCTTCAGGTTGCTGTCTGAAGTCTCGACAAAAGTTCCCGCGATGATGGTGCCGGGAAAACTCGGAGTATCCCAAACGAAGGTGACTGTCTTGTTCCCGCCTGCTGCGGGGCGCGACGGAGGCAGCTTCGGTGAACTGCCGATTACAGAGAAGAAAGCTGGAGCCGTAACGTTGATCGTTGCCGTGAAGCGGTTCGTGTTGTATCCAACCATCGGGAACCATCGTGCGGGATAGAGCAAATACGTCGTGTCTGGTCCAATTGAGGCCAGCTTCAGTCCCTCGACCGGGCTGTCATCGGCTTTGTCGAGCACGCCTTCGTAGTCGAACGTGAGCGTTTGCGACTGGGCTTTGCTCAGACCTTCGGGCAGAGAAACGCGAATCGTGTAGTCCTGGGTCACGCGCTCGGTCGGCATAGTTTTGCCCGCTTCGTTGGTCACGCGAGTCACGCGGAGCGCATTGTTCAGCTCGAAGACGGCAGTGCTGATGTTATCCAGCGCCGTGAATTTGACTTTTGCTTTTGCGGTGAGATGGTGGGTTTTCGGCGTCAGGTCGGCATCGATTAAGTAATCGTTGACCTGAATACGAGACCTCTCGGCAGCGCTGAGAGGTGCACTGATTGCCAGAATGCAGGCTCCTAAAACCAGCAGCCGAGTGAAGCAAGGGGGAACGCGCGCTGGAGCGAGCGTCCGTCGAAACAGACTCATTGATACTCCAGAGTAGCTACTCTTCTTACGATGCGATTGGGAATCCGGATAGATGCAGATACCGACCTTTCAAACCTCGAGGCGGGGTCTCACACGAAAGACTACCTTTATTTTATTAAACGAACGAGGCGTATAAATAGTTTAAGCCAAGCGCCGGTTTAGCCCTTCCAATCTGCGTCAGGTCGCCTTTTGCTTAACAGGTTGCGAGTTTAAGAGCGTCCTACCGATTGCCTCGGCCGCGCGCACAATGGCGGTCTTGCCACGCGCATCTGCGGCGTTTCTCAGCTCCTTACGCACGCCTTCGAGATTTCGAACCATCTCGGCCCGAGGATCGCCCTCGACAAGCAGTCGCCGAATCTGCCGCACTACGTTCTCAGGCCTGAAGTTCGACTGAATCAGCTCTGGAACGATCTCGCGTCCGGCGATCAGGTTCACCATGCCAAAGTTCTTGACCTTCACGAGACGTCGCCCGATTGCATAGCTCAGGCCGCTCACGCGATAAACGACGATGAACGGTGTGCCAATAAGCGCCGCCTCCACTGTCGCCGTACCGCTAGCAACGACGGCGGCTCGAGAGTGCAGAAGCGCAGCGCAGGGGTCATCAACAAGATGAACCCGTGCTCCGCCGGTCTGTTGCGCCATCCAGTCCCGCGAAAGAGTGCTCGCCACCGGAACGAGGTATTCGTACTCCGGTCCTAGCTCGCCTGCGGCTTGCAACATCACGGGCAGGTTCAGCAGGATTTCTTTCTTCCGGCTTCCCGGCAGCAGCGCGATCCACTTCTTACCCCCCTCGATCCCAAATCTTCGAGCAAACTCTTCCCGAGCGATTTGCGGAAGTGGCAAATCTGCCAGCGGATGTCCAACGTATTCGGCATCCACCCGCCGCTCACGGTAGTAGCTCTCCTCGAATGGAAAGATCACCAGCATGCGGTCGACGAACTTTTTCACGCGCCAAATGCGCCGCTGCTTCCACGCCCAAAGCTGCGGCGAGACGAAATAGACGACGGGTACTCCCATTGTATGCAGCTTTTCAGCGAGTCTCAGATTGAAGTCCGGAAAGTCGATGAGCACGGCCACATCCGGTTTGCGTGAGCGTGCAACGGAGACCATGCGGAAGAACTCGCGATAGATCGTCGCAACATGCTTCATCACTTCGGTAATGCCAACGGCCGCAACCTTTCCGGAATCGATAATCGTCTCACAGCCAGCAGCGCGCATCTTCTCGCCGCCAACGCCGAAGAACTGCGTCTCAGTTCCCAGAAGCTTCCGCAACTCCGGGATGAGCATGGCGCCGTAGTTCTCGCCTGAGGCCTCACCGGCAGAGATGAGCACACGGCGCGCCGTGGTGGCGCTCACAGATGTGCCTGAAATCGCGATGTTACTGGAATTAGTGATGAATCTGTTTCCCGAAGAAGAAATTCTATTGTTTCTGTATGCTTTGCTGTTTACCGGGCATGAGGAGCTACTTTCCAAGCCTCGCCTGAAAGAAGCTGTCAATCACTCGGTCTCTCGATTGCGCGGCTGGCGAGCTTGATCGGAATCTAGAGACGCTTTCTTGCCTGTTACTGCTATTTCTGTGATGTTCGCAACATCACCACGCCATGGCCTGGCACCGTGGTTGAATAGTCTGAACCGCTAATCTTTACGTCAGAGTGCGACCAAAGCTCCCGTGCTTTGGCTGGCTTGCCTGCGATTCCGATGTCGGACCACTTTATGGTCATCTTGGCATCCTCTTTTGCACGATTGAAAAGCGCCACGGCATAGGCGCCGCCGGCTAGAGGACGAGCCCAGATCTCCTGGTCGCCTGATTTGGAAATGCGCGTTGCCTGTTTTCCGTCGCGATCCTGGTCGATAGCGATGACTTCTTTGTTGATGAGGATCTCGTGAATCGCAGGACTCATATCACGCAGATCATTGCCGGCGATGAGCGGTGCGGCAAGCATCGACCAGAGGCTCAGGTGAGTTCGATACTCGGTTTCGGTCATGCCGCCATTTCCGATTTCCAGCATGTCTGGGTCATTCCAGTGTCCTGGAGCTGCAAATGGTGCCAGTTGATCTTGATTGAAAGCGATTTTCGTCATTGAGTCCCAAGCGTCCCGGATGTCGCCAGTTGTGCGCCACAGATTTCCGCCGACATCAGGGCCCCACTTCCACACCTCATTCAGTCCGTACTGGCACAAGCTATAGACGATGGGCCGCCCACTAGCCTGCAAGGCATCGCCCATCTTTTGATAAATCGGCTGCATCTCCTGTTCGGTATAAATGTTTCGCGCACCGCACCAGTCATATTTCAGGTAATCGATGCCCCAGGCGGCGAACGTCTTGGCGTCCTGTTCCTCATGGCCGTAGCTGCCTTCATATCCTGCGCAGGTGTTCGGCCCGGGGGAAGAATAGATTCCCAATTTAAGGCCCTTACTGTGGACATAATCGGCCAGAGCCTTCATATCTGGAAACTTCTTGTTTGTGGTGATATTGCCGTTGGCGTCGCGCTTCTCGCCCTCCCACGTGTCATCGATATTGATGTACACGTAGCCGGCTTCTTTCATGCCGTTGCTAGCCATGGCATCAGCGATCTTGCGCACGGTAGCATCGTCAACGCGTCCTGCGAATTTGTTCCAACTGTTCCATCCCATCGGCGGAGTTTTGGCTAAGCTGTTATATGGAACCTTGTGAAGTGGAGGAGGCTCAATACGGGCCGGAATCGCTCCTTCGCCCTCAGGGACTTTGTGCGCGACAAGCTCCGTAAGGGGCGCGTCCGGGCGACGGCGCGTAGTCATATGCAGTTCATCGCCGACCAGCTTGCCTTCGTAGATCACACGGCGCAGAGTCTTGCCATCCTGCAGCGTTCCCGTGACGGTAAACGATTCGGAAGTTCCAGTGCTTTCGGTAAGGGTGTAATAGAACTGTGTTACCCGGATATGACCAGTGATCTTGGAGTCCTGCTGTTTCAAGTCAAAGTAAGCTTTGCGTTGGGTGCCATCCGGTAGCGGAGTCGCCGCGAGCCAATTACCGGTCAGGTTTGCGGCCAGACAGGATGTCGTGCTCAATGCAACAATTGCGAGGATGCGAAGAAGCCTCATTGCAGTGGGAGTTCCTCCTGGAACGTCGCCAGTACTTTCTCACATGAACGCATATTTTGATCACTGAAACAAGGCTGTCCTATAAAATGCGTTGTTTCGCATCGCAGCTCACAAGGCCGAATCACTTCGAAATGACTCACGGCTGGGCGGATCCTCTGGAACGAGTCATCGGCCGCTTTTGGGCTAAGTGCGTTCATGCGACTCTCGGCGTTCATAGTGTTTGGATCGACGTGCACACCATGTGGGACGGAATTGCTGCTTTGGTGCATGGGTTGTGATCAAAAGGATGGATCGTCAAGTAGAAGCGACGACATCCTGTTCGGCATTCAGGCGAAGACAATGTTTTGGGCCGCTCGCAGGAGCTTCAGCGATGTAGTCGATGAAGGCTCTCACAGCGGCTACGCCATCCCGATAGCCTTGCTCTACGGCAGGACGAACAATTCTGCCGTCGAAGTCGAGCAACGTCGCCGCCAAGGGCATAGCCGGCCGAATTTTAAACGCTTTGAGATAGCGGTAAGAATGCTCTCCGATTTCCAAGACTAGCTGCTCCGGACGCGTGCCCACTCTGGCCGCGTAGGTCTCGCAAATCTGATTCACACTCTCCAGCACCCGCAAATCGGATTTCACATTCCGCGACATCAGAATGTCGAATGCGCGCATGCCGACATCCAGAAAGGTTCTGATCTTCGGGACTACTTCTTTCTCGGCTTCAACGGCGATCAGGAATAACACGTCTGCCCCGAGTCGTATTGCTGGGATGATGGGTTGTTTGGCCACCAGTCCTCCATCGGACCAGAGTCCACCATGCATCTTCACCGGCTCATAGGCCATCGGAAATGCCGACGACGCAATTACTGCCTTCATCATGTCGTGCGCATACTCAAAGTGAGTCCGAACGAACTCAGCGTCCGCGCCGGGATCATTCTGTAATTCTTCAACCTTCTTGTTAGCGAAGAACTTTTCGCGTCCGGTGTAGAGCTCGGCAGCGGTCATTACCACACGCATTGGAGAGCGACGAAGCCGGCGCAGATGAATCCGGTCGCGCAAGAAGCGGGAACGCTCGTAATTTTGAAACAAACCTGAATCGAGCGGCGAGCGCAAAATCTTTTGACTCAGGCGGCTCACGCGATTCCGCAGTATCGACCACGAGAGCGCGCCCACCAGCAAGGCAACTCCCAACCACAGATCGTTCCGAGGTGTAAGCCAAAAAACCGACGCAGCCCTGAACTCCACGTGGGTCGAGACCAGCAGCCAGCATATGAACCCCAGCACAACCGTGTTTGCTATCAGCGACCAGGTGAGCTTCTTCTTGTTTGGCGCCCAACGTTGGCCGCGCATGGGGTGAAGCAACACATAAAAGAGGTAGGAGAACTCTGTATAGGAGAAAAGGACAATGCTGCCCGCCACTCCGAGCAGCAGCCACGTTAGCAGAGGATTGTCTTGATGAAAGAAAATGCCAAGGCCATGCAGCAGAACACCTGCGGCGTTCCCGAATCCGGCCGTAGCCGCGATGAGTCCGGCGAGAACGATGATGTATCGCGACCAATCGATGCCCACAGTAGCGGGGGTGAGTTGCAGCCATCCTTCGACCAGCGGCTCTGCGTTTCCCAGGTACCCGCGGCCGTGTCCGGCATAGGAAGCTGCGTTGATCGCTCCAATCGAAGTGGATGTGAGAATGTGAGTGGGAAGGCGCGCATCCTGTAGAGCTAGCAGCACGCCGGCTTCATACGCGCCACGGGCACCCCCGCCCGACAGGACCACCGCTATGCGTCCGGTGAAGTTCCTCCACAGTGTGCCAGCGTTCTGTGGCAGGCTGGCCCGAAACTCTTTGCGCTCGTCTTCGAGCAGGTTTGGAGATTGGGAACGGAGGTCGATGAGCGAAGGATACCGCGTTTTCGTGATCGAGGTGTGAATTACTAGGGTACTTGGATATTCTGTTCGCCTACCCAGCAGGAGTTCGGTTTCGAGTCAGCTCAGAATGTTACACTGCGCTCTTTGACATGCCCCGACGCTTAGCGGTTCGAGGGTTGCTGATCCTCACAGCACTATTCTCGATGTCGTGCAATGACCCTGCACGCCCAAGAAAACGCATAGGAAAGTCGACGAATCCTGCTGCCCTCTGCGCGTGTAAGCCGACTCACATCACAAAAGATGACTGGCGCATAGAGTTCAAGAATGGGTCCCTGCCATCGATGGAGCCTGCGGAAAGCAGTGTCGAAACAATACTCCACTGGCCGGAAGGACTCGAGCCCGGCCCGCGTAGCGCACGGACCGGAAAGGAACTTGTTCTCTATCGGATTCCCAGAGCTTATCTGCAAACAGTTTTCTTTCGCAGCAGTGACTGCGATTTGCATTTGGAAATCTCCGAAACTCCAAACAAGAGCGCACCTCGCATGATCGTCGAGACTCCGGGCACGATGGAATATTGCGAGCCAAGAGCCTCTCTCTTTGTCGATCTAAAGCGAAGAGGAATTACAGTGACTGATGTGAATCAGGAGCTGTCACAGCCTGGCCAAGTGGAGGTCGTCGGAGTCGCTTTTAGAGATCAGGCGCATCCCGTCTGGTTCGCTCGAGGCAGCGAGAGGGTCACCACACTCTGGGAGCTGCACCCGGCTGTCGTTAAGACTCTACCTTGACGCAATAAGCTATTGGGCTTCTGTCATCAAGACGCCTGGCCGATCACGTCAGAGGAGTGCTCAAAGGTAATCACTCACTGGATTTCAGAGTGTAAGCCAAGGGGCTAACCTGTTTCGGATGCTGGAACAGAGGTCTTGGTTTTGTGGAAGCTAGGATCGTGAGATCGCGACTATCAGGGTGTATTTCGACCATTCTGGCCTGACCTCTCGGAACTGCTCTGGATGCATCCAACCTCCCGCCACTCTGAATTTTCGAGTGAAGGAGACCCTTGGTATGAATTCGGCAGTGAAGAAGATCTTGTCGGTTTTGGGCGCCCTCATCCTGGTGAGCGCCATTGCTCTGGCGCAGACAGACGCGTCCACTGGCAACTCCAGCAAGTCAAAGAAGAAGCACACAGCGCAGGCAAGTAGCAGCACTGCACAAAATAGTTCAACGTCCTATACCAGTCCAAGCAACAGCTCATCCACACCGACATCGACGGATACCGCAAGTCAGTCCAGCAGTGCTCTGCCGCAGAGCGATTCAACCGCGGCATCCTCGGCGAATTCTTCCATGGTGAAGGCCGGGAACAGCGGATTTGATGATACGTCATCCCAAAATGGAACTAATGCTGCCTCCGCTACTCAGTCAAGCCAGTCGTCCCAAACTCCAACTACTTACGGAAGCGGCACTTCGAGCCAGAGCTCAGTTGCCCCGATGGGCTCGCAGTCGTCCTCCTCAAATGCCATCAGCAACGGTCCAGTCGCAGAGACGGTTAGTGATTCCAGTGCAATGATTGGGTGGTCGACTAGCAGTGCTGCCAGCAACACCGGAGTAAAGTACGGAATAAACCGCGTCAATCTTTCCCAAACGGCGCAGGGCAGTGATGGCAGCGATGGCAAGAATCACCACGCCAAACTGGATGGACTCTCGCCCAGCACTCGCTACTATTTTCAGGTGACGGAGAACGGTCAGCCAGTCGGTGGGGTGGGAACTTTCCGAACGACCGCCGTGGGCGAACAACCAGTACAGAGCAAAGCGGTCATTCCGCAGAAGTAGATAAAGATGGCTGTACTAAAACTAAAAGCCTCGCTTTTGTAAGCGAGGCTTTTGTTGAAGTCCCGGCAGCCCTCCCCCAAGTTCTGCCTGAACAGCAGAATGGACTTTATGCGTTTTTTCGATCTATTACACGCGGGGCTTTGCCCAATTACCCAACTAAGGTTTGTACTTAGATTCCTACAACGGTCTTGCGCCCAGGGCGTACGCGTTCAAGCGCATGAACCAGCCTGCCTCGGCCGAATACCACGTCCAGGGAAATCCGTTTTTTACGTATTTGGTCTCGATCGACTGAATGTACGTCGCAACGCGGGTGGTGTCACCCATGATGATGGCTGCGTCTCCCACCAGAATCCACGGAAAGGGATCCTGAGCGTTGTACGACAGCGACGGCCAGCCCGGCCAAGCATTGTTCACACTCGTATAGGCTTGCTGAGAACGCGAATCCGCTGCTGCGATTACTCCTTCCAAGACGGGGAAGAGCTGGCTCGTGGCGTCCGGATACCACTTTCCCATGTTGGGAGCCACCAGGTTGCCGGCATTGTCTTTATACATTGCCCATGCGCCATTGCTCCACAGGCTCTCAATACCTTGAAGCATGTGATCGGCAGCTGCATTGTAGTAAGTGGCTTTATTCGCATCGCCGAGCGCATTTTGGAATATCGCGGCAAGGTCACGCAGTCCGCGATAAGCCTCGCAGTTGTCCATTAAGTACTTGATCTGGTAGTCAGGCTTGGCCCAAGTGAGGCCATCATTCTGCTGGGTCTGGATCAAGACTCCCCCAATGGAATCCAACTGCGACGCGATGCTCTTTACGTAATTTTGAGCAGCAGCATCGCCCGTCTGGTAAAAAGTCCAGGCGAGCGTAAGGAAAGTGGCGGCATACGAGTCGGTCGAGTCGGCGTACACCCTTGAGGTCTCGACTCCATTGTTGTAGTCGTAATCATAAGTTGTGCCGTAGAGTCCCCATTTGTCTGGCCAGTTTAAGTGATTGATATACCACTGCATCCACCGCTGGACTGTCCCGTAGCCGGCAGGATCATGCGTCAGGCCAATCGCGGCCAGATTGCTGTAGTACGGGTTGATCTGCGACGCCCCATAAAGGATTGCTCCGCTCGCAGCGACGGAACTTGATCTCATCCATTGACCCGTGGCACTTAAGTTTGCCCGAAATGAAGAGTCCGGGGTCGGACTCGGAGCGGGGGTTGGAGTCGGCATGGGGGTTGGAGTCGGCGTGGGGGTTGGGGTTGGAGTCGGAGTGGGAGTGGGAGTCGCCGAAGGAGTTGAACCGCTTCCCGAACCCACGGACGTGGAAGGTATTGTGGATACCAGCGATGACTTCATGCCAGCACCGCCTCCGCAGCCTGCAATTCCTAACATCCCGAATAAAATCGCGAAGAACCAGCCTTCCGCCTTGCGAGAAAACCGCAAATGAGCCTCCAAGTCGGGGTTCCGACGTGAGGCTCAGATTACGTTCTGCTTAGGTTAATTTTGATCGACCGAAGCCCTTACACTAGGCCTCAATACCTACGTAGATCGTTGAAAACTAAAGCGCAACACAGATTAAGGCACGGAACACCTAGGCATGGCCTGACGCTTAAGGAGTCCCAAAATGCCGGCAGAGTTGCACGCCGAAAATGACAGGTATATCCGGAAGTAACAGCCCTCAAATTACCTATGAAACCTCGACGGGTAGTCGCGATTGAGGCCTAATAGAGAGGCTCGCTTGAAAAAAATCCCGTCCCGGAGTCAAGCTGGATGTCCTTGGGCCCATCCCTCGCGCAGATGCGCAGAGACAATCGCGTAACCGTTGTCCTTCCTGTGAAGATCTCGCCGCACGATGAGCCTACAAAGGTTCGGGCCGCATGTACTTGCGAAGTCTCTGGACGAGGTGCCAAGCTCATGAAGATCGACGGGGTCAGCGAGGGCGACATTCTCTGGATCGCACGCCATACACGGCGCGCGAAATTCAAGGTGGTTTGGATCGGCAAATCAGGATCTGAACAGGACGGCCAGATCGGCGTCGAAAGCCTCGAGCCCGAAAAGTTCATCTGGGATGATGATCTTCGCGGCAAGCTCGCCTAAACAGAAGTCATTCACATCTGATCACCTCCGGCTCCGCATCCCGGGTCTGTCGATTCGTCCGGTTGGGTAGAATGATCTGCGCTCCAAGCCGCCATGACTGAGTACCAACAACACCTCGACAGCTACACTGAGGGCAACGATCCCCTCGCTATGCAGGAGCAAGCGCCGATCATTCTGATGAATCTAATTAAAGGCGCAGCAGACACCGAGCTGCGCGCGCGTCCGGCTCCGGGAAAATGGTCAATAGGAGAAATCCTCGTGCACCTCGCCGACGATGAAATCGCGACCGCCTGGCGCTACCGCCAGATGATCGAGCACTGCGGTTGTGATCTCGCCTCATTCGATCAGGATCAGTGGGCCCGACTTGGGGACTACGCATCGTGGAATCCCAGTGAGGCGCTTGAATTATTCCGACTACTGCGTGCTGCCAACTTACGCATGCTGGCGAAGCTCAACTCGGAAGACTGGCAAAAGTATGGAATCCACGCCGAGCGGGGCAAGATCACTGTTGCCGATCTCGCGCGACACATGGCTGGCCACGACATTAATCATATCGATCAGGTGCGGCGCATTCTAGGTCGCGCCGAGGCAGCGGCTTCTTAATCGCCAACGCAAGCAAGGTTTAGCTTCAGGTACCAAAGGTCGATGTCATCAACTTCCCTTTAGGAATCGTTCCCCGGCAGTAACCTTCTTTCCCGCAGATTCCTGCCCTATCATTCCACTACCTGGAATGACTTCATGAAGAAACTCAAAGTCCTGGTCTCGCTGGTTAACAACGAGAACGAATATCAACGCGAGCAAGCCCGCGCGGTGACACAAATGGCGGAGCGCCTGAGCATTGAAGGAACTATCATTTTCGCTGACGGCGACGCCATCAACCAAAGCCAGCAACTGCTCGACGCGATTCAATCCCCGCCTGAAGCGCGACCTGACGCGATCATCTGCCATCCTGTGGCACAGCACAGGACTATCTCAAGTCGCGCGTACAGCAGTGTCACATGGAATTGAGTGGGCTGTCGTCAACAGGGACGTCGATTACCTGACGGAGCTGCGCGTGAATGGGAAAGTCCCAACCTTCTGCATCACCATCGATCAGGAGGGAAGTCGGCGCATCCAGGCTCGCCAAATCGCCAGTCTTCTGCCTCAAGGCGGAATGATTCTCTATATCCAAGGGTCGTCGGGAGCTTTCTCGGCAGAACAGCGGACGATTGGCATAGAACGCGCGAGGCCGGCAAACGTTCAGCTACGAATGTTGCGTGGACGCTTCACCGAAGAAAGCGGATATCACGCTGTAAAGTTATGACTGCGGCTAGCAACGTCAAAGCAGACGCATCTTGATCTCGTCTGCTCGCAGAACGACGATATGGCGCTCGGCGCAAAGAAGGCGTTCGCAGAAGAAGGCGGAAGATGGGCTCATCTTGCCTTCATAGGTTGCGATGCCAGTGGCAACGCCGGCCAAGAGCGAGTGAGGAGAGGAATTCTAATCGCGTCAATTGCGCTTCCTGTAACGACCGAACTTGCGCTCGACAGGTTTGTGCGTGCCTACGAAACGAGAGTCTCCCCGCAAGAAGTTACGGTGTTAAAACCCGAATCGTTTCCGCCAGAAAAGCAGCTCCTGGCTTTGTCGCCTGCCAAAGAATTTGCGGCGAGATCGATCTAATCGCGATTCCCAGCAGTTGCCCTGCCAATGGCTCCGACCGGCTCACAGGATTCTCGAGAGAACAAGTTACCGGCGTGTACGAGCGTAATGTTGCTTGCCAGCGGCATTGCTGAGAACCTGACTAATACCTACCCAAGTGCGTCTGGTCAAGGACTCTATGAAATCTCTGGCGGTGCTACTTTTTTTGTGTGCTTCTGGCGTTGCTCAGAATGCAATCACGTCGCCCGCCTGTCCGGTAGTAGTCTCCGTGGCCGGCACCGACGTTCGATTGCAGAGCGGCGATCACATCGTTCTCTGGTTCACGAATCAATCAAGCAAGATCGTCTCTGGAACTCAGTTCCGGCTGTTCGTGCTGGATAGCGCCGGAGCCAAGTACCGAGCCGCCGATATCTACTACTCCGCCTGGGAAACCACACCCGGTTCTGGCGGGCTCGTAGTTAAGCCGACAAAGGATCAGGAGAAGTACTTTGGTTCGAGGTGGCGAAACATGCGCGGAGTAGAAGTCCAGGTAAGCCGAGTGCTCTTTTCCGACGGCACGCAATGGCAGTCCGCCGGCAACGCATGCGATCGTGTCTTCATGAACGCCAATTTCGTACACGACATGAGGCGATGGAACAAGGAAGTACGCGCAGACTGGAATCGAATACATCCCGACGATGCAGTGCCATCCAGCTCCCTAGCTTCATGGCTAGATCCCAAAAATGACGGCTGGCGATAAGAAAGAGAGCTAAGTAGGGAAGTAAAGGACCGCCGCATTTCCTGCGCGATTTTTTCTTTGCAGCTCTACGATGGCTTCGGCGCAGCCTGTGCAGCAGTCTTGTCGCCCATCTCCCGACTGAGCCGCGCAAGTTCAGCCTTCTGCCGATCCTTCAGGAGCACGAATTCGAAGCCGTGATAAAAGGCGCGGCTGTACCGCACCGCGGCGTACACCTTGAGTGACGGCGAGAGCTCCATCTGTACCACCTCGCCGGAGCGCAACTGCTCCGACATCTGTGCTCCCATGCCGCCTTCTCCAAACTGCTGCCAACGGCCGCGAATACCGACCCTCATCTCTTCGTAAAGCCGATATGCGGTGAGAGGCTTGTCGAGGGGATAGCGGGGATATCGTCGCTTCATTTCATGCATACGGAGCACGCTCCACGCTCATAAAATTTTGTCACGCAAATACCAGGCAGCGGCAGCCATAAGCCCAGTTAACGCCGCCCATGCCCACGCCTGAAGACGGGAGTTCGAGTCGGCAAATCCTCCGTTCGCACGCTGCATTCCAGGAAAGTTTGCGCCGAACGCACCTACTGCAGATTCCCGGCACAGACCTGAAATCACCACTGGCCCGACGGCCCAGTTCCAAATCACGCAAGCCGCGATTTCATCTCGCGAAGGATAGGAAATGCGAACCTTCTGTCCGACCAGCAGATCCCTCCGCCAATGCCGGATCGCAAATCCCCCATCACTAGCGTTCACGAGAACGGCTTGGAATTCGCCGCCTCCGTCCTGTTGCTCAACCCGAACGGTTACTCCCGCCGGCTGATTCAGCCGGGGGTCCCGGCGCCGATCCACTTGCTCAGCGGCAATTTGTTGCAGTTCTTCTGGATTCACCATGGCCGACGACACTACCAACGTAGAGCACTTATCGCAGGGAAGCAACGAACGAAAGTGTAAGAACCGACAGGGGCGGCTATCCTGAAGAAAACGTGACTCTTACGTGCATGACTATCCCGACGACTGGGTGTATGTGAGAGCCGTCTGAAGGCGGCATCAGAATCGGAGCAAGCCTGGCCCAAGACCGCTGTCAAGAGTGTTGCTGATGGAGGCGGGACCAAATGGTGTTTTTTGAAGCCGTCATCTGAGTCGGCATCTTTAAAGCCTCTCATCCTGAGGCCTTCTTCTGCAAAACCACGGTGGCGGGACCTGAGTGAACATTGGGGACGTCAGACTCTTTTTCCCCGACGGCCGAAGGCAGAAGTCGACGCCATCGTGGCCTCACAATAAAAACTGAAAATTCCAAGGCGGAGCATCGGGCCTCAGAATGACAATCTTTAGAGTCTTAGACCCCCGATGACACTCTTAAATAACCAAAGCTCAGAGTCGCCAAATCCGGGGGCTCCCAGGATGTCTCCTTTGGTACCTTGGTTAAATGGCGACCAGCTCCAGAATGGAATAGGGCCCATAGTTTCTACCACCCGCTTTAATCGAAGGAAACATTTTGCAGCCAATTCGGCATACTCTTCTTCAGTCCGCTCCTTGCCGCCAGGAAGAACCATCATTGCTATGTCGAGCTCCTTGGAGAGGTGTGGTCCTGGCGTGGACGGAACCACAGTTTCGATGAGCAGCACCCTGGCGTGCGGCGGCATATCGCGACGAATCGCGGACAGGATTTTGATGGAGTCCGCATCGCGCCAGTCGTGGATGATATTCATCAGCAAGTAGGCATCAGCCCTAGGCATGCAGTCGGAGAAAAAATCGCCGCTGACCACTTCCAGCTTCTCGCCTCTTTCCGGCACTACCTCCGCCACAACGTGCGGCTGATCGAAAAGAATTCCCTGAGTCGTCGGCGAGGTCCTGAGAATGGCACGCAGCAGGTGTCCGCGTCCGCCGGCGATGTCGCTAATAGTCGCGAATTGGGAGAAATCGTACACCGGCAAGATCGCCGCAATGTCGCGGTGTGATTTCGAGCTCATCGCCGCGTCGAAAATGTGACATTCCTCTGAATGCTCCGCGAGATAGGTGAATACACCGCCTGCGTGCCGTTTTGCGAATGCGGATTCGCCGGTGCGCAACGAATGTTCCAGTTCTTCGAACGCGCTCCAGAAGACCGGCAAACCCAGCATGCGCACATAGTCACGCAGAGAGGCAGGATGGTCCGACCGCAGGAAGCGTGATGCCTCATTGTGATGCCAGGCATTGTCTTTCCATTCGAAGATCCCGACTGAGGCCAGCAGACGCAGCACTCGATGCAGCGCATCCGGGCGGATTCCGCTGGCTTTCGCCAGAGATTCAGTGGATTGCGGCAAGTCGCCGATGTGATCAGCCACTCCCAATTCGGCAACCACGTGCACGCACCGCGATGTCCAGTATGCGGTGGTGAGCTGCATTACTTGGATGTTGGCGAAGCTCTGGGACGCCGCGGGCATGGATGGGACGGTGCTGGCGGTCATGGGAATCTCCTGACAGAACAGCGAATTCCAAATCCTCATTCGCTTGTCTTTTGTGGTGAGCAGTTCTGGCAACATTCTACGAGGGAAACGCTGTCCCGCAACCGTGCCACGCCCAGTGCCGTTTGGCTCAATGAACGCTGAGCATAGAGTCATGAGAACCAAGAGTGTCGTCGTGCAGGCGAGAGAACAAACCAGTCCGCCTTCACTGCAACCGGCACCCGAGTTGGCATGACCAATACAAGACTCTTCCGCTCTCAACTCGCGATGGCTGGACTCTCCAATGAAACACCAGGTGACCATAGTCACTTGAAAGCAGACTGTCGGCTCAGTACAGTTCTACAGCCACGCAGACGCTCAATTACCCGCATCGGAGCATGGTTGTGCAACCTGCAAATGAACTGCTCGACCTCAGTCTGGTCCATCGCTTCTATGTGGCAATATTGGAAAGCAGCCTGGGCTATCTAGTCCCTGTTCCACAGGGAGTCGTTCAAGCGCAATCCAAAAGTGATGAAAACGACGTGCTCTCCACCTCTCTTCGGTGGCTCGGCATGCTGGATTTAGCCGTCTCTCCTTCCATGCTCCGCGATCAGCTTCATGCAACCCAGCATTGTGATAGCGCCGAGGCTTTATTGCGTTATTTTGTCAGGAAATGCTCGCTGAACGATCTTGACCGAGACAAAGCAGATTGTGTGCTGGGCTTTCTGTGTCGGCGGCCGGAGGCGGGATTGTCTGATGTACTCAAGAAACTGCCCGTTCGCCCCGATTACCTCGGCCATGCGACCCACGCATTCGGGACTGAGATTGATCGCGTATTGGCAGGGATGCAGCCGGGCGAGCTGCCTGCCGAGCACGCGCAATTGATGCGGGAATACGAGTTTTTTTTGCAAGAGCTAATCGACTTGCGCACCTTCGATCAGCTCATGGACAGCGGCATCCTGGGCCGCATACACAACCTGAAGAAATCGTTTGGGACGTCTTTTTATCATCCGGGAGTCCTTACCGTGACTGGAGCCTTTAACGGGATTTTCGGGAAACGATTCGACGATCTTTTCTTTGAAGCGACCAGGCAAATCAAGAGCTTTGCAGAACGCGCACAGCAAGAGGGCACGAGTATCATGAGCCGAGTGGACGGAGAGGTCAGGGTCAAACACCTCACCGAACTGCAAGATGAGCAGATTCTCGGTAAGGAATATGGTCGGGCTCGCGAGGATTTCGAGAGGGTCTCAACCTTCAAGAAAGCTGTGGATAAACGCAGCGCCACTCTGCCGACGGCAGTTCGCTCAAGTGTTGTTCCCGAAACATCTGCCGCATCAATGTCCGCAAGTTCCAAACGCGATGTCGGTGATCGATCTATTGAAGCAGTAACGGGGGCTTTCACATCCGTACAGGCGAGTGAAGAGGAATCCAAGTTCAGGCAAACATGCGAGCAAATCCGTATTTTCGTACAGGCCGCTGATCCCAAAGTCTGCTTTACCGTACCGCTTCCAAAGATGAACGTTTCTTTAAGTGCCCCGGAAGCCGATGCTTTTCGCAGTGCATATGGCTATGAGAAGAGTTTTCGTGCGAGCTACGCGGATGCCCTAGTGAGTCTGGTTACAGCGAAAGTACGAATCTGCACTGAGTTGCTGGAGTTCAAGCACAGGAGAGGCTCGGCATATGCCTGGAAGCCGCATGCCGACTCGCTGATGTACCTCATGAAGATGTTCGAGCGATTGCAGCATCAAGCTAAAGAAATCATTGCCGCAGCCCAGCTCCGTGGATTGACCGATAAAGCGGATGTAGTTAACACAACCCTCGCTAAGGTGCATTCTGAACTTCAGGTCGCAACCAAGAGCTTGCAAACTTTGGATGCCGTCCGCGCGTGAGATGGAGCGGAACTTGCCAACGTATCTTGTGCGTATTCCTCGCCGTGGACTGGCTTGGACTTATCCTCCACCTGCTTCGTAATGCTTTTTTGGGAATTTATTAAATCCGCGATCGCAGAGGCCTTTCGCCAAGATCTGCTCCGAGCCATCAGGGCAGACACAAGCTGTTCCCATCTCGGCCAATCGCCAGCCGGCGATCGCGGGTCGGCTACATCGAACAGCAAACGTGAGCGCGTATGTCGCGAGCTGGCTGGCCGCCATGGTTAACCGCAGTTGGCGGCATTGCCTCAGCCGTCTGCTAGAATGCGTGCCGTGAAACGACGAACATTGCTCCAGGCGCTTCCTGCGGCGGCACTTCTTCCCGGATCGCTTTGGGCCACTTCGCAACAAGACAACACGAATCCGAAGCAAGCGTCGACCATGGTTTACGAACTCCGGGTCTATCACGCGACCCCTGGAAAATTGGGAGAATTGCTGGCGCGCTTCCGCGATCACACGATCAAGCTTTTTGACCGGCATGGAATCAAGAGTGTCGCTTACTGGACACCTGTAGATGAGCCATTGAAAGGCAATACCCTGGTCTACATCCTGCAACATCCCAGCCGCGAAGAGGCAGCCGCCAACTGGAAATCCTTCCAGGAGGATGCGGAGTGGAAGAGTGTTAAGGAAAAATCCGAAGTGAACGGCAAACTGACCGAAAAAATTGATTCCACCTTTCTCGCCCTGACCGACTTCTCCCCGCTTTTGCGCTAAATGGTCACGGGGCTGCCTGCTTGTTGCTAGATAGTGCTCTTGGCTGATTGGCGCAGAGGCAATGACCAATTCCCTGCACCCGTGATGAGGAGAAAAATCAAACCAAGCACCATGCGCGAGCATGGGATTCTGAACCGCGTGCTGCTGGCCTATGACGAAATCATTCGGGCGCATTCGTTCCAGGCAGGATTTCCCTCCACAAGCCGTCACCGATGGCGCGACCATCATCCGGAAGTTCATTGAGGAGTACCACGAGAAGGTTGAGGAGGACCATCTCTTCCCACGCTTCCGCAAGGCTGGCAAGCTCGTGTCTCTGGTGGATACACTTCTGAAACAGCACCAGGCCGGCCGACGAATCACTGAGCGCGTACTTGTCACAGCCCTGGTTTCGAATTGCTCGCCCATCGCGTCGTACTCGTGCGGCGAGACGATCTTGTGCAGCTCGGGAAAAAGGACCGTGTCCTCACGCGCCTCGTGCGGCGCATACATGCGGTTGAAAGCTTCCAGGTCGGTGAGGCGATTGCGGTCGTCCTGCGTCTTCAGGTCCTCGTTGGTTGAAACCTCTTCCTCTTCGTCCTTCTTTTGCTCAGCCAGCAGCGAGGTTGCACTGCCTAGCACTCCGATGCTTCCCAGAAGAGGAAGCGCTCGAACAAACTCCCGGCGTGTCTGGTCGGCACAAGATTTCGTAATCGCGCATTGCGTCCTCCAACGAAAAATTATGCCAATTGCTCCTGACGGTCTATTGTCCCACCTGATACCTGAGCACAGACAAATTGGAAAGATAGGCGTATCTCGCATTTCGTGTCCCCAATCTGCGATTGGTGTGCTGGAGCACTGCGTATTGAAACGCCCACTGCGACTTCCTTCGGAGTCAGGTACTCTTGAGTCCGTTTTTGCTTAATGTCTGGGATTGGTGCCACGATGGGAATAAGGTTGCTATCGATTCTGCTGCTTGCATTTTTCATTTCACACGAAGCAGTCAGCATTCAGTCAGCAGTCAGCGACACCAAAGAGAAAACTTTGCCATCGTTGGTTGGAATCGCGCACGTCGCGTTTCGAGTGAGCGATGTTGCGAAATCGCGCGCGTTCTATCAGAAGCTGGGATTCGAGCAGTCGTTCGAGTTCAATGATCTGGGCAACCCGCCCGTTTCCTACATAAAAGTGAACGACCATCAATTCATTGAGCTCTATCAGCGCAAAGATGATTCACAGCCGATTGGATTAATGCACCTCTGTTATGAAACCAACGACATTGAGGCGTTGCAGAAGGAATATGTCGAACGAGGGGTCAAGGCACCGGAACCCAAGAAAGCACGCGCCGGCAACATGCTCTTCATCATTCATGATCCAGCAGATCAGGTGCTGGAGTTCACTCAGTACATGCCAGGATCCCTTCATTATCAGGATCGTGGGAAACATCTCGGCGCAGCTCAAGGAATCATGCATATCGAGAGTGTCCTGGTCGGAGTCCAGGATCTCGCGAAATCGCGCGCTCTCTATGCGACCAAGCTGGGTTTCGAGGACTCAGGTGGACAAGGCGTGATAACTCTGCGACTGCCAGGGAGCTCCGGTCAACAGATAGGACTGGAATCAAATAATCCACTTCCGATGCCTCGGATTGCTTTTTCCGTAACAAATGCCGGACGCATTGTGAATGATCTGCGTCAGCGCGGAGTAGTCTTTGACCAGGAATCTAGCGTCTCCGATCCAGATGGTGCCATCGTGATGTTTACGGAAAGAAAAGAACAGAAGAACGCGAGGCATTAGTGCACCACGTCGTCAGGAGATCGGCGTAGAGATTGGTGCTGCTTGGGTTCATCCGCCTTCTGCTGCTGAGTTGCCGGAATGCAATTCGGCGAATGCCAGTCCGGCTCGCGAGCAACTTCCTTCTTGTAAGTTCCCTACCAGAGTCGTTCTTGCTCATTGAGCGGACATTCTTAAGAATGGCTCGCGAACGAGAAGGCGGTTTCAGCATGCGAAAAATCGTGTGATTTGAACCCAATACTTGCGGACCACATCCTCAGTCCTAAGATGACCGCCACTTGCGAGCAATTTAAGCTTGATCCCCGAGCGCAAGGCAAAACGCTCTACCGATCTCCACGGAATGTACGGATCGTCCTTGGCGTGGAAGATCATGATCTTGAAAGGCGTGAGTTCGTGAATATGATGCGTTGGATTGAAGAATCTGCCGTTTCCTAATTTGGCCCAGTTCTTCTCCGAAAGGCGATAGCCATTGCCAAATGCGTCGCGAATGTATGCCGCATAGCTTGGATTCGATGTTTCTTTCTTTTGCTCCTGAGGGAGGATGTTCCAGTTGACAACAGGACAGTTCGCAATCACCTTGCTCACGCGCGGCTCAAGGGATGCAAGGATTGCGGCGGTTCCACCGAAGCTTCCGCCGATGACGTAAATCTCTTGTGGTGAAAGTGCGAAGGTCTTGCCAAAGGCGGCTTCACGAATTTTCTTGGGCAGTTCGTTAATGATGTCGCTCACATCTTTGTCTGGAGAATTTTCAAGAAAGCGGCCGCCGCTCTCCCAAGCTCCTCGCCAGCGCGGATAGATTACCCAGTACCCTTTTTGGGAAAGAAATTGCGCGAGTGCTTGTTTTCGCGGAACCGAAGGCATTCCGTCGCAGAGGATGATTAGCTTCTGACGTTTGATATGGCGAGCAGGCGGCAGGAACTCAGCGACGATTTCCTTGCTGAAGGTGGTTCGATACATCTATTCGAAGAGGTATAGGCGGATCCTCGCAGCCATTATTGCGGTGGGGCGTTGTCGATCCTTATCTGCTCATTCAATTCGATCTATTCTCGTCGCCGACCTCGATTGACATGCTCCCCCTCCATGCCCTACCTTCGCCTGTTTGTCCCAATCCAATATGACTCGATCGATTGCAGCATTCCTGCTTGCTTGCGCTCCATTTCTGCTCTCTCAAACCTCCTCTCTCAATGTAAGCGGCGCTCCACAGGCGCGTCAGACGGAACGTCCATTGCAACCAGCTGCTCCTCCGGTCGTATTGGGCGCGGTGAGTGCGTCCCATCAGCTGCCGAATGGTGTCGAAGTAGCCAGCGAAAACGGACGTTTGCAGATCACTGTCCTGCAAGATGACGTGATTCGCGTTCGCGCAACTCGCGGTTCGGAGTTTCCGCAGAAGTATTCTTATGCTGTGCTGCCGGTTCCTGCAGGTGCGCAGGCTGCAACGGCCAAGGCGCAGGTGCGAGAGGCTGCTGATCGGATTGAGCTAACTACGCAAGCTTTGCAGATTCAGGTCGATCGTCGCAATTCAAGCGTTAGCTTTCTCGCGGCAGACGGCACTCTGATCTCACGCGACGCGGCTGGTATCACGTGGCAAGGCGAGGCATTCACCGTCACCAAGTCAATGCCGCAAGACGAGCACTACTTTGGACTAGGCGACAAGGCGGGCCCACTCGATCATCGCAATCAGGCGTTCACGATGTGGAACACCGACGCCTACGCGTGGCAGGAGTCCACCGATCCTCTTTATAAGACCTTGGGATTTCTGCTCGCTGTACGTAAGGGAACGAGCTACGGAATTGTTCTCGACAATACTTACCGGCAGCACTGGGATTTAGGCAAAGCGTCGGCAGACGAGTACTCGTTTGGGGCCGATGGCGGCGAGGTTGACTATTACTTCATTTATGGGCCTCGTCCGAAGCAGGTGGTGAGCACGTTTACCGCGCTGGTGGGTCGTGCACCGCTGCCTCCGCTGTGGAGCCTGGGATTCCAGCAATGCCGATACAGCTACTTTCCCGAAAAGCGCGTGCGCGAGGTGGTGGAGACCTTTAAGCAGAAAAAAATCCCACTCGATGTGATTTATCTCGATATTGATTATCAACGCGAGAATCGCGTCTTCACCGTCGATCAACAGAGATTCCCGAATTTCACAGGGATGATTGCAGAATTTGCAAAACAAGGTGTGCACACGATTGCGATTACGGATCTCCACATCAAGCAGGAGCCGGGATATGCTCCGTACGATTCCGGCAAAGCCATCGATGCTTTTATTAAGAATCCAGACGGAACCGAATACGCCGGCAGAGTCTGGCCGGGCATTAGCGTATTTCCTGATTTCGCGCGCAAGTCTGTCCGCGACTGGTGGGGCGGTCTTTACAAAGACTTTGTGAAGGATGGCGTCGCCGGTTTCTGGAACGATATGAACGAACCTTCCGTCTTCGCTGTTTCAACCAAGACCATACCTGTCGACTCTGTAGATCGCGTGGAAGAGCCTGGACGGCCCGTTCGTGAGACAACACAGCGTGAGATCCACAACCTGCTCGGCATGCTGAATTCGCAGGGAACTTATGAAGGTTTGCTGAAACTTCGTCCAAACGAGCGGCCCTTTGTGCTCACGCGCGCTACTTATATCGGCGGACAGCGGTACGCTGCTACCTGGACCGGGGACAATTCAAGCACCTGGAATCACATGCGCATTTCGGTTCCAATGCTTCAGAATCTGGGGATCAGCGGGTTTCCCATGGTGGGAGCCGATATCGGCGGATACAAAGGAAGTCCGGAAGCCGATCTGCTGACGAAGTGGCTGGAGCTCGGCGCCTTCAATCCGATCGATCGCGATCATACAGAAAAGGGAACTGCCGACCAGGAGCCGTGGGTTCACGGTCCGCAGCACGAAGCCATTCGCAAGCGCTATATAGAAGAGCGGTACCGGCTGCTTCTCTATATATACACAAGTATGGAACAAGCCACGCGCGACGGTATTCCGCTGATGCGTCCGATGTTCCTTGAATATTCCGATCAGGAGCCTCTGATCACAGAAGGTGCCTGGGCAAATAATCAGTACATGTTCGGCCACGATCTACTTGTCGCGCCGGAGCCATACGAATTTCTGCAGGATTTCCGAGTCATGCTGCCAAGCGGGAACCTCTGGTACGACTACTGGACAGGTAAGATGCTTCAGCCGGGCGATCTCACAGTCAAACCGGCGCTCGACATTCTGCATGTCTATGTTCGGGGCGGTGCGATCATCCCGCGCCAGCCTTTGGTTCAGAGCACAACGGAAAAACCGCAAGGTCCACTGGAACTCCGCATCTACCCAGACCGCACCTGCCAGGGGTCGTTATATATGGATGATGGCGTCAGTTTCGATTACACGCAGGGGAAATATCTGCGCGTCGATTACACCTGCGAGGGATACCAAGACGCTTTGCGCCTAAACATTTCGCCGCAGCAAGGTACGTTCACTCCCTGGTTCAATGAAATTCAGGCGGTCATATATGGCGTGAAGCGCCAGCCTGCCACCATCACTCTGGACGGTAAGGCCGTAAACCCAGCATCGTTTGATGCCTCTGCGCAGACACTCACGTTGCGCTTTCCCAGTTCAGCTCGCGGTGCTGAACTGAGACTGAGTTGCGGAACCACGGAGCAGAAGAGCCAAGTATGTTTCACTATGACGCAGGGTGCTTCTTCGAAGTAATGGCTCTGCGAACGCAGGGCGCGATTCCCTTTCGGAGATAATCGAAAGCGGCAGCCGTTTGTCTCTGTTGCTCTTCCCATACTGCTCTTCGCCTGCGGGAACCGCTAACAAAGCTAGTTCGTACACGTCTTGAGAAACGATGAGAGGTCGAAAATGAGACTACGAATGATTGGCCACATAGGAATTTCAGTTCTGGCTATCATCTTGGGCGCAACCGGGTGGGCACAGGACCAAGGCACCGACAACGGCCGAGAGTTTCACTGGACGGGAAAGCTGTCGCCGGATCAAGTAGTCATGATCAAGAACATCAATGGGGACATCGAGGCTACGGGTTCGGCAAATGGCGATCAGGTAGAGGTAAGCGCCGTAAAGAGCGGCGAGAATGCGCAAGACGTCAAAATTCAAGTAGTCAAGCTTAACGATGGTGTGATGATCTGCGCGCTATATCCTGGATTCTTCAGCTCCGACAACTGCGAGTCGAACTCGCATTTCGGCGGCAGCCACAACAACGCGAAGGTTGACTTCACTATTCACATGCCTCGCAACCTTCGCTTCGTGGGCAAGAGTGTGAACGGGGGCGTTCGCGCGGAGTCCATGGGACGATATGTTGAAGGCGACAGCGTAAATGGCAGCATTAACATTTCGACGCTAAGTTGGGCATCGGCCAAGAGTGTCAATGGATCGATTCAAGCGAAGATTGGAAGAGCCGACTGGTCAGGTGATCTGGAATTTAAGACGGTGAACGGAAGCGTCAAGCTGGAGCTGCCCTCGAATCTGAACACGGAGCTGGACTTCAAAAGCGTGAACGGGCGTCTGGAATCCGACTTCCCCCTGACGATGCAGGGCAGCATCGGAAAACATTCGGTCCACGGCACGATTGGCAATGGTGGCGGGCGGTCGTTGGATATCAAGACGGTCAACGGTGGTGGCGAGCTTCGCAAAGAGGCGATTTGAGGCTCCTTTGCAGCCATCAATAGGCGCAGTATTACGCTCCGTTGCCGAGTCTTCCCGCATTGCGAGAACGCTTTTCCCGACACTGGAACGCCGCAGCATATGCTCACACCCTTGGCATCTGGAGAAAGGGATGCTGCTGCCAGCGTGAGGTGCCCGCCAAATTCACTGCTAATTCGCTGATCAGAGGACTAACAGTGAATTAACAGTGAATTTATCAGCGAAAATAACAGCGAATTTCTTCGGCTGCGTGAAACCCGCATAAACACTGGAGATGCCTGCGAGAGCAGTGAATTAACAGTGAAGCAACAGGGAAATCCGCTGCCGGCCTGGTATCGCTCTGCGCCTCCGAGCCATTCCCAACGAGTTCCATTTTCAAGCCTCACTCTTACTCTGCTATCACGAAAACAAGAGTGAGACAAGGTCCAGATTCAAATCAGACCTGCTATCGATCGCTGACGGGACCGAGATTCGTATCATCTCCAGCAATTCTCTGTTTCTGCATCAGCAGCATGCCACTCCGCTGGGCGGCTTCCTGCACCAGGAAGCCCATCTTAGGATGCGTGGACTCCATGTCCACCGGGAGCCCTTGCTTCAGCGGGACGTTGTACTCTGCCGTCTTCCAAATCGAGCTTCCACGCGTGAAGGGGACACACCACGCTGTTACCCGATACGATCCCGTCACTTAGGGGAGAGGCCGACAGGATGCAATATTCGCAAAGCATTCCAGCGATACAAAGGCTAGATAAGCTGCAAGAAAGAGAAATGGTGGGCGCTATAGGATTCGAACCTATGACTTCCACCGTGTGAAGATGGCACTCTACCGCTGAGTTAAGCGCCCGAAAGATCGCGGTAGGATCAGGATAAAGGCGGCGATAGGCGATAGGCAATAGGCGAAGGGAACAGTACCGGCTGGGGTAGCCGTTGGGTGAATGAGAGAAATATCAGATCCCTCGGCACGCCCGAGACAGTATGTCAGATGGCTGCGAAGCTGAATAGCGAGGGCAGGATGAACACGATCATCACCACGAAGCAGGATGAACACGATCATCACCAAGAAAAGGACAAAGATCACTAGCAAGAAGACAAAGATCACTAGCAAGAAAATGACAGAACTGACACGGTGTGGTTGGGCTAAGAGTGAGTTGATGATTCGGTATCACGACTTGGAATGGGGTGTGCCTTTGCACGATGACGCTCGCTTGTTTGAGTTTTTGTGTCTGGAGGGAGCACAAGCGGGCCTCAGTTGGGAGACCATTCTGAGGAAGCGGGAGAACTATCTTCGGGCCTTTGAGGGGTTTCGACCGGAAACAGTGGCGCGGTACACGGCGAAGAAAGTCACAGCGCTGATGGCCGATTCGGGAATTGTGCGTAATCGCATGAAGATTGCTTCGGTCATTCAGAACGCTCAAGTGGTTCTGGCGGTGCAGAAGGAGTTTGGGAGCTTCGATCGATATATCTGGCAGTTTGCGCCGCAGAAGCGCGCTAGAGCGCCGCAGGCTATGGGGGATCTCCCGGCGCGCACGGAGGATTCTGATCGCATGAGTAAAGAGCTGCGCAAGCGTGGGTTTGGGTTTGTGGGTTCTACGATCTGCTACGCGTTCATGCAAGCTGTGGGGATTGTGAATGATCACAGCGCGAGATGCTTTCGTCGAAAGCAACTCTGAAGGCGACCGGGTGAGATCAGAAGTGGCGACGGCAGCTGCTGGGCGCTCAACGCACACGCCGCAGCCATCTGGATTCACCCGCAGCTACCGCCGGCGGGCGGTACTGCGGCCGGGTTCACAAAGCGTTACAATTAGCTGCCCTCGCGTCGGGGATATGCGTCTAATTTGGCTGAGCCTCGCTGAGGTGCTCTCTTACCATGCCGTTTTCGGACGAGCCAATCCGTCCTAAGTCACGTGAATCCAGTGGTTTACCTTCCTCTGATCCAACGCAACTTTCGTCGCCTGAAAGGGTTAAAAGGGGTGTGGGTACGATAGCTCTCAATCCGGAGGGGTATCGAGGCGTTGCCGGCACCGTTTCTGGCTCGAATGGTGGGCCAAGTCATGTTGCTACGGGGGCTGCTTCTCGTCCACTGAGCGAGATGTCGGACGCTGAAGTCATGCTGCTCGCCGGGACTGGCGACGACTCGGCATTTGGATATCTGGTAGAGAAGTTTCGTCGTCCGATCATTAGTTTTATGTATCGGATGACGCACAATCAAGCGATCGCCGAGGAGTTGGCGCAGGAAGTCTTCCTGAGGGTGTATCGGTCGCGCAGCTCGTATCAAGCTGAGGCGAAGTTCAGTACCTGGCTGTACCGGATCGCGACGAACCTGGCGGTGAATCATGCTCGGGATACGCGGTCTGAGCGTACGGCCCCGACAGTGAACTTGGACGAGCCTGATCTTGAAACGGGAACTACACCGGACGTGGCGGACGCCAAGCCGACGATTGAGGCGGACATCCTTCGCGAAGAACGCATGGCGGCGATCCGCAAGCATGTGATGGCATTGCCGGAGCGGCAGCGGGTGGCCGTCCTGATGCATAAGTACCAGGGACTCGATTACAAGGAGATCGGCAAAGTTCTGAAGTTGAGCGAGTCGGCGACGAAGTCGCTGCTGTTCCGCGCTTATGAGACGCTGCGCGAGCGGTTGAAAGAGTTTGTGTAAATGTTTTACTTCCGGGAAAGGCTGCAATCATGTTGTGCACAGAGTTAAAAGACGAAATCTTCGAGGCTGCGCTTTCAGGGGCGGCTCCGGGTGAGAGCGTAAAGGCGCACATGTCCGCATGTGCCGCCTGTGAACGTGAATTTGAGAGCCTGCGTTCCACTATGAACGTGCTCGATACGTGGACAGCGCCTGAGCCGTCGCCATACTTTGACGTGCGGCTCCAGGCACGTCTCCGCGAGCTGAAGCAGCAACCGCAGGGACTCATTGCGCAATGGCTGGAGAAGGTTGGTGTTCATCATCTGAGCTGGAAGCCGGTTGCGGCTAGCGTCTTTGCGCTGGTGATGGCGGTGGGCGTGTATGTCGAATTCCCCGGTTTGGGCGGTCGAAAACATCCAGTTGTGCAGGCGGCTTGCCCGGTTGTAGATTTGCAGGCGCTTGATAAGAATCAGCAGATTCTGAGCGAGCTTCAGGACCTGGATGAGGATAGCTCGAACGACAACTCGCAGGCTCCGATCAGCGAGTAAGAACATCGGGCAGAAGAATACAGACGGAATTCCAAAATGAAATTTCTGCGCCAATCCGCTACAGTCGTGTTGCTGGCTGGCGCTCTTTGCCTGCCGGGGATCGCGGCGCCGCAGAAATCAAATCAGAATCGCGCTCGCAATGAGCATGATCGGGAGCGCATGCCTGCGGGCCGAGTTCAGAATAATGCTCCCAGACCGGGAAAGTGGCTCAGCGAGCATTTGAATCTCTCGCCGGAGCAGCGGCAGAAGGAACTATCGAACGATCCGGAATTCAAGCAGCTCAATCCGCAACAGCAGCAGCACCTGCAGCAAAGGCTGAATCAGTTCAATAACCTGCCTCCTGAGCAGCAGAAGCGCACCGTAAAACGCATGCAGATCTTTGAGGCTTTACCGCAGGAGCGTCAGGATCTGCTGCGGAATTCGCTGCAGCAATTGCGACAGCTTCCCGACGATCGTCGTCGCACGGTGCGGCGCGCATGGCTTGGGCTGCGGCAGATGCCACCTGATCAGCAGGAGCAGACGATGAACTCCGATCGCTTCCGCTCGACGTTCAACGATCAGGAGCGTGCAACCCTCAAGGGATTACTCGATTCAGGATTCAATCCCGAAGACAGCAACGCGGGCGGGCCGAGGTAAAGGGCAGCAAAAAGGCAGCGATTAGCGTAAAGGCAGCAATTAGCGATTAGCAATTAGCAATAAGCTAAGAACAAAAGCAAACGCCGGGTGACATAGCCCCGGCGTTTTTGTTTTTGCTAATCGCTAATTGCTAATTGCTGCCTTTACGCTGCCTTTACCGCAGCAGGTTCCTCGCTACAAACAGCGCATTGGCGGGACGTTCCGCAAGACGTCGCATGAAGTATGGGTACCACTCCGTTCCGAATGGGATGTAGACGCGCATGCGCCAGCCCTGCTTGACCAGCTCACGTTGTAAATCGCGACGTATTCCATAAAGCATCTGGAATTCGAACGCTGTCGCGGGGACTGTCTCTGCTTGCGCGAAGGCGATCGTCGCCTTGATCATTTTTTCATCGTGCGTGGCAATGCCCTGATAGATCCCACTCTTCAACAGCAGTTTCATGAGTTTGACGTAATTCGCGTCGACGTCAGACTTTTCGGGGAAGGCAATCTCCGGGGGCTCCTTGTAGGCGCCTTTGCAGAGTCGAATCCGAATACCCTGCGAGATCAGGCTCTGAACGTCGGATTCGCTGCGACGAAGATAAGCCTGGATCACAGCTCCCAGGGCTCCGCGATTTCCATTTTGGGCATGAATCTGCTGGACTAAATCCAGTGTGCGCTGCGTGTAGGGAGACCCCTCCATGTCTACACGAACAAAATTGCGCTTCTCACGCGCATGTTGTACCAGGCGCTGCACGATGCCAACGGCAAGCTGCCGATCGACATCGAAGCCCATGTGTGTGAGCTTCAGACTGACATTTGCATTAAGCCGTCGTTCGTCAATGCGGTCGAGCAGTTCGTGATAAAGCTGCGCGCTTTGTCGAGCCTCATCCGGATTGGTGACGTTCTCGCCGAGGTTATCGAGGCTCACGCTCATGCCGTGAGCATTTGTCTCCTGCGTGGCTTTTAACGCTTCTTCGATCGTCGTACCGGCTACAAAACGTCCGGAAACGCGGTGCCCAATCGAAGAACTTTCCGCCCAATGCCGCAGGGAACGATTTTCAGAAAGAGCAATAAAGGCTGCTCTTAACATTGGGGTCCTGATGGTGGGATTTTCATGTGCGTGGGCAAACATTTGGTTCTACCACAAGCTATTTCACCTGTCATGCTTGGTGGTAGGAGATCAAAACGAAAGCCCCGCTATAAGCGGGGCTGAGCAGGAATGGGGCTAGAGTTTCTATCCTACTTGCCGTACACCAGCACTACGAAGGAATCGGGCACCATCTTTGCACGCGGCCTTGGTTGTCCTGCCGCTGCTTCCGGAGCTTTCTCGAAATCGGCTGTAACCGTGATGAGATTGTGTGTCTTCTCGTCAATTGCCATTGTGCGTGCACGCGGCCTGGTGGGCACAGTGGCTGCAACATCGAAGGAAGCTGGCGAATTTTCCTTCACGATCGTGATATTGCCGCTTTGACCGTTGGAGCTATAGGCTTGCTTAAGTACTTTGTCGAAGGCCGCCGCGTCCGTGCCTTTCCCAATCGGAACCGTCTTTACCACTTTGCCGCTATTGCCGTCGAGCACGGCCATCATCTCGTTATCGCATGAGGCGAAAAGCAGTTCGTGGTCCGCGTCGATTGCGAGCCCGCTGGGCGAGTCGCACGGCTTAAGCGACCAGTGATTCAGGACTTTGAGGTCCTTTGCATCCAGCTCTACCATCTCGGACTTGTCTTCTAAATTAGCGAAGACTTTGCCTTTGCCGTCTGACACTGCGAATTCCGGCTTGCCGCCTAGATCTATGGTTCCCGCAACACTGTTGTCTTTGATTTCTATGACGGTTGCGTTGTTGCTGCGCCCATTGAAGGCGAAGACTCTTTTCGTTGCCGGATCAAAAAGAATCGCGTCCGGATTAGTGCCTGCTTGCACCTTGCCGGTCGACTTCAGCGAATCCAGATCGAACACTACCACGGAGTTATCGCGCCCGTCGCTGATGTAGCCCTTCTTATTGGTTTTGTCCAGGACGATGCCGTGCACCCCTTTCAAATCGGGAATGTCGCCTTCAAGTGTTCCTGTATCAATGTTGAGAACCTGCACATGCGTGCCGCGCGATATATAGAGCCGGCGCGAGGACGCATCCATCGTGAGGTAATCCCAGCCCGTATCGCCCGACAGTTTGTACTCGTGAATTT
>Ga0209473_1000072_pt1 | contig 58776 bp, 68 predicted proteins | sample GraSoiAngelo_133_FD_185890 | JGI IMG/M metagenome (GOLD analysis project Ga0209473, IMG submission 185890) | Grasslands soil microbial communities from the Angelo Coastal Reserve, California, USA - 14_0929_05_20cm (SPAdes) (version 2) | ecosystem: Environmental > Terrestrial > Soil > Grasslands ...
GCCAAATCCGCTTCCAGTTGTTCCTGTCGCGAGCGCACCCACGGTGCGTAATGCTTCTCTGTGATTCTCACGCTTTGGTGGCCTAGCAAAATCGAGACACGTTCGATGGGCACTCCATCAAGAAGCAGTTCAACAGCGAATGTGTCGCGGCAATTTATCGTGCGGAATTGCCGCGATACGTTCACAAGTGTAATCGCCGGACAACTCAGTTCGGGTGCCTGGACCGGCCCGTTTTTCGGTCGTCTGGAGTATGAACTCGATATCGTAGAGGGCTGGGCGAAGGACCCCGATCCTGTAGTCCGCCAGTTTGCGAGAGGAGTGGTAAAGGGCTTAAAGGAAAGGCTGAAGCAGCAAAATGGTCAGAGAGGAAGAGCGTCGCTACATGTAGCGTCCGCTAGGCAAGACAGACGGAAACATACCGCCGCAGCCTCTACGCGCAAGAGTATATCATAATTTTTAAACACATCAAATACAGTGCTTTTTACAACTATACCCTATTTTCTAGTCGTAAGTGGCATAAAATATGGTATTTTTGGCAATCATGAACGTGCAAGACAGAATCAACCGGTATAGAAAACGAGGCTTCCAACAGGTAGAAGCCGAAATCCTTGTCCTCATCGAGGAAAGTGCGGCGGCACTCTTCACCTCGTTCCCCGATCATTTCATCTTATTTGGCGGAGCCACGCTCGTGCTCTTCTATGAGAGCCCTCGACTCTCCCGAGACCTGGACCTGTTAGCATCCCCATCACAGATCCTAAAGCCCGAAGAGATCCAAGCTGTCGTTCGTTCCAGCATCCAACAAACTGCAGAAACCCTCGGCCTTGGCCAGCTGGAATTCCGCAAAGACATTGACGGCCCTGCCTTCGTCAAGCAGTGGGTTCTCGCCAATCAAAAGCCCCTGTTCAGCATCGATCTCACCAGAATTGGCGGAAATGTGTTGGAAACCCAAATCGTTAGGAAGGCCATTGCCAGCACTCCCGAAAAAACTGTCCTTACACCAAGCGCACAGTACCTCTTGTTCCAGAAATGTGAAACGTTTCTCGCCCGCCGTCACGTGAAAGCTCGGGATGCATTTGACATCCATCTCTTGCTCACACGTGGCGCATCCCTGGATAAGAATCTTAAGGCGCATCTCGAAGATTTCATCTTAATGAGGGAAATAGACCGAGAATCTATCGAGAGTCGCATTCAGGACATCAATCCTAAACTCTGCACAGTCGAGCTCCGCCCGGTCTTACCACTAGCCATATTTGAAGACCTTGCTAAAAAAGAATTTGAGCCAATTTGCCACTCGCTAAGAGTTGTATTTGCTCAGTGGCTCTGGGAGCAGCACCAATGAACTGGACAAGTGTTCTGACAGAGGAAGCACGCCGAAATTGCATCGTGCGCACCAACGATATAGCTCGCAAATACAAGCTCTCGGAACGCGTTGCACGCAATGCCTTACGCAGATATGAGGCACAAGGTTTGGTCGAACGCGTTTCGACAAAGATTTACATCAACCACTTCAATCAGCATTTTTCAACGCGCGATCTCGTAAACGTACTTCGACCTCGCTCTTACATTTCACTCGAATCCGCATTAGTTGAGCGAGGCATCATCACTCAAAGCCCCTCAGTCCTCATTTGCGTTACGCCGGGGTATCCGAAGTCGTTCAGAAGCAAATCTGTGAGCATCGTGTATCGAAAGATCTCTCCTAAACTCTATTGGGGCTACGAGGAAAAGGCGACTCGCTACAACAAGTATCTGATTGCGGAACCTGAGAAAGCCCTACTGGACTGGATCTACCTAAACCGTCAAGAAGGACTTCCGACGCCCTTAGACGAACTTCACTTGCAGTTTCTAACCCCTGCCAAGCTTCGAGATTACTCACAGCGATTCCCGCGCACAGTGAGAGAGACGGTTAAGGATTTGTTGGTTGAAACAGCCTACCCATCGCAAAATCCCGATCAGGGAAGGCGAAGGGCAGGTCGCTGAACATCACGAGACTAGATGGCGAAGGCGAAGATGACCGTAAAGCCCTCGTTTCTGCTTGGGCGAAGGTTTTTGTTCGTCTCCCACTACGGTTTCATCTTTGGTGATAAGCAGGGGCAGTTACCAGAATGGTAATCGGCACCGACTTCTGGCTGGACTTCACAGGCCGAGAACTTGGCTGTTCTGATCAGCGGTCACTATAAGTAAAAGTGCGTTTGCGGTTTCCACACCCCGGTCGTATCGGCAGCTATGCAGAAACGACGTTCGAGGAGATGAAAGCGTAAGCCACCTTCGGCGGAGCCTCAGTTCCTCGATCGAGACTTCGCGCGATCCAGTTCTAAGAGTGCCGAGTTGTATGTTAAGTGGGCGACGCTAATGACGCCATACTTGGTTCGCCTAGCGGCTATTCTACTGGAACCGCGATGGGAGCGATGGGTGTGAGACTTACAAACGTATAGAACCGCCAACGTAGACTTCTCTTAATTGGTCTCACCGTAGCGCGTAGGAAGCACCGCATCGATCCCAGCGGATATCTCAGCCGTATCCCCTCGACGCGCTTGTCAAGCTCAACGGCTTCATCTTCACGGTCGATTTTGTGCAACACATTTGCATGCGCTGCAAGGGCATCAGCCAAGAATGAGGAGTACCCCTCACCCCAAGCGCGTTCCTTGATTTCAAGTGAACGTCTGCGGAGCGGTTCCGCCTCAGTATATTTCTGTTGATCCTCGCAGACTGCGGCGAGGCGGTCGAGTGCAGTGCTAATTGGAATTTGATTCCGGCTGATCTTAGCCTCAAGCTCTTTCCTATTTCTCCACGGTCGCCAGCCTCTCGTGCACCGACGCGGGGTCGAAAGTGAACAAGTGCAGGAGAAACATGCCCGCGGTCAAATCCGCGAAACTTACCAGTGCCAAGAGCCGGCCGTGTAATGCAACCATAGCGGCCCAAATCCAGGGCCGCACCCTGCGCAACAAACTCAGCGGCAGCAAATCCCAACTCGAGCCCAAGGCGGTCCAGGTCGCGATGCGGAGGCTGAGCGGAGGCATTTCGAGTAGCAAATCTCTCAGCGCTCTTGGCCGTGCTAGAGGATTCGCCAGAACGTGAACAAAAGCGCTTCCATCGAGCCAGGACGGACTCACCAGCTTCGTCTAACCACTGTAGGAATACCCGATCGCCATCAAAATCCACGCCAGGGCGAACACAGATGGACGCATATGCCAATTCCCGCGGGCGTCGTCACGGCCGCGAGCGGCCCAACTCCCGTTGGGTGCCCTCGGGAGAACCGCATGCAAGAGGAGCAACCATCCAATGAAAGGAAGCGCGGGGTTCGAAATCAGCGGATTGCATCCGAGCAAGCATGCCCACAAATACCAAAGCGCGAAAGCAGAGAACCTGTCCCAAAACCGCGCGAAGCCTCAATTCTTAGGCAGGCGATTTCCTACGAAGTCGGAGATGCGGCTTGCCGCGGGTGGATCGAGGTTCGACAGCACCGCAATGACGTAGCCGCTTTGTGGATAAATCTTGAGGTCTCCGTTCATCCCTGGGGCTCCGCCGCCGTGACCGAAGCGCCGCGGCTCGCCTTCCCGGTTTTCGTCCATGAAACCAAACGCGTATTTGTCGCCCATGGGAGTTTCCACTTTTCCGGTCGTCAGCATTTCCGTGTACTGCGCATTAAGCAGCTTGTGATCTTTCAGGGCGTTTGCGAATCGCAACAAATCTTCGACCGTGGAGTAACCTCCGCCTGCCGACGTCCCTCGATACGGCAGCGTGTCAGTGTTTGGATGAAGACGCTTGCCGCTCATTCGGGTGTATCCGATCGAGCGGTTTGGAACGCTCTGATCTTCGGGTAGCGAGCCGCTTCCTATCATGCCCGCAGGTCCATAAATGCTATCCTTCACGTAGCCGTAGTAACTCTTGCCGCTCACGCGTTCTATCACCACGCCCAGTATTAGAAATCCATAGTTGCTGTATTCCCAGCGGCTTCCCGGCTCAAATTTCAGGTCTCGCTTGCCGTACAAATTCACATAGTCCTCGAGCGTGCGTAGTTCTTGGCGATGCAAGTTGAACTCTGGCCCAAAAATGTCCCCCGTTCCTCCAGTGTGCATCAGCAGCTGCTCGATGGTCACCTTCGCGGCGGCGTCTTTGTTGGGATAATCGCTGATGTACTTTCCCAGTGGATCGCTCAGCTTGATCTTTCCGGCTTGCGCCAATTGCAAAATCGAAGTTGCCGTGAACATCTTGTTCATCGAGCCGATGCGGAATTTCGTGTCCAGTGTGTTGGGAATCTTTTTTTCCCGGTCGGCCATCCCATAAGCGCTTGTAGAAATAGGTTTGCCATCTTTGGCCACCAGAACCGCTCCTGCGAATTTGTCCGCGGCGCTGTCCTTTTGCAATTTGTCGCGGAGCGCCCTCAGGAGCTCACTCTGGCTGAGCCGCTCTATCGGAAATTCCGCAGGGCGAGGTATCGCTCGCAGATCGAGCTGCGTAATCCGGTGAGGCGCTTCGGGTTCCACTTCCAAGGTAAACCGCGCAAACTGATCGGAGTCACGCTCCTGCACTAGACCGCTGATTTTCGTCGCTGAGGATTCTTCCATCTTTCGGAGTTCGAATCCGCCTGTCAGTTCGCGGAAGCCCAAGTCCCGATTCACTTCGTGTTCGTTTGGATTTTTGTAATGGGTCAGGAAAGCTTCGAGCTGTGTGCGATCACCACTGTTGAACGCTTTCAACCAACCGGCAAATTGTTCTCCCGCGGGCGTCCTAGGGGTCTCGACTGCCGCTCCTTGCGAATTCGTCAAATAGATCGCACTTGGCGGTACGTTCTGATCTTCGATGGCCGCACGCGAAGCTTTTTCTGGCTGACGGTATTGCTCTTGGGAAAAATCTTGCGCCGCACTCTGGCGGCTGTAAAGTTCCGCACTCGAGCCGCTTTCAGCAAATGGAGTGCCGAAGCTTCTTGGGACTGGCGGTAGCACGCCGTGGGCGATGCTCGCGCCGTGAGACTGAAGCATGCCGGCCAGACTGATCGGCCTATACTTGCTTCCGCCAGTCGCCGACCAAGCCAATGCGAGCAACGCTACCGAAATGATGCCGCCTTGCATCCAGCGCCGAACAGGCAAGCGCTGTTCCGGCAACTCCCAATACTCCCAACTCAGCAAAGCCATCGAGAACCCGGTTCCACTTCGCGCGGCAATCATCATCATCCGCGATTTCCAGGATTCCTGCCGCGTCGCCCATTGCCGTAACAGCGAAATGACCCCATCGGCAAACAGCCGCGCTGTTCCATGCGTTGCTCTAGCCTCTTCAAAGATCCACATCATTTCCTCAGAAAAACGCTCTCGAAACACGCGAGGGTGAAGACGCAGCAGCCAGCGATAGAGAGCGTGAAACATTTTGTGTAGCATCAGGCTCTCCTTGGCCTGGGGCCCACCAAGTATGCTTTCGCATCGCGAACCACGGTCTCCAGCCTTGCGACTTCGGCGGCCAGCACGCGGCGTCCGAGTGCCGTCAGCCGGTAGTAGCGCCGCCGGGGGTCCTCTCCCGCAGCTCGCTTCTGCATTTCTTCGACGCAGCCCTGCGTCAATAGCTTTCTTAAATTGTCGTACAGCGTGCCCGGGCCGAGTTTGTACTGCCCGCCGGATTGCCGTGCGACTTCTATCATGATCCCGTAGCCGTGCAAGTCCTCGCCGGCCAGCGCAAGCAGGATGTGAAGCTCCGCCGGCGAGAGCGGCAAGAAAAGCTTGATTTCGTCTCGCATATTCGGATTCCGTTATATCGGAATCCGAGTATTCGGTCAAGACCTATTTTCAAGCACAACGCTGCGTGCTCCGATCCAAGAACGAAATGGCCGACTAAGTCGTTCGGAGGTTGCTGTGAAGCAAAATGGGCGATATCGGCAGTACCGCCAGTACTGTAATCCATGCGGCCAAGGAAATTGCTATAGCCCCGTGTACACCATGTGCACCCTACTTGGGCGCATTCGCCTTTTTTGTCGATTCTCGCGTTTAATAAAATCAATAAGTTGCGGCGGGTCAATGGGGCCCCGAATCCCACCCACATTTCCAACAAGATTCTGACGTCCTTTACGTCCGGGGGGCTCGTCTGGCAGTACCCAGGACTTACCTTTCTGCCTCCACGCCTACGAACCAAAGAGAGTAAAATCGACCCGATTTTCGAGTACTGCGTGAAATCTTCTTTGGACCACGCTAGACGTCGGTTGGCGCCGTATGTTGCGCTGACGGTTTTGTTCTTAGGGGGAGGTCTCTTTTTATCGCGGTTTGCGTATTTTGCATTCGGGTTTGTACTTGGGGCCAACCCGGCGCGCGAGCCGTTTTCTTTGAATGGCACCGACCAGCGGGGCCCCATCGCCAAGATCGTCAGTACAGAACCCGAAGCGGAGAAGGCCGGGTTGAAACAAGGCCGATTTTCTGCTCGTCGTCAACGAACAGCCGATCAAGGGGTTGGCAGTGCTGGGTGAGGCTGTCCGGCAACATCGTCCAGGCGATACGCTCCCGCTAAAGGTTCTCTCAACCGACGCAAAAGGAAATGTAACGCAACGAACTGTTGCGCTCCGGCTTGCACCCTTTGGTCATTTTCACGGGGCCTGGGCGCTTCTTTTCCTTTACCTGAGCCAGTACTTCTGTTTCGCACTGGGGTTCTGGGTTGCGCTCGCCCGTCCGCAAGATCCACGAGCCTGGTTTCTTTTGCTGCTGCTGTTGGGCTTTTCCTGCTTCATGAATCCCTGGCTGACTTTATGGGGGCCAGTGCTCCGCGATTTTGGCTCCGCGTATCGCCATCTGCTGACGTTTTCAGCACCGATGTGGCTGCTGTGGCTGGGGATTTATTTCCCCGAGCCGTTTCCACGCCAAGGCTTGTGGCGAGCGTGGTACTGGCTCGCCCGGCCGTTCACTGCGTTGGTGGCCATCCCAACCCTTCTTGTCACAGTCAACGCACTAGGAGCACTGGAAAACCTCGTGGGGACAGAGCCTTTACGCAGGATCGCAGCCCCAGCAGTGCAGTTCATTTTAGTTTTCTGGTACTTCGGTATCGCATTGTTTCCTGTCTGTATGCTGGCCAAGTGGCGCACGGCGAAGTCACGCGACAGCAGGCGTCGACTGCGACTTTTGGCCGTAGGCAGCATCGCGAGCATAGGGCCACTGCTTATCCTGAACGCTGTTGCCCTCGCGACGCGTAAAAACATCGAGATGGACTTCCCGCGCTGGCTTTGGATCAGCACCTATGTGCTTATCAGCTTATTCCCCGTGACACTGGCCCACGTGATTCTCGTCGAACGCGCAATGGAGGTGCGCATCGTGCTGCGGCAAGGACTGCAGTACGCATTGGCGCGCCGAGGTGTCGTTACGATGCAGGTTTTGCTTACTGCAGCGGTGATCTATGCCGGTGCGACGGTGGCCATCCAGAAGCTGCATCGGACACCGGTAATCATGGCGACCGTCGTCGCGCTTGGGTTTGTAACAGCTTTCGTCGTAGGGAGGGGTGCGCAGCCGCTCCGCGTATGGGTTGATCGTAAGTTTTTTCGCGACGCTTATAACGCAGAACAAATCCTCACGGATCTGAGCGAAACCGTGCGAACGATGGTTGAGAGGCAGCCGCTGCTTCAGCTCGTCAGCCAGCAGATAACCGAGTCACTCCATGTAGCACGGCTAGCAGTATTTTTGAGCGCCGGTGGCGGATACCGTCCTGCCTATGCGGTGGGGCTCGACGAAGCGGCGCTCCCTGCGTTTCGGGAGAGTGACGGGACGATTCAGCACCTCCGAGGCGAAAGGCAGCCCGCCAGCGTGTATCTCGAAGACGCGGAATCCTGGGTGAACCGCGATGACCGCACGTCCCTCGCCGACTGGCTAGCGAACAATCCCTGTCGTGAAGGCTACGGATGAACTTTCAACGCCTCCAAGCGGGGATCGTCCAACCGAAGACGGTACATAATCTGGTTGTAGTTGTAACGCGGTGTGTCCTGCTTCGCATCGCTGAATGACGACGTATAGGACGTATATGTGCCTTCGAAGTAGATGATGCGCCTCTTGGTCGAAGAACGGGTGTTGAACTACGTCGTAGAAGTTGTAGGCTTTGTGGCTCAGAGTCTTTTTTGCCCAACGCCATGGGCCAATAGGTTCATACTCTGAATAAAATCTGGGGACATTAAGGGGACGATGAGAGGTGACATGCAGTATCTTCTGATATCCACCGACACAAGGGAATACATCAAAACGCTGCGCTGTCACCGCCAGCGTGTGGGTAAGACAAGCGAGGACCAGCCAGGATTTCCCGCCTCTGTGGCCAAAGTTGCCGCACAAAACGCCGCGCCGTCTCGGGCTTATTTTCGTCCTGATTTGGCACTCTGAGAACCATGATTTACCCCGACGAAAATGGCCCCTACCTCTAACCTCTAGAGAAGGGTTCACTCCTATCGCAGCGCCACGATCGGGTCCAGGCGAGCAGCTCGTCTTGCGGGAATCCAGCAGGCGGCGAGGGACACCACAATCAACAAGATAGCGACTGCCAAAAACGTGGCCGGGTCCCACGGACTAACTTCGAAGAGCTGCGATTGCAGCCAGCGGGTCAGCGCAAGCGAGCCGTGGGATCCTACGGTCTCTAATCGGGACGCCTTCTCCACGAAGTCTCTTCAGGAAGTGCAAAAGGTCGCATGCCCTCCCGCTCTACCCGCCGATTCTTCGCACTAAGCCCGATGGGCGCCTTGCAGGAAAAGGGTGGGACTTCAATCAAGTGAACTTCGTGTGCCCACCGGCGTGGATACTCTCCATCTCAAGTTTTGTGCCTTCGTTCTGGCCTGCCTCTCAGATCATTCCGGTGTACCCGCCGTGTACCTTGCTTCGGTGTATTTGTCGTTTTTCTCCGTTTTGGTTTTTCGTAGAATCAGCAACTTATGCGGTATCAATCCTTGTTGGGAGTCCGACTCCCACCCCGGGCACCAGTTTTTCTTCCTCGACGCAAAAAGAATTAGATCTGCCGCCAGCCGGGGCCTGCTGCGATCCAAGTCCTATAAATATAGTTGACAAATCTCAATCGGATTCGCTACAGTCCAGGTGGTAAGTATGGCAAAGAAGGTCAAACCAGGACGCTTCACGGAAGCCGAGCTCGAGTTGATGAACATTCTTTGGGAGTGCGGCCCATCGACAGTCCAAGGAGTCGTCGATCATCTGCCTGCCGGGCGTCCTCTCGCTTACACAACTGTTCAAACCGTTTTGAACGTTCTTCATCGCAAGGGTAGCGTCCGCCGGAAGTTGCGTGACCGGGCCTATCACTACGCGGCGGCGGTTTCCCGTTTTGATGCCGCATCCAACGCGCTGCACGATCTTGTCCATAAACTTTTTGGCGGATCGGCGGAGGAAGTGATTCTTGCCATGGTGAAATCGCGGCAGCTATCTGCTCAAAAGCTCGCCGAATTGCGCAAACTCGTCGAAGACACTGACGGCCGCAATCGGAAGTAGGTCCCCATGAGCGCGCTCGAACAAATCGTCTTGTGGTGGTTTCTAAATGCAACCTGGGAATTGCCGGTCTGTTTCATCTGCTGCTGGCTGTTCCTCCGGTTCGTTCCCAACCTGGCGGCCAGCATACGCCACGCCCTGTGGCTAGCGGCGCTCACTCTGGGGTTTCTTGCTCCATTCGGAACCCTGCTCGGATTGTGGGGCGACTCCAGAACAATGAGCAGTGATCTCGGGTTGGCCATGGCCGCTCGTGTGAATGGCTCGGGTGCCTCGCATTTGGTTCTTCTGATCATTGCAGCGCCAGCTTTGTATCGTGCGTTTCTTCTCTTGCGAGGAGGAATCGTCGCCAGCCGCTTAACCGGCCGCGCGACGCTTGTCGAGCCGGGTACTCTGGAATCTGTCCTTCCGAAGGATCTGCTTCTGAGCATCAAGCGATATAAAGTGAAAATATTCTCAACGCCGTCGGCGATCTCGGATTGTGGCCCATTTACCTGTGGCGTGAGGCGTCCCTTCATCCTGATTCCCGCAACTTTATTCGTCTCGTCAAGCCGACGAACCCTCGTCTCCGTGGTCGCGCACGAACTCGCCCACGTACAGCGTCGCGATATGTTGTTGCATCTCTTGTCGGAAATCATGTTAGCCCCGCTTGCTTACCACCCGTTTTCCTACTGGCTTCGGAGCCGGCTCGCTGAAGCAAGAGAGATGGCCTGTGACGCTCGTGTAAGCGGACCAATCCTTCCCCCAACCGACTATGCGCGCTGTCTTCTAGACGTAGCCGAAACCTTAAACGACAGAGCGTCTCCTTTTCATGCCTTGGGCATTTCCGAGAGTGCCACGCTTGAACATCGCATCCGAGCTCTGATCACGTTCTCGCCCTCTCGGTTCCGCAACCTCAGCGCTTGGAACAAATGTTGTCTGGTCCTGGCCGCTTGGGTGTTGTTCCTAGTGTTGTTGTCCTCGGGTCGCAAAACGTTTCTCTGGATGAGCGCGGTGCCGGAACCTCGCATACGGCAACAGATGTTGCGGGTTCCCCCGCCCCCGCCTCCACCGCCGTCACCAAACCGGAGATAGTTCGAAACCAATTCAGTACAACTTCAAAGGAAGCGAGGTTCTCATGACAAAAATACGATTAAGTCCTAGATATATAGTTCTCGTTTGCGCATTGCTCTTTAACTGCAACTTGCTCGCCGCGGGAGGCCCAACAGGGAACCGTGTGCAACCCTCGAGCTCAGCCCCTGATTCGGCCCAGCTCGCCATTGCAGCATATGAGCGGGAAGATTTCGGCCAGGCGGTCAAATTCTTCAGCGAAGCGGTCCAACAATCGCCGGACTCGATAATCCTTCAATTGCACTTGGCCAATGCTGAGGCCCACTGGTGCATGCAAAATCCGCGTGATCCCGATGTCCGAACGCGAGCGGATGCAGCGGAGGCAACTCTGAGGAAAATCCTCAGGGAATCACCGCAAAATAGGCTCGCTCTCTGGGATTTAGCGATGCTTTACGAGTTTGAGGGACGTCGTCGGGATTCGCAGCAGACTCTCGCCATTCTTCTTCGCGACGATCCGAACGACAGCGACGCCCTAACGGCATCCGGCACCATCGCGACTATGCAAATCTACTTTGACATTCAAAGCGAGAAGCGCAAAGCAAACGTCCAGATGAAAAGCCCTGCGCGAATCGACGACGAAAAGGTCCGAGAGTCGCTGCGCAGTGAGTTTGAGCCGCGAATCCAAGCTGCGGCCGCAGCGCTTGATCGCGCAAGTCAAATAGACCCTCGTTCGAGCCAGCCTCTACTGATGTTGAATCTGCTCTATCGCATGAAAGCCGAACTGGCAGCGACGGATCAGGGATGGGACGCTCTCATCAGCAAAGCGGATGCATTTGTGGATCGGGCCATGGCGCTAAACCAACAAGGGGAACATCCGGCGACAGCGCAGAAGAAGCTGAGCGCTCTGGAGCCTCCGCCTCCTCTGCCCGGCCCGCCACCGCCTCCGCCTCCGCCAAAACCATCAGGCTCGCAATGATCGCGCGAAATGGCGTAGGGGCACGGCATGCCGTGCCCGTCTTCGCATTAAATTCGCGCATCCCCAGCCTACATGTTAATTTTTAGTTTGATCTTCGGCCGTTGCCCGGGTGGCGGAATGGCAGACGCTGAGGACTTAAAATCCTCCGGGGTTTTCTCCCCTCAGGTTCAAAAACATGAACAACAATAAACCCGAACTTGTCTAGAAACAACGCGAAGACGATGTCGTCCAAGCGGCTGCGCCTGGCTGGCGCGCGGCACGCGCCTTTGCGATGGTGCCGTGCGCCCGGCCGTGGGCCGCCTGATTGACCACGGTGCTTTGCGGCTGGTCGAACGCAGCTGCGCCAGGCCATCTACGCTCGTGAGCGCGGCAGGTGTTTCTATTGCCTGGGGCAAATCAGCGTCCTTGGGCAATGCCTCGAACATGTCGTGCCGCAGCCTGAGTTCGGGCGCAATTCCTACCGCAACCTGGTCCCTTGTTGCTTGGAATGCAACTCGCGGAAAGGGGCAGGCTCCGCCCGGGATTTCTCCGCAGGCTTTATCGCGGGGGCCACTTGACCGGCAAGGAATTCTCTGACCGCCTCGGCGCCCTCGAGGAACTCGCCGCAGGTAAGCTCCGCCCTCAGCTTCCCGCACCTTTCTTCGAGCGCTGTACCGGAGGACTGAAGGCGCGTCGTCAAAGAGGCGGACTAGGAAACAAAAAAGATGAGGAGGATCGCTTTGGGGACGTGAAACTCCCCACCCGTGCACCACTTCTTTTTTGCACTCAAATTCGCAACGGAGATTTCCTCTATTTTCCACAGGCTCTGTCACGCGACGTTAATGCGACGGACCTCGCACTCGGTCATAGTCTTTGCACCTGCATCCCTTTTGGAGGAACGCAAATGCTATTCGCCGTCGTCCGCCGTGGCAGGAAATCCGGAATCCGTCTGTTCCCACATCGCTGCAGGGGCGATGACCGCTACCACGTCAGTCTTATGCGGCAGGGGCCGCACATTCCGCTTGCGGATCCTCGAGACATCCCCGATTACCTTGCCAACGGATACTCGCTCGGCATGAGCAACCGGGACGAACATTACCGCCCTACGTTGATAAGCCCTAAATCGATCCAAGGCTGGAGATAACGATTGCTGTCTGCCAAGCAGGACCGGCAGAGCCTAGAGAAGACCCTATGTGGTCTGCCACATAAGATTTCGTAAACCCATTCCGCTTCATCTGCAATCATGTCCCAGGGGGCGCATCGGTTCGATGAATCACATCGGGCGCACCAATCCTTGTTCGGTCGCGCGCGTGTTGCGCACAAGCAACAGCACGAGAATCATTCCCACAAACGGAACCAGTCCGGCGACCAAGACAACCTTGTCAAACGAATGTCCCGGCAGCGCTCGACTCGCATCCGAGAAATATCCAATGAGCTTGAACGCGATGATGGTTCCAAGACCCGCCCCCGTTCCACTCAGTCCACTCACCGACGCGACAGAGCCGCCGGTAAACAAGTCGGACGGCAGCACATTCGCGATCGTGGAAAACGCCGCATAGCAAAACGTGGCCAGCCCGAACAACGCCGCGATCGCGCCCAGATTCACCGTGAAAATCGTGGGAATCAGCAAGGTCACGCCTATTCCCCCGAAAACCACCAGCGCTTTGCGGGCGGCGCCGAGCGGCCAACCCCGCTTGATCAAGTATCCCGAGGCCGCTCCGCCAAAGAAATTGCCCAAATCCGCGCCAATGAAAGGAATCCATACAGCGATCAATTCGCTCTTCAAGGAAATCCCCTTCGCCACCAAGTAGAGCGGGAACCAATCGGTAATGAAAAACCACACAGGATCGGTCAAAGCTTTCGCCACAATCGCTCCCCAGGTTTGCGGCAGTTTCAAGAGCGCACTCCAGCGCGAGTACTTCTCAGCTGGACCGGCGACACCGCCTGTCTCGGCAAAAATCATCTCCCGCTCCATTGGACCAATGCGCGGATGTTCGGCCGGCGTGTAGTACATTCTCCTCCAAGCGAACAGCCAAACAAAGCCCAGTAGCCCCGGCATCACAAACGCCGGCCTCCATCCCCAGCGAAAATAAATGGGCAAAACGAGGAACGGCGCGATGGCTCCGCCAATGGACGAACCGCTATCGAAAAGCGCGGCAGCCAGTCCCCGTTCTCGTTTTGGAAACCATTCGGAAACCGCTTTGGTCGCACCAGGCCAATTGGCGGACTCACCTGCTCCTAGAAGAAAGCGAAATGCTGCAAAGCTGTAGAATCCGCGCGCGAGGGAGGTCGCTATCGACACGACGGAGTACCAAAAGACGGAAAGACTCAGTCCTCGCCGCGTTCCTACACGGTCAATTAGCCTTCCACATACTGCCTGCCCCACCGAATAAGCAATGCGAAAGCTGATCAGCAAATTGGCATAGTCGGTGTTCGTCCAGTGATAGTCCTGCTTGAGATAGGGCGCGAGCAGTGCCAGTGTCTGCCGGTCGATGTAATTGATGACCGTCGATGCGAACAGCAGACCCCCAATCCACCACCTCAGATAGGGAATCGGCCGCAATCGCGAAGAAAACGTTTGGGCTGGCGTTGACATTTGCTCTGGCGACGGCCGTCTCCCCCATCGGACGTGGACTAATCAAATCAGCCGGTCTTACGGTGCTGTTTGTATGCCCGGGCTTAATAAGCGTGTGGAATCCTTGTCGAGATAGACCGTCGCATGCGGATGCGCGCACAAAATGGACGCGCGCGCCAGCTGGCTGATCTCGCCCACCAAGCAGGATTTCACTGCCACCGTGCCCCAGCCAATATTCGGTGCGGTGGTCAAGGCCTCCGGAGATTCAATTGGAGAGGTACCGGTAGCTGCTACGATGCGCGCTAGGTCTTGGTCGCGGATAGCGGCGCGCAGCGATTTCGCAACATGCGCGGCGGCCATCCTACTTAATGAGTGTCTGTCCTGAAAAATCTTGATTTGCAACCCCGACAATCCTTTTGCTTTCAAATGTATTCGCTGGAAAAGTGGAAGCGTACACTACCGGAGGGGAAATCTCCAAAGCAATGGATGCCATCAAAAAAGAAAGGAGGGAACCTGTTGCGATTTACGCAATTGGTTCCGCCCTTGACCTGGAGGATACGGACCCCGCTCTGGAGAGTTCCGTTCGGCCATTCTTTCGCCGCAGCTGGAAAAGCACTTTCTGCACTTAAGATCCACCTTGCTCGTCCGCGATTCACCCGCGAACCGTCAGCACCGGGCACCGCGCCTTGGTGACCACGCTGTAAGCGATGGTGACCGGAACATGTCCGGCCAGGCTCTCCCTGGTCTTCGCGCCCATCACGAGCAAATCGGCGTTGGTTTCGCGGGCCATGGTGATAATCTCTTCCACCGCTTCGCCAAACGTTGCGCGGAACACCGGCTTGCACCAATTCTCCGCGCCTTCCGGCACAACCTTCTGCAGCCGCTCGACGGTGACCTCCCGCTGCCGCCGCACGCTCTCTTCCCTGAACGCGGTAGCTTCCTGAATGACATGCAGCACGGTCAGCCGCGCGCCGTGCTCCTGGGCCAGCGAAAATGCATGAGCCGCCGCCAATTCCGCTCCATGCCCGAAATTTGTGGCAAACAGAATATTCTTCAGTTCCACCTCACGCACCGGCTCTTCTTTGACGTGGGGTCCCACCGTCAACACCGCGCAGTTCGCTTGCCGGAAAATTTCCTCCGCCACGGATCCGATCAGCACCTTCTGCACTTTTCCGCGGCCATGTGTTGCGGTAACCACCAAATCGATCTCATGCTTCTCAATCAGCTTGGCGAGCACCGGCCAAATGTTTCCTTCTTCCAACCGTACTTCATGGGGAACGCCGCGGAGCTTCCCGGACACCAGAATGTCCGCCATTCCCTGCTCCGCCGCCTGCCGCACCTTCTCATAGGTCGCCTCGGCCAGCGCTGGCTCGGCATAGAGGAACGGGTCCGGTGCCAGCACGTGCGTCAGGTAGATTCTCGCGTCATAACGTCGCGCCAGCGCCAGCGCATAATCCAGCGCCCGGTCCGATCCCGGCGAGAAATCTGTGGTTACCAGGATCTTCGTGAGCGAAACTTTCTTTGAAACTCCTTCGATCGCTTTCGGCTCCATCACTTGTGGCATAAATCCTCCTTCTTTGATTCCCCTTTTGATTCACACACGGTCATCGCTTCGCATTATTAGTCATTTCCTAGGCAGCACGCAGCGTTCCACATACACGGATGCGCATCGCATAGCAAACAAAGAACATACCGCGCATGCACAGCGTGTCCGCGGAGCTTTGCGCGCAATGGCGCAACCATGTGCGCGAGAAAACCACAGAATTCGTTCAAGGAATAAAGAGGACGAAGGTTTCAGGCGAGGCATCCATGCAAAACTCAAGGCAGCGGCGAGCACTGGTGGGGACCCGTCGTGCGGGTCATCGCGTCGGAACCTCGACGCTCCTTGGCGATCCGTGCTCTGCCGCGGCCTCTCTCGATCCTGCTAACCGGTCAACTGGGGGTTTTTACCGGCTATTCCGTGGGCGTCCTATTCTGTGCCGGATCCTTTCGAGCTTTTTCACCGCCTGCCCGCCGTCACAGTTAGGACGCCCACAGGTCAGAAGGGCAACAATCGCTCCATTGCCTACCTTCTGAGCAATTTCACACGGAGCATCTCTTGTTCCAAACCGTGCCCCGCGCCATCAGCACATCTCCTGTTCTTTCAATGACTTGAACGGACGCTCTTGTCGGAATGTGGATGCGGCGGCCTCGCACATTGGGGCTTTTCACTCTGCCTCGCGTTTTCTCACGGATTGGGAAGGGCTGGAGCCGGTTCTCTTGACCAACCCAACCCGTTTCCTGCATAAGAATCCGTCGCCATTTTCGCATCGACAGAGAGGGGCGTGGGACATGCGAGACGCACAAGATGGAAACTTGCTGGACGCTCTGCTGGACTCCTGGCAACGCAACAACATCATCGTCGTCAACCTGCTCCGCGCTGTCCCTGAGGGCGGGATGGAGGCCAGGGCGATGCCGGACAGCCCCTCCGTCGCGGAGATGTTCATGCACATGCACTATGTGCGGCTAGTTTTTGTCTCCGAGGACGCTCCGGAATTTGCCAGAAGCCTGCCCGAGAAAGAGTGGGCCGCCGAGCGCGACCGTGGCCGCCTCGCGCAGATGCTCAACGACAGCGCCAAGGCGGTGTGCGACACGGTAAAGAACAGGGTCGAAACAAGCCGGGAAATGAACCTGCACTACGACCACCCGATCCTTTTCCTCCAGCACATGATCTGGCATGAAGGCTACCATCACGGGCAGATCAAGCTGGCCCTCAAGCTCGCGGGCCGCCCCATCACCAATGACGAGGCCGGACCCGTCACCTGGCGCGTCTGGATGCGCAAGAAGTGATCGCTCTCCGAAGAATGTCTGTTTAAGGGTAGGCTGACACCGTGTGCGTAACGCACCTGTCCCGCACCGGGGGTGCGAGTACTCGCAGGAACTGGCCCGGTCAGTTCGACCTACCAAAACCTAGCCGCGGAAAACAGTCCACTAAACCGGGGAGAACAGAATAGCATCAACGGCACGTTGCATTGCTTTTCAAAAAGGCAGACCTCCGCGAAGAAAAAACAAAAGTTAAAAAGGAGAAGGAGAATCTGCAACGGCGGAGCATCGTCAAGCGTCCCATAAAAGTATGGTGGAGCACTTTTTACTTTGAGCTTGCGAAGTATGGAATACAGGAAGGCAGAGACTGAAGAACGTGAGTGGCTTAGGCGCGAGAAAGTAGCGGACCTCTTTGCAAATCCAGGTGTAGTTCTTTGGTGCTTGCTGGCACTTGCGGGGGGAGGGTGCGCCCAGCACGTGGCGGCGCGGCCCGATGCGCCGGTCATTCCCGTGATAGCCGCAAAAGCCGAGACAAAGGCGATGGCTGTCGAATTGCGCGAAATCGGCACGGGCGAGGCGTATTCGACGGTATCCGTGGAATCGCAAGTGGCCGGCATTGTGAGTGCGGTGCACTACACGCAGGGACAGTTCGTGAAAAAGAGTAATTTGCTGGTGAGCCTCGATGACCGGCCGTTTGTGGCGGCGCTCGAGGTGGCGCAGGCCAATTTGTCGAAGGACCGCGCAAGCGCAGAGTTGGCGAGCATGGAGGCTGAGCGGTACGAAAAGCTGTTCGAATCGGGCGTGGCGCCAAAAGAGCAGTTAGATCAACAACGCGCGACGGCAGCGGCCCAGAAATCCGCGGTACAAGCGGACGAAGCGGCCGTGAAGACGGCGGAACTCAATCTCTCGTATTGCTCGATATACGCGCCGATCGACGGGCAAACCGGAAGCCAGTTGGTTTTCCCAGGAACAGTGGTGAAGGCCAATGACGTGCCCGTCCTGGTCGTCATTAATCGAATTTCTCCGATTTACGTGGATTTTTCTGTGCCGCAGCAGTACTTGGACCAGATCAAGTCCTACATGAAGCACGAACAATTGCCGGTTGGGGCCACACCTTCGGACAACTCCGCACCGGAAGCGGGCTACTTGACGTTTGTCAACAATGCGGTGGATGCGGCGACGGGAACCATTCTTTTGAAAGGAACGTTTGCGAACCGCGACCACCGCCTGTGGCCGGGAGAATTTGTGAACGTCGTGCTGCAGTTGGCGGAGGAGAAGAACGCTACCGTCGTGCCATCGCAAGCGGTGATGAACGGGCAAGAGGGCGACTATCTTTTCGTGATTAAACCCGACATGACCGTGGAGCCGCGGACGGTGAAAGTGTCGCGCACGGTGAATGGGGAAGCGGTGATAACCGGCAACCTGAAACCGGGAGAGATGGTGGTGACGGACGGTCAATTGCGGCTGACCACGGGCGCGAAGGTACGCATTAAGACGAGTCTTTAGATAACGTTCGTCAACACGCGGATAGATCCAGCGCGGAAGCATTATGCAGATCGCTGAAAATTTCATCCGGCGCCCCGTGATGACCTGCCTGGTCATGGCGGCGGTGCTCATCTTCGGGATTGTGGCGTATCGCAGTTTGGCGGTCAGCGACCTGCCTAATGTGGACTTTCCGACGATTGCGGTCTCTGCGAGCTTGGCGGGAGCCAGCCCGCAGACGATGGCTTCCGCAGTGGCCACGCCGCTTGAAAAGCAATTTACGACCATCGCGGGTCTTGACTCGATGACGTCGGTGAGCGCTCTTGGCATCACCCAAATCACTCTGCAGTTTGACCTGAGCCGGAACATTGACGGAGCGGCACAAGACGTTCAGGCAGCGATAACTGCTGCGGCAAATCAGCTCCCTCCCAACATGCCGACGCCACCAACCTTTCGGAAAGTGAATCCAGCGGATTCGCCGATTCTCTATTTGGCGGCGACTTCACCGACACTTCCGCTTTCCGAAGTCGATCAGTACGCGGAAACGCTGCTCGGCCAGCAGATATCGATGATCAGCGGCGTGGCGCAGGTATCTGTCTATGGATCGACACCCTACTCGGTGCGTATTCAGCTCGACCCTAAGGAACTAGCGAGCCGGCAGATTGGCATCGATGAGGCAGAGGAAGCAGTTCAAAAGGCAAACGTGAACTTGCCGACGGGAACACTCTACGGCACGCACAAGGCTTTCACCGTACAAGCCAACGGGCAGATGATGAGCGCGGCGCCGTATCGGCAGCTCATCGTGGCTTATCGAAACGGCGCCCCCGTCCGGCTGGAAGAAGTGGGGCACGTTTATGACAGCATTCGAGACACAAAGCTGGCGAATTGGATCAACGGGGTTCCTGGCGTGATTTTGGCGGTGCAGCGTCAGCCCGGGACGAACACGATCGAAATCGTAAATGCCGTCAAGAAGTTGTTGCCGAGTTTCAATGCCATTTTGCCGCCCTCGATGCGCCTAGCCATCGAATACGACCGTTCGGTTACGATTCAACAGTCGGTCGACGACGTAAAGTTCAGTTTGTTCCTGGCGATTGCTCTGGTCGTGTTGGTAATTTTTCTTTTCCTGCGGAACGCTTCGGCAACGCTGATCCCGAGTTTGGCATTACCGATGTCAATCATCGGAACGTTCGCGGTGATGTATGCGCTGGGCTTCACCGTGGACAACATATCCCTGCTGGCGCTGACGTTGTCGGTCGGTTTCGTCGTGGACGACGCGATCGTGATGTTGGAAAACATCGTGCGCCACATGGAGCAGGGCAAAGGGGTGCTGGAGGCCTCTCTCGACGGCGCGCGCGAAATCGGGTTCACGATTGTTTCCATGACGCTGTCTCTGGCGGCGGTATTTATACCGGTCTTTTTCATGGCCGGAATTCTCGGGCGCTTGCTGCACGAATTTGCCGTGGTGATTATTTCCGCGATTTTGGTTTCCGGGGTCGTGTCGCTGACGCTGACGCCGATGCTTTGCAGCCGGTTTCTGAAGCCGCACATGGGCGAACGCCAACAGCACGGGCGCATGTACAACGCGCTGGAGCGAATGTTTCAGCGCATGCTGGACAGTTACGAAGTCACTTTGCACTGGGCGATGAGGCATCGCTTGGCAGTCATGGTGGCCGGAGTCCTGCTTCTCCTAGCAACCGCTTGGCAGTTCTGGGTCATACCGAAGGGGTTCCTCCCGGAAGAAGATGCGAACGAAGTAGTCGGATTCGACGAGGCAATTCAAGGAATTTCCTTCGACGCGATGAAAACGCACCAGGAAGCGTTGAACAAGGTTGTGCTGGCGGACGCGAATACTTCCGAATTTTTCTCAAGCATACAGGCTTCGGGAACCTCGGGACTGAATATCGGGCGCTTCTTCGACCACTTGCAAGACCCTCCGCACCGCCCGTGGACGAAGAATGCACCTTACGAGAGCCTGGAAGCGAAGTACGGAAACACGGCTGTAGTGGGCTGGCTGATTCACGCGATGCGTCCGCTCCTCGAACACCACATGACCATTCCTGAGATTATGCGGGAAATGGAGACAAACTTAAATACGATTCCGGGCCTGCGCGTGTATCTGCAGAATCCACCTTCCATTCGCATTGGCGGCCAACTGACGAAGAGTTTGTACCAATACACGCTTGTGAGCCCGGATACGGATCAGCTCTACAAATACGCGCAAATTATGAACGCCAAGATGAGGGCTTTGCCGGAGCTCATTGACGTGACCACAGATTTGCAGATCAAAAGCCCGCAGATCGATTTGAATATTGACCGGGACAGGGCTCTGGCACTGGGCGCCACTCCCCAACAGATCGAAGACGCGCTTTACACCGCGTATGGCCAGCGATGGATCTCCACGATCTACGCGCCCACGAACGAATACTGGGTCATCATGGAGTTGGCGCCGCAATACCAACAAGACCCTCAAATGCTTTCCTATCTGTATATCCGTTCGACGAATGGGCGTCTCGTGCCGTTAAACGCGGTGTCGAGTTTAAAGACAAGCCTGGGACCTTTGACCGTGAATCACCTGGGGCAGTTGCCGTCGGTGACCATTTCGTTCAACTTGGCGCCCGGGGTGGCGCTCGGGCAGGCGGTGAACGAGATTCAGAAAACCGCGGCAGATTCTTTGCCCATAACGATTAGTGGGAGTTTTCAAGGTACGGCGCATGCGTTTCAGCAGTCGCTTTCCGGGCTCGGATTACTGCTGGCCATGGCGATCCTGGTCATTTACATCGTCCTTGGCATTTTGTACGAGAGCTTCATTCATCCGCTCACCATCCTTTCAGGGCTGCCCGCGGCGGCGTTTGGGGCGCTAGCCACATTGATGCTTTTCCATATGCAGCTGGATCTCTTCGGATTTGTCGGCATCATCATGCTGATTGGCATCGTAAAGAAAAATGCCATCATGGTGGTGGATTTCGCGATTGATAGGGAACGCAGCGGCAACATGATTCCGGCGGAAGCGGCCGTAAAGGGCAGCTTGATTCGCTTTCGCCCGATCATGATGACCACCATGGCCGCGATCATGGGTACGCTGCCCATCGCCCTAGGCACCGGTGCAGGAGCAAATTCGCGCCGGCCGCTGGGACTGAGCGTAGTCGGCGGGCTGATCTTCGCGCAAATCGTAACGCTGTACCTCACGCCCGTCTTTTACACCTACATGGATTCCTTCCAAGCCTGGCTGAGCCGGGCACGCCGCAAAGAGTCAGGGGGAGAGCGCCTGGCTTTGAGTCACGAACCATGGCTCGCGCCTCATGCCAAGCGCATCGAAGAAAAGCCATAGACATTGACGAGCATTTCCGAATTCCGAGGCCATCACACAATTGCGGAACCTGCTTGCCGCGAAGTTACCTGCATGAAAGCATGAACCCCGGGGGGAGTGCTGATAACGGGATAATCGGGAGAGGGCGTTCCGTACCCACACGGACAGTAAGCCTAGGGTGCCAGCGTGCTCTCAGGAGTGCGTGGGGGAGGCCTGCTGCTCTTCTTCTCCGTGGACCAATCCAAATTTCTTCATTTTGTAGCGCAGCGCATCGCGGCTGACGTCCAGCAGCTTGGCCGCCTTGATCTGGTTTCCGTTGGACTGCTTCAGAGCCATCCCCACCAACGCATGCTCGATGTCTTCTAGCGACGTTCCTCCCTCCGGGATAGAAAGCGGCGGCAATCGCCGCTTGGATCCGCCCTCGAGCGGTTCCTGCGCCGCGGACGAACTCGCTTCCATCGCCGTCGGCGCGCTTCCCGCCGTTCCACTGCGCCCGCTGGCCACCGCAAATGGCAAATCATCCGGCTTCAGCAGCGTCCCTTCCTCCAAAAGCATGGCGCGTTCGAGCGCATTTTTCAGTTCGCGCACGTTTCCCGGCCAAATGTAATTCATCAGCAGGCGCCGCGTCTCTTCGTTCAGCCCCTGCACGTTCTTGCGGAACTTCCGGTTGTAGTGCTCCACGAAGAAATCGACCAGCGCGGGCAAATCCTCTTTTCGTTCGCGCAGTGGCGGAAGAAAAATAGAAATGATGGCCAGCCGGTAATACAAATCCTGGCGAAAATGGCCTTCGCGCACGGCGCGTTCCAGGTCGCGGTTCGACGCCGCGATCACACGAACGGTCACTTGAATATCTCGCACGCCGCCGACACGCCGGATGAGCTGGTCTTCCAGCACGCGCAAGAGCTTTGCCTGCAGCAGCGGCGAAAGTTCGCCAATTTCGTCCAGAAACAGCGTGCCCTCGTCGGCCACTTCGAACAAACCCTTCTTCATGGCCTTGGCATCGGTGAACGCCCCGCGCTCGTGGCCAAACAGTTCCGCCTCCATCAGCGTCTCGGGAATCGCGGAACAATTGATGGCCACAAACGGTTTGTCTTTCCGCGCGCTCTGATAATGAATGGCCTTCGCCACCAGGTCTTTGCCTGTCCCGCTTTCCCCTTGAATCAAAATCGTACTGGCTTCGCTGGCGGCCACTTTGTGCACGAACTTCATCAGTTCAGTCATTTTTCGCGACACGCCAATGACATCGTGATAGCCGGTGCGCCGGCGCACTTCTCCGCGCAAGGACTCCACTTCGTTGCGGAGCGCTCCCGCTTCCAGCGCGTTTTGCAGCGTGACGCCGAGTTCTTAGTAATTGATAGGCTTGCTGACAAAGTCGTACGCGCCCAGCCGCAGCGCGGCTTTCACATCTTCCAGTTGCGGATCGGCCGTCATCATGATGACTGTGCGCGTGTCGCCGCTCTGCTTCAGCTTTTCCAGGACCTCAATGCCGCTCTGGCCGGGCAGGTGCACGTCAAGCAGTATGGCGTCCGGCGACTCGTTCTGCAGCGTGCGCAGCGCTTCTTCTCCATCGGCAGCCTCAATGCTCTGGTAGCCGTATTCGACGCACTTCTGCGCAAGCGCCCAGCGCACGAGTTTTTCGTCGTCTACGATTAGAACCTTCTTGTGTGGCATTATTCCTACTTTATCATTCCCGCCGACGCGTTGTTAAAAAACCTCCGTGAGTCTCTGCGCCCTCGGCATCCCGGCGTTATCTTTTCTCCATCCCTCCCACGCGAGCCATCGGCAGCCACACTTCGAACTGCGCACCATGGCCTGGCTCGCTGGTCACTTCAATCTTTCCTTTGTGCGACTCCACGATGCCTTTCGCGAACGAAAGCCCCAGCCCGGTTCCTTCTTTTCGCGTGGTGAAAAACGGCTTGAAAATTTTCGACAAGCAATCGCGCAATTCCCTTCCCGGTATCCCTAATTCGAACCACCGCGCATTCGCCATCCTGCCACAACGCCACCTCGATCTTTCCCTGCTTCTGGATGGCCTGAATGCCGTTGAGTAGTAAATTCAATATGACCTGTTGAATTTGGACTGGATCGTGCATGATTCTCGGCAATCGTTTTTCCGGCGCCAAAGTGATCTCGATCGGTTTCGTTCTCACTTGTTGGCGCGCGAGAAAAACCGCCTGCTCGACGGTGGCATTCAGATCAGCGGGATGAAATTCCGGCGGCCGCGGCCGCGCATAAGCCAGCAGATCGTTCAAAATCGCCTGAATGTGCTGGATTTCGCTCTGGACTTCCGGCAAAACGCCGCGGCTGGAGCTTTCCTGCGGGAGTTCGCGTCCCATCACCTCGACGACGCCCGCAATTCCTGCCAGCGGATTGCGAATTTCGTGGGCCAGCCCCGCCGCAAGTTCCCCGATGGTGGCGAAATGCTCGGCTCGCGCCATTTCGAATTGGTGCAGGCGCTCGATCTCTGCACGATTCTCCGCGAGCTGCTGAATCATTTCATTGAACTGGCGGCCCAGTTGGCCGACGTCATCATTGCGCTTGGCAAATTTCACCCGCGCGCTGAGGTCGCCTTCGCGCACGCGTCCGATGATTTTTTTTTACTCTTCCAGCGGGCGTTCGATCAGCACCAGCAGCGCGGACAGCGTCACAAAACAAATCGCCACCGCGCCGGCTGCCGCAACAATTACAATCCAATGACCGCTGGGAATATCTAGCGCGACCACAATCGCTTGAAACGCAATCAGGCCCAGCAGCAACACACCCACGATCGGAATGATGGCTTTCCACTGCCAGCCAAGCGAAGGGCCTTTGCCACGCGGCTGCGTTTCGTTCACGCCAGTATCCTAGTGCCGTTTCAACAGATTATCCACTGCCGACACAAGTATTGAGCCCACGCTCCTGCAGGGATCTTCCAATTTTGGCTTAAAAACGTTGAGGAGAGTTTGACGTACTCTTACTTCAGCTCTGCTTCAGCCGGAGCCGCAAATGCTTGGCGGCGCGCTCGGCATCCTCGCGGAAGTGGGCAGAGTCCAGGCGAAACGAGCGCATCCAGCCGCGCAGCGCGCCACCGAACGGATAAACCAGCATCTCTTGGCCTGCAGAAACAAACCCGGCGGTCTTTGCGACTGTGGGGGCCAGCCACAGAACCATCGCTCGCATGATGGGCATGGCGCGCTGCCCTTGTTTCACTGTCCGGGTCGCAAGATAGACCACCGCTCGCGCATAGAGAATCCACACACCGACGGCGAGGCATGCTGCCAGCAACAGGATCAGAAACACACTCGCAAACAGGAGGAATGCAAAGAATAATTCTTGAAAGTAAAAGGACCGTGAAGCGAGGGCGGCGACCGGGAACCCGCACGCTACCAACAACACCATCAAAGTGCGCCGCTTGGCCAGTGCTGTCATCGTGCAAAGCTCCTCCTCCCCTATTGCTTAGATGCAAGGAGAGGCAGTTCGGCAATCCCACTCAAGAATTCGCTCAGCTCAGCATTCGGATCTATCCCGAGGGCAGTTGAAGGACTTTTCCGGGGCTTGCCCCAGGGTATTCCTTCTTACCATTCCTCCCCTCGCATGTCCATGCTTTCTTATGTCTGTTTCTGGTCCTCCTGAACCCACTTCCTGCGCTGGACCCGATTCGTCACAATCCTGCAACAAAATTGTCTGTTGCTCTGCAGCTTCCCCTAAAATCCTGCCAGGTCCCACCGTATCGCGCATCACCGGTCTATTCAGGTTATCTGGTGGAGGCTTGCGTGGGTTCGACAGAAAGTTTTGATCTGGTTGTGGTTGGCTGCGGTCCCGCCGGAGAAAAAGCGGGCGCTCAGGCTGCCTACTTTGGCAAGCGCGTCGCGGTCATCGAGCGCGGCCAATACGTGGGCGGGAGCTGCATCAACACCGGTACGGTGCCGAGTAAAACGCTGCGCGAATCCGCGCTCTATTTTTCCGGGCTGAAGCAGCGCGGCTTGTACGGCATCGATTACTCGCTCAAAGAAAACCTCACGGTGCACGACTTCATGCATCACGAGCGGGAAGTTGTCGAAATGGAACGCCGCCGCATCCTGAAGAATCTGGCCCTGCACAAAATCGAGCTTGTCAGCGGCCAGGCATCGTTCGAAGATTCTCACACCGTTGTCATTTCCGGAGACACGCGCCGGCTGAAAGGTGAGGTGATTCTCATCGCCACGGGCTCCAAGCCGCATCGGCCGTCAGAGATTGCTTTCGATGATGTACACACTTTCGATTCGGACACGTTTCCCCAGATGGACCGCATCCCGAAAAGCTTGGCGATGATTGGCGGGGGCGTGATCGGCTGCGAATATGCTTCCATTTTTATGGCCCTGGGTGTCGACGTCGCTCTTGTGGATGGCCGCGACCGTCTTCTTCCCTTCCTGGACTGAGATTTCGAACCGCTTGCGCGTGCCGCTTGCGGCCCTGGGCATGCATTTTTGGCTCGACGAGCGTCCGGTGAAGATCGAAAACTCTGCGGCTGGTGTGTGCCTCACGATGAAAAGCGGCAAGATTCTGGAAACAGAGGCTGCTCTTTTGCCGCGGGCCGCCGCGCCGCCGTGGACGGCCTCGCCCTTGAAAAAGCGGGACTTCGTCTCAACGATCGCGGCTACATATCCGTGAATGAAAATTACCGCACATCGGTTCCGCACATTTATGCCGCCGGGGATGTCATCGGCTTTCCCGCACTCGCTTCGACTTCGATGGAACAGGGGCGCGTCGCAGTTTGTCACGCCTTCGGCTTAAAATACCAGCAACGTGTGGCTTCGTTGCTGCCTATGGGCATTTACACCATTCCGGAAATTTCCGCCGCTGGCGAAACGGAAGAGTCCTGCAAGGGAAAAAACATAGATTACGTGGTGGGTCGCGCCCTTTATGAAAACAACGCGCGGGGACACATTACGGGCGATACTGCCGGTATGCTCAAGCTCATTTCTGCGCGGTCGGACAAAAAGCTTCTCGGCGTCAGCATGATCGGCGAAAATGCCACTGAACTCATCCACATCGGCCTGACTGTTTTGGACAAGGACCTCACCATCGACGAATTCATCGAGCAGGTTTTTAACTACCCGACGCTCAGCGAAGCGTATAAGTACGCGGCTTACGACGGGCTCGGCAATCTCGCCGGCCATAAGTTGCGGGAGGGTTGATTGGGAGGGCGGCAACACGGCTGCTGCCTTTACGGATGCAAGCTTTGACAAGAATTCGATGAGCGAACCGATTCCGAAGTCGGCTTTAGCAGGGTTTTCCCTCCTGATGCTTGTTGCTATCGCTTTGCTATGCGCTTTGGGGGCGCAAAGCCACGTCTCCTCTGATTCTGCCGGACCTGAGAAAAGCTACTTGGGCTTCGACCGCAACGTTTATCCCGGCGACGATGCCCTGCCGATTCTCCGCAAAACGTTTAGCTTCTCAAGCTACTGGCTTAGCCCGCCGCCAGGCGAAAAAAACAACACCTGGACGGGCAAGCGGGAGCTGTTGCGCGCAGAAGGCTTCGGCTTTGTGGTTCTCTACCGAGGCCCCGATGGCCGCGAACTCAAGACTCTAACTTTGGCAAAAGACAGAGGCGCTCGCGACGGAGAAGATGCAGTGGCTTCGGCGAAAGCAGAGGGCTTCGCGGCAGGGGCCATTATTTTTTTGGATATTGAAGAGGGCGGGCGCCTTCCGGACGCCTACCACGCCTATCTGGCCGCGTGGTCCGAAACCCTTGGCCGTGCAGGCTTTCGCGCCGGGGCCTATTGCTCAGCCATGCCTGTCAAAGAAGAACCGGGCGTGACTATCACTACCGCTCGCGACATTCGCAACCACGCCGCGTCACGCGATTTCGTCATCTGGGCTTACAACGATGCCTGTCCGCCATCGCCAGGCTGCACTTTTCCGCAGGATCCGCCTTCGCCGGCAAAGAGTGGAATTCACTACGCATTGGTCTGGCAATTTGCGCAATCGCCACGCCGCAAAGAATTTACATCTCGATGTGCCCGGAGCTATTATCGCGACGGAAATTGTTATGAGCCCGGGGACACCGCTCACTCTTGGTTTCTCGATGTAAATTCCGCGACTTCGCCCGATCCTTCCGGAGGAACGAAGTGAACACCAGCAAATCAGCGACGACAAAAATGAAAAGGCGACCGCTTATTTTCGATACGGTCGCCGTTTTCCTACCCCAACACTAATTTTCGAATTTTCAGATTTGGCCTAGCCCGCCGTCGACGTTAATCTCCTCGCCGGTGATATACGACGCGTCGGGCGAAGCCAGAAACGCGACCACGCCTGCTACCTCCTCCGGCTGCCCAAACCGCTTCATGGGCACCTTTCCAACAATGTCCTTGGCGAATTCATCCACGGCCTCTTTGGAAAGGCCGGTTCTCCCAAAGATGGGCGTGACAATGGGGCCAGGCGCTACGGAGTTCACGCGGATCCCCCGCTCCACCAGTTCCGCGGCTGCGGTTCTGGCCAGCGAACGCAAGGCCGCTTTTGTAGCGGCGTAGGCGCTCGCTCCCGCTGTTCCTTTTTGGCCCGCAACGCTCGTGTTCAAAATGATCGATGCACCGTCATTCAGGAACGGAATCGCTTTCTGCACCGTGAAGTACGCTCCCTTGATGTTGGTGTCGAACTGTTCGTCAAACAGGTTTTCGGGCGTCTTGGCAAGCGGAGCGAATTTTGCGACTCCGGCGTTCACGAACAGAACATCTATTTTCCCGAGCTTCTTCGAAACTTCCGAATACAACTTGTCCACTTCCGAGAGCTTGGACACGTCGGCCTGGACCGCGACCACGCCGTTGCTGATGGTCTTGACGGCTTCGTCAAGCGTTTTCTTGTTTCGGCCCGAAATGGCCACGCGAGCTCCCTCTTGCTGCAGACGCTTTGCGGTCGCCAGCCCGATACCGCTGTTGCCGCCCGTTACGACGGCTACTTTCCCTTCCAATCGTTTTGTGCCGCTCATTTTGGTCTCCCTTGCTCCTTGGGGTCTGTTCTGTTCGAAGGCCCTCTCTCCCGCCCAAGCTCGCTCGGCCTTCGCGATTTCGATATTTAGATGAATATCGAAGTATATGGTTACAACTTTGTTTGACCCTTTTGGAGGGTGAGGCATCTCATCTACTGGCGGCAGAGGCCGCAATTTCGCTACACTCCGGACAGGCTCAAGACGACCGGTCCATGAACCGCTCGCAAATCGAAAAGATCTCGAAGGCGCTGGCTGACGGAACGCGCCTGCGCATCTTCGAGGCCATCTCGCACTCCGGGCACATGAACTGCGGGGAAATCGTCTCCATGCGCGGAGTTACGCCGGCAACAGTCTCGCATCACCTGAAAATCTTGAGCGAAGCAGGACTGATTTCCTGCCGCCGCAAAGGGCAGTTTGTTTACAGCGAAACTGTGCCGGAAACGGTCGAAGAATTTGCGCGAGCACTGGCGAAACTGACGCGCGGCAAAAAGTTGCCTAGGCGCTGATTTGAAAAGGATAGCCACGGCGACGCGGATCGGACAATCGGGGGCTGAGTCGAGTGTTCAGTCGGTGGGGTTTCTAGGGAACTTGAAATACGGAAGGCGGACGCCTTGATCGGTCACCTGGTCGGCGCGCATGCTCGTGGGGTCTCGAATCCGAGCGCTCCGCCGTTGGTGACGTAGTCGTCTTGGTCCACGCCGTCGCCGCTGACTCCCAGTCCGCCAACCAGCGCGCCATTGCGATACAGACCCGCGCTGCCAGGAAAGAAAATGATTCCGCTCGTATTCGAATTTGCTGCGCCCGTTTGAAATCCCTGCGTGCAGGGATTCGCGACACCCATCATGTTAAAGATTGAAGAACGGTCCCGCATGCGAGCCATCCATTCCGGGTGGATAGATCGGTTGCGCGCCAAAGCCAATCGTGCGATGCGTCAGCAACTGCCGGAGAACGAGGAGCAGCCGATTCATTTGCTTTACGGCTTCCTCTACGTCGCCGACAAAGAAGAAGGCTTGATCATCGTCGGCGATCCCGATCTGAAATCGAAGAGCCCTGGCGTAGGCACTTTGCTCGATGGCAACCCGGCGAACAATTTTCTGAAACGCGCGCTCGCGTTCAATCCCGGTGGCATTCTTACGGGCGCACACCGCATCGCCATTGCCGGCACTTACGCATATGTTTTGACCAACAAAGCTCTGGTGGTGGTGGATCTTGACAATCCGCTCGCCCCGCGCGTGACGGCAACCATCGGCGCGCCTGCGCTCAACGATCCGCGCGGCATCGCCGTGCAATTCCGCTATGCGTTCGCTGCGGATCGCGACGGCCTGAAGGTTCTCGATGTCACTGATCTCGCGCAACCGAAACTGGTAGCGAACGCGCTGGTGCCACTCGAGGACGCCCGCAACGTGTACGTCGCGCGTACCTACGCCTACGTTTCGGCCGGCAAGCAAGGTTTAGCAACCATCGATGTGGAAAAGCCGGATGCCCCTAAGCTCGATCAAATTTTCAGCGCTGAAGGCCAGCTCAATGACGTGAACGACGTGAAGATCGGAATGGTGGCGGCCAGCGCCTACGCTTTTGTCGCGGATGGCAAGAGCGGCCTGCACGTTCTGCAAATCATTTCGCCTTGGGATGACCCAACACATTTTTCGGGCTTTAGCCCGCGCCCCACACCAAAGCTCATTGCCACCGGTCGAACGCGCGGGCCTGCTCTCGCCATCTCCAAGGGCATTGACCGCGACCGCGCTGTGATGAATCTGGCAACCAACTCGCCGTTTTTGGTCGACGTGGCGCCCGTCCCCTTAATCAAGGCGAGGCCCAGGCTCTCTACCTCCGCAACGGCCAGCTATACACCGTCACCGACGACGCCGGGGAGCATCCAGGTCAAGCTGGTCCGCCAGGAAGCACTGGGTTCAAACGCCTGTAAGCTTGGCTTTTGACTCCAGAAGCCGCTGCTCTCTGCCCGAGCCCCTGAGCCTTCCAAGAGTCTTAGCTTTCTCCTTTTCTTCGGCTCCAGTTTCTCTTTCTGGCCAGGGAATTTGTACACTCTTGTGCCCTTTTGTACATGCATCTCCTTTCTTTCTAACCCTTTATCCCCACCTGCATCTAAACTAAGGTATAATGAATCGTTCACAATTTTTTATCGCATCGCACCCATCAAAATAATTCGTGAGGGATTCTGGGGACAACGCAATTAAGGTGTTTGGTGGAGGGGTGCAGGCTTCCCAGAGCCATTCCCTAACCGAGAAAGGCAAAAAGGAGTACTAGAACATGGTGAAACACTACTTGCTGGCCAGCGACTTCGACCAGACACTCAGCTTCAACGATTCTGGGGTCGTTCTGAGCGAGCTCATCGGTTTTCACGGGTTTCATGACAAGGTCAAAGGCTTGGCGGGGATCAACCTCGTCCAACAGGGTGCGGAGCTAAGCTACCTCATACTGCATGATCCGGATTTCCGCCGCGTGCGCTGCGAGCATCTCGTCGAGACCGGCAAACGCATCCGCCTGAAGCACGACGTGGCGTTGTTTGCCCGTGCGCTTGATACGCTGGGGGAAGGCTACAAATTCCATTTCAACGTGATTTCGGCGGCGCCGCAGGAAATTATTCAATCGGCGCTCGAAGGCATCGTTCCGCCGGAGCGCATCTTCGGCACGCGCTTCCGCTACAACGAAGCGGGCGAAGTCGATTCCATCATTCGCGCCTCCGCGGGCTGGGGAAAAATCACCGTGCTCGAAGAGCTTCGCGCTAGCCTGGGCATCAGCCACGACCAGATTATTTACATGGGCGACGGCAGCTCCGATTTGCCGGTGATGATGCACGTCAATCAATACGACGGCCTGACGATCGCGGTAAGCGAAGCCAGGTTCATCACGCGTGTTGCCAAGCGCACCGTGCTCAGCGACAACGCCATGAGCGTGCTCGTTCCGGTGATGGAAAAGGTCCTGAATTGGGACTCCGCCAGGATTCGCAAGTTCTTTGCATCTCAAGGCCTGACGCTGCTTGAGTGGGAAAAGGTGCGCACGGACATGCTGACGATCCAGGAATCGGCGGAGCGGATGGCGGCTACACCGGCGCCCTACAGCAACGCTTAGGACTCCTCAAGCGACACTCGTTTTATCTGGAAAACAAAAGGGGCGGATTTCGGTTCGCTCCTTCTTTTTTTTCCATTCTTTGGTGCGAAAAAATGAATCCTTGGTCAAGCCCTTTCTAAATTCCGCTGCAAAGGAGATAATCCCCTGTTCTCCATCCCGCGAAAGGGCGAGCCATCCATTCATGGCAACCGTCAAGACCAAGAAAGGGGTCATCGGCATCCTCACCGGGGGCGGCGACGTTCCCGGCCTCAATCCCGCCATCCGCGCAGTCACCTTCCGCGCTCTGCGTGAAGGTTACGAGGTCATCGGCTTTCGCCGCGGCTGGGCCGGGCTCGTCGACATGGTTCGCGACAAGGGTCATGACAATTCCGACAATTTTCAGCTGCTCACGGAAGAAATCGTCAACCGCGCGGGGCGCACCGGCGGGACTTTTCTCCATTCTTCCCGCACCAACCCTAGCCGCGTCTGTAAATCCAGCCTTCCGGAACATCTCAAAAGCACATTTACCGCCGACAAAAACGACCTAACTCCCGAAGTTTTGAAGAATCTCGACTGGCTGAGCGTCGAATATCTCATCCCCATCGGTGGCGACGACACACTCAGCTATGCCGTGCGTCTTTATCAGGAAGGTTTCAAGGTCGTCGGCATTCCCAAGACCATGGACAACGATGTCCCCGGCACCGATTACTGCATTGGCTTCAGCACCTGCATCACGCGCACCATTCAGCTCGCCAACGATCTGCGCACGTCCGCGGGCTCGCACGAACGCTTCATGGTATTGGAAGTTTTTGGCCGCTATGCCGGCTTCACCGCCATGCTCCCCACCATGGCCGGCGCCGCCAATCGCTGCGTCATCCCCGAGCACAAATTCAACATCGAGCAGCTCTGTGAGCTGCTCAGCTCCGACCGCACACACAATCCCAGTCATTACGCGACCGTTTTGGTTTCGGAAGGCGCCATGTTCGAAGGTGGCGAAATGGTTTTCCAAAAAGATGCGGCCGACGCATTCGGCCACAAAAAGCTCGGTGGTATCGGCGATCTTGTATCCGAGGAGCTCACGGAGTTGTCCCCCAAATACAACAAGGGCAAGAAAATCGACGTCATCAACCAGAAGCTCGGCTACCTCGTGCGCTGCGGCGATCCCGACGCCATCGACTCCATCGTTCCGATGGCTTATGGCAATCTCGCTCTCGATCTCATTCTCAGCAAAGTTCACGGCCGTCTGGTCGTGCTGAAAAACGGCCGCTACGACAACATGCCCATCGATACTGTCACCGCTTCCAAAAAAGTCGTCAACATCAAGGAGCACTACAGTACCGAACGGCTTCGCCCGCATTACGCCAGCTTCGAAATGAGACCGCTGTTCATCATGACCAGCGAATAAAGTTAGCTCCTTCGCGCAAGCCAAGAATCTCTCGAACGCCTTCGTTCGCTACATCGCTTTTCGACAATGCGCGCTCTTGCCATCTCTGCCTGGATAGAATAGATATGAGGATTCGCGCAATTCTGTCTTGAAGTCCTCGAGGAGGCCTTATTCACGTCCTGGGGATAGACGTCGGCACGGGCGGCACGCGGGCGATCGTCATCGACGAAACCGGCCGCCTGGTCTCATCCGCCACCGAAGATCACCAGCCCTTTGCCTCGCCGCAAATTGGCTGGGCGGAGCAGCAACCCGAAGACTGGTGGCGTGCCACTTGCCTCGCCGTGCGCAAAGCGCTCGCAGGCACGAATCTCTCCGGCAAAAACATCGCCTGCGTCGGTCTCTCCGGCCAAATGCATGGCGCAGTGCTTCTCGACGAACAGGACAAGGTCGTTCGCCCCGCGCTCATCTGGTGCGACGTTCGCACGGAAAAGCAGTGCCGCGACCTCACGCGCGCTCTTGGTTTGCAGCGGCTTATTCAGCTCACTTGCAATCCCGCGCTGCCTAACTTCACGCTCACCAAAGTTCTTTGGGTCCGCGAAAACGAACCCGACAACTGGAACCGCGTGCGCCACCTTCTGCTTCCCAAGGACTACGTGCGCTTCCGCCTCACCGGTGAACGCGCCACCGACATGGCTGACGCTTCCGGCACTTTGCTGCTCGACGTCTCACGTCGTCGTTGGTCTTCGGAAATGCTGGACGCAGCCGCGCTCGAAGAAAGCCTCCTCCCCGCAGTTTGCGAATCCCCCGAGGTTTGCGCGAAAGTTTCCGCCAAAGGCACGGCCGAATCGGGGCTCCCCGTCGGCACTCCTGTCGTTGCAGGTGCTGGCGATCAAGCTGCCGGTGCTGTGGGCATGGGCATCGTCTCTCCGGGCACCGTCAGCGCCACCATCGGCACCTCTGGTGTCGTTTTTGCCGTCACCGATCGCCCCGCGCTCGATTCCCGCGGCCGTGTGCACACCTTTTGCCACGCCATTCCCGGCCGGTGGCATGTGATGGGCGTGACCCAGGCTGCCGGCCTCTCCCTGCGCTGGTTCCGCGACACGTTCACCATCAATTCCACCGGCGCGGTCACATCCTACGACCACCTCACCGCCGAAGCTGCCAAAATTCCTCCCGGCTCCTACGGCCTTCTCTGGACTCCCTATCTCATGGGCGAGCGCACCCCGCATCTTGATGGCAGCGCTCGCGGCGCGCTCGTCGGCCTTACCGCATCGCACACGCGCGGCCACGTCGTTCGCGCCATTCTCGAAGGCGTGGCCTTCAGCCTCCGCGACACCTTCACTTTATTCCAGGAAATGAGCGTTCCCTTCGAGCGCATTCGTCTCGGTGGCGGCGGCGCGCGCTCGCCGCTATGGCGTCAAATTCAAGCGGATGTCTACGGTCATTCCGTCGAAATCGTCGCAGCGGAAGAAGGTGCCGCCTATGGCGCCGCGCTTCTCGCTGCAGTTGGCGCAGGTGTCTGGCCTTCGGTGGATGCCGCTTGCGCTGCCGCCGTGCGCGTCGCCTCGCGTATCGATCCGCAACCTGCCGCCGTCGCCACTCTCAACGCCAGCTATGCTGCTTTCCGCCGCGTCTACCCTGCTACTCGCCAAATCCTCGCTCCCACGCAGCCTGCCAACAATTGGTAAATTTCTGAATGACCTGAGGCGCACGGGCAACCCTGGCTCTGCCTCTCTTCATCTCCTGTAAAATGTGCCAGTTTTTATCGGCGGTTCATCCAACCATTGTTATGCTTCGGGTCGCGAGTAATCGTATGAAGTCTTTCCGCCTTTGCGTTCTCTTCTCCCTCCTCACCCTTCCCACGGCCGCGTGTCCGAATCCTCAGCAAGCGGCGTCCGACACCAATCCTCCGGCGCCTCAATCGCCAATCGCCGTGCCTTCTGGCGCACTGACCGTTTACGTCAGCGATTTCGATTTGGACGTCGCCAACCGCAAGCCGTCTCCAAAGTCCGCCGCGCGCACTTCCCCGCGCTCCAGTCCCGGAAAAACTCTACGCTCTCCTTCCGGTGTCCCGAGGAAAGAGCCCTCTCCGGAAGCAGCGACGGTACAGAGTCTCGATGCCCCCGACACTTCCGTCGAGAAATCCCCTGCCGATCAGGCCACTGCGCTGGTGAATGCCGTCTCGGAAAACATCATCCGCGCTCTTACGCAGGCAGGCTACGACGCTCGCCGTCTTCCCTCGGGTGCGCCGCTTCCCCCGAAGGGAGTGCGCATCCGGGGCGTCTTTGCCGAAGCCGATGAACAGAATCGCGCGCGTCGTCTGCTCGTCGGGGGCGATCCGGTGGGTGCGAACCTGATTCTTTATGTTGGCGTCAATAATCTCACTCGCCCCGAGCAGCCGCTTTACGAACTGGCCAATCCTCCCGCCAACGATCCCCGCCACGGACCCGTCATTACCGTGACTTCCTACGCTCCCGCCGAGCGCTTCGAGATGTCCCGCGATCCCTCCGGCGACGAACTCAAAAAAATCACCGCGAAGATTGCCGCTGACTTCACCACCCTCGTCGCCGCCAACCGCCTGTCCCTCGCGCAGTAGAGCGCTCCTCGGCCTCGACTTGGTTCTGTCGGATAATTTCACTTATTGGCTGCGAGATTCTTTAATTGGCCGAACGCAAGCGCGGGGTTTTCCGTTGACCAGTTTTCCCCCGGGGAAGTCGGATCGGCGTCCTTAATGGAACCATAGTGCTTCATCCAAATTTTTACGCTTCCGAACAGCATTGGATCGCCCGTGAGGAGAGTGTACGGCCTGCCGTCGAGTGTAAATTCAACCTGGTTCATCCTTGACTATGCCTTCCACGGCACCCGCGAACGGCTTTGACGAGAACACGAACCATCCTGCATCTTGTTCCAAAGGCGAAATAGGATTTGTCAACTCTCACCTGGCCCCCTCCACCATCGAACTTGCCGCGCATCTCTTTTCCCCTGACAGGAACAACTGGGGGATCGATTCGAAGCAATCCTCTGGAGGCTGCTCTCCGGGAACCCGTCACTGCTTCCGCCACCATTCCGCCGCCCGCTTGCGCGCAATTCCGAAAAGATACCCGCGCAGCGAGCCTAGCTCCGGCCGGAAGCCGTTCGGCGACTGCCAAATTTGCGTGAACGTCTCCTGCATCAAGTCCTCAGCGGCTTGTGGGCTTCTCACCACCTGCCGCAGGAAGGCGCAGAGTCGCGATAGAACGCCTCGAAGGCGTTCGCATCGTGGCTGCCAATCCGTTCCCACAGCTCGTGGTCGTCCGCCACGCGTGCTCCCATAGCGTTATTCGTTCAAATCCGCCGCAAAAGTTCAGCAGGCAAAAGAAATAATTCGGCGGCCAAACGGAAACGAGCGACCTGTCCTCCCGGGCAGGTGCGATTTCGGCTCCTATTCTCCGGCCAAGACCAGGGCCGTGTGGCTATCGACTCTACAATGGAATCATGGCCCAGCCGTCCAAAGTGGGTCCCGTCATTCTGACGATTTTCGCCCTGCCTTTCCTAGGCGGAGGGCTTTTCTTTATCTGCGCGCAGATTGTCTCGAGCCAAAATTTCAAGCCCGCCGATCTCGCTCTCGGCATTACCTTCGGTTCGTTCTTTGTCCTCATAGGCGCCGGACTGATCTTCGCCTCCATCAAAGGATACGGGCTGCTGAAAAAGCAGGTGGCCCTTCAGGACGCCAACCCGCTTTCGCCCTGGCTGTGGCGTGCCGATTGGGCATCGCGTCGTGCCGAAAGCGCGAACAAAAAAAGCTATATCACCGCCTGGATAGCTGCGACGTTCGTTAATCTCATCACCGCTCCGTTTATGTTGGGCAAGATTCCGGAATTGCTACGCCAACACGACCCCCGCGTCTTCATCTTGCTGGGCTTCTGCGCCTTTGGTGCCATCCTGACGATCAACGCGATCCGCGCCACCATCCGCCATGAGCGCTTTGGCAATTCCTATTTCGAATTCGATCCATTGCCCATTTCTCCCGGCCGGCGCATGACTGGCAGGATTCAACTGCGCTTTGAAACACCAGCAGTGCACGGCATCGATTTGCGCCTCAGTTGCGTCCGCCGCATTGTCACCGGTTCCGGCAAGAGCCGCGCTGTTAGCAATGCGACTTTCTGGCAGGCAGACAAGAACGTTCCGTCCACAGCGATAGAGCCCGGCCCGCTTGGCCGTGCCATCCCCGTGGAGTTCGAATTGCCCGCCGACGGCCTAATCACTGATCACCGCAATCCCGACGATCAAATCCTGTGGCTGCTCCACGCCCAGGCAGATGTTCCCGGAGTGGATTACTCCGACGACTTCGAATTGCCGGTCTTTCGCACCGCCGATTCGCCCCAGCCTGCCTCCGATTTTTCCTTGCAAGCCACCCCCGGTAGCTCCAGCTCCTTCGGTTTCGCCGCGGAAAAAAGCCTCGACGCGGATTCCGGTGCGGTTGCGCAACCGGAACGTACGAAAGTCGTCGTTACCATGCACGATGGCGGCACGGAATTTTATTTTCCACCGCTTCGCACTCCCAGCCGCGCACTCTTGCTTCTTGTGGTTTCTTTAGTTTTCACCGGCGCTGTGTATGCGCTGCTCCACAATCGTGTTCCTTTACTTTTCACTGCCGTCTTTGCGCTAGGCGATCTGCTTGTAATTTTTGGTTTTTCCCACGTAGCTTTCGGCAGCGCGCGGATTTTCGCCGGCAACGGAGAGATCCAATCAAGAAGCGGCCTGCTCGGTTTCGGCGCTCTGCGGCGAATCCCCTTCTCCGAAGTGGCCTCCATCCTCCCGGTAGCCAGCCTGCCGCAAGGCGGCAGCTCCGACAATTCCATCTACGCCATCCGAATGGTCACCGAAAGTGGACAGAAATTCACGCTGGCCGACGAAATCAGCAGCCGCCAGGAAGCGCGCTGGATTGTCTCCCAACTCGAAACGCTCGCCGGGCTGAAACTCGATACGCATGTCCAAGTGAACTTGCCTCTCGGCCTGCAAGCGCAACCCGCGCAACCGCGGACTCCGCAAACTGGCGTCCGCGTGCAAACGAACGGCTCCGCCTGGGTAGCCCTTGCTGTTTTTGGCGCCATGGTGCTTGCATTTTTTGCGATGCAAGAGAAATGGACCGCCGTGAACCGCAGCGTTCGCGCGAACAATTCCCGGCCCGCCGCCGCGCGGAGAACAAGACCGGTTCCGCCGCGCGTATTTTCCGGGCCGCTGACCGATGGCGATGTCGACCGCCTGCTGGTTTCACCTGCGCAAGCTCAGGCAGAGGAGCTCTTCGAGCGCGCGATTGGTCATGACCCGCGGGCGCTGGAAGTCTTCGATCAGCAGGTTGACGGCTGGGTCGGGCGCATCAACCAGACCGACCGCACGGCGCAGCTCCTCCAGCGCGCGCAATTCTCAGAGGATTTGCGCGTTCGCCTCGCCCATGCCGGCCTGAGTCTGGCGCTTCAAGGCTTTCATGAAAACGAGCAAGCGGCCAATTCGCTCCTCACTCGCGCGAGCACGGATCCCAAGCACCGCGCCTGGGCCGTCTATTGCCTCGGGATGCTTGCCGGGCGTGGAGTGGACTACGCCCGCATCCACAAAGTCCTTCTCGACTACGCGCGGAATGACAAAAATCCGGAGGTGCGCCAGTGGGCCGTCGAGGGCCTGCGCTTCCTGGCCAAGGACGAAGTCCTCGACGAATTATTCATGTCGTTCACACAGGATCCGTCCATGAACGTCCGCGATCGGGCTGGCTGCAACATTGCCGACTGCGGCATTTTCACACGCAAGCAGCGCATGCGCATGGTGCCCAAGCTTATCGATCTGGCGGCGCAGTTAGGCAATTCAACACCGGGCACATCCGCACAAATGCGCAACTGGTGCTTTATGGCGCTGCGGGAAATCACCGACCAGAATCTTCCTGCCGATGCGGACACCTGGAGTCGTTGGTACGCCGAGCACGGCGCCGAGAAAATGGCAGAGTTCGAACGCATCGAATGGTGGCAAGTCCGCGGCGACGAATAGCTCCCGAACTAGGCCGCCGCGGGATCATTCCATGCCAAAGTAATATAAGCGGTGCTCGCGCTAATCGGAGCTCAATGCGGGCTCGAAAGCAAGCGCTTCGCACCGCGCGATGTCGGAAGTAATGGTGCGCGAGCCCATGTAGAGCACGCCCGCCAGCGCTGCGGAGAGAATAGGAATAATCAGCATGGCTTGCTGCAACCCGACCGCGCGAAAAGTTTCCCTCACGACGGGAGAGCCAGCCAAAGCCGCCGCCCGGTGGGCCAGCAGGTCGCTCAGCCGTCCCGTCAGGAGCGGCCCAAACGACGCACCGCACAAGTACATAGCCATGAAATAGATCGCCATGGCGGTGCCACGTTGGTTCGGCGCGACAATATCCTGGATCGCGGAATACACGAAGCCGTAGTAAGACGTCAGCGCCGCATAAGTCAGTACCAGAAAAACAATCGCGCTAAGCAACGATCCAGCGGGCCGCAAAATGGCGATACACGAAAACGGCACAGCCATCAGGGCGGCGATTGCGGCGCACAGCATGCGCCCGTCTTTGCGCCGCTGCACAATGGAATCCCCCAGGTACCCGGCGCTCAATCCTCCTCCCAGCCCGCCGATCAAGTACACCACGCCGGTCGCCGTGCCCGACGATGCCAAGGAAAGGCCGTGCACGCGGCTCAAGAATGCCTGCAAGAACGTAGCGATGGCGTACAAACTAAAGTTAAGAAAAACACCAGAAGCGATGATCCACCAAAGTGTCGGCAGGCGCAGCACCGTCCACACCGATGTACGCGTCGTCGCGCCGCGCTGTGTTTCGCTGGCCCCGCGCCGCGGCTCCTCAAGCGTCAACAACGCCGGCACTAACAGCAGGGCTGGTGCTCCCGCTAACGCCATCGCGGCGCGCCAGCCGTGCGCCTGCGCGATCACTCCGCTGAAGAATGCAGCGAGCGCGCTGCCAACAGGCACCCCGAGCATGAATACCGCCAGGACGCGGGCACGCTTCTCCGCCGGAAAAAGGTCTCCCAGCCAGCTCGTCGCCGCAGGAGCGCACGTCGCTTCTCCCAGCCCCACGCCTAGCCGCGAAAACAGCAGGATCGAATAACTGTTGGCAATCCCCGCACAAGCGGTCAGCGAGGCCCACACCGCCAGTCCCCACGCCAGCAGCTTTTTGCGGCTGCCGGAATCCGCAATGCGCCCCATCAGCACGCCGATAACCGCATAGGGCCAAATGAATATGCTTCCCAATAAACCAATTTGCGTGTCGCTCAGCTGAAATTCCTTGCGGATCGGTTCGACCAGGGCTCCCGGAACCAATCGGTCGTAAAAATTCATAATGTTGATGGCAAATAAAACGAGGACAGCGAAGAGAACGCTGTTGTTCTTGTGGTTAGTCGTCAAAGCCTGGCAATGCTACCACAGGAGCCTTGCCGTCGCCCCGCACTGCAGCACGCTGGCCTAGTGAGGCTGAGTCACGGAAAGGACATTGCCATCCGGATCCTTAAACCACGCCACTTTGTCGCCGCTGGGCGACGTCCAAATTCCAAGTTCCCGGTCCGGGACGAATGGATATTTTTCCGTTTCCACGCCGCGATCTCGGAGCCATACAGCCGTCGCCTGGATATCGTCGACTTCCCAACCAAGAATCGTGCCTTGCAGCGGCGTAAAATTTGGCATCTTTGTCATTCGAATCCTATGCCCACCCACGCTCAGAACCAGGGCAAATTGGTCCTGGCTCACAAAATCGAATCCCAGTTTGCCTTCATAGAAGGCCCGGGCCTTGTCGTAGTCTCTCACGGGAACAAATCCGACCATCTTTCCTGAAGCCAGCATGTTGAACCTCCCCGCGCCTCCTGGACTTCACGAATACAGTAACCGCCACATTCCAAAAATCGAAGTTGGATTTTTCTCACCTCCCTGAATCTCCCACCTGTCATCCCGACCCTCTCGAACCGAGGCTGACGGAGTAGAATGCTGCCCGTCCGAAAGGGGACACGCAGGATGGCTCTTCGCAAAGACGATTCCTTTCGCATTGGCGTGGATCTGGGCGGCACAAAAATCGAATTTGTCGCGCTCGAACGCGACGGTGCCGAATTACATCGCCACCGCATCGCCACCCCTCGCCACGACTACGAAGGCACGGTGTGCGCCATCGCCGAGGGAGTGAAAGAAATGGAGAAGAAACTCGGGCGCATCGCCACCGTCGGCGTGGGAATTCCTGGCACGGTTTCCACCCAAACGGGTCTCGTGAAAAACGCTAACTCGACATGGCTGAATGGCAAACCCTTCGACAAAGACTTGAGCCGCGCCCTCGCGCGCGAAGTCCGGTGCGCCAACGACGCCAACTGCCTTGCAGTTTCCGAAGCCACCGATGGTGCCGGAGCCGGCAAGCACGTGGTGTTTGCGGTGATTCTCGGAACCGGCTGCGGCGGCGGAATCGCCGTCGACGGCCGCGTGCACAGCGGTTCGAACGGCGTGGCCGGCGAATGGGGCCACAACACGCTGCCGTGGATGCGCGCTGACGAGTTTCCTGGCCCGCCTTGCTACTGCGGAAAAAACGGCTGCATCGAAACGTGGATTTCCGGCACCGGCCTGCAAAAAGATTATGAGCGCGCCACAAAAACCGCTCTGCGTGGGCCAGAAATTCTCGCTCGCGGCGAAGCAGGAGAACCCGCCGCGCTTGCTGCTCTAGACCGTTTCGAAGATCGCCTCGCGCGTGGACTCGCGGGCGTCATCAATTTGCTCGATCCCGATGTCGTCGTGATGGGCGGCGGAGCTTCCCAAATTCCGCGCGTCTACAAAAACGTTCCCGGTCGCCTGAAGGAATATGTCTTCGGAAAAGAAGCCGAAACGCCGCTGGTGCCAGCGAAACACGGAGATTCCAGTGGCGTCCGCGGCGCCGCCTGGCTCTGGCCGCTCGAGTGACGCGACCAGGCAGCAGTCATAAGCTTTCAGCCGGAAGCAGATTGCTGAAAAATGCCCTGACGTGTCATTCCGAGGGCGCTGCTTGCCCGTGGAATCCGCTTTTTTCTTGAAAAGCGCATCCTTCGCTTCTCTCCGGATGACAACCGAACACATTTTTGACAAGCTGTCAGGCTAGGAAGAAAGAAAACTTCAGCGGTTTCGGAAAGAAATGTCTGAGAACCAAGTTACAGAAGCCAAAGGCGTGGTGCGAAATATTTCCGATACCGCGCGCTGGGCCGCCTACTTTCGTGCGGAAGAAACCAAGCGCCCCGATGCCATCTTCCGCGACCCCTTCGCCGAGCGTTTGTGCGGACAGCACGGCGTCGACATTGCGAACACCATTCCCGATGGAAACAAGCATGCCTGGGCCTGGGTCACGCGAACTTACCTTTTCGACGACTTCCTCACGAGAGAACTGCAGCAGGGTGTCGATCTGGTCTTAAATCTTGCTGCGGGATTGGATGCGCGGCCGTATCGCATGCAGTTGCCTCCGTCGCTGCAATGGATCGAAGTCGATCTTCCAGGAATTCTCGATTACAAGGAAGGGATTCTTGCAAACGAAAAACCCGCCTGCAGACTCGAGCGCGTCCGTCTCAATTTGGCCGACGCCCACGCGCGCCAAAAACTTTTCTCAGAACTCAATCTGCGCGCGAAGAAAATTCTTGTCCTCACCGAGGGCCTGCTCATTTATCTGAGCGAAAACGAAGTCGCAGCATTAGCGCGAGCCATGGCGAGTGGCACGAATTTTCAGCGCTGGATCATGGATCTGGGCTCACCGGGGCTCTTGAAAATGATGCAGAACACCACAGGCAGGCATCTGAGCAAAGTGGGTGCCCCCTTCAAATTCGCGCCAGCGCAAGGACCGGAGTTCTTCGTGCCCCATGGCTGGAAACCGATGGAAGTGAAGCCCGTGCTCCAGACGGCCGCGCAATTCAAGCGGCCTCCTCTGCTGCTGCGCTTGCTGGCGCGCCTGCCGCAAAAGAAAGGACCCGCCGGAAATCGGCCCTGGTCCGGCGTCTGCCTCCATCGGAAACGGTAACAGTAAACCCGGCGCCCCCGCTTTCCAATCGGAACCCCACCCAAGGAGCCTCTCCCCGAACCGTTTGGTGACCTGCGTCACGCGCAGGGCGTGACTCCGATTACTGCCCCCCTTCCCGTTTGCCCGTGCAAGCAACAAACGGGAAAAACAATTTCTTGACGGGGAATCAACCTGGACTGCTGTACAACAACGGCGATCCATCCGTGCCAGGCCATGTGCCATTCAAGGGACATGTCGACCGGATGCTGACGCTGAACGAAGACTTCGACGACTATGGTCGCCTAATCCAGACCCTTGGCACTTTTACTAGCAAGAGTTTGAATAACGCAGGATTACCCACATGCGGAATCGGATACTTGCCAACCACCACAGAAACGCCAAGCGCTGGCGCAACCGAGGTGTGGCAGATCTACAATCTCACCGGCGATACGCATCCCATGCACTTCCACCTGGTCAACGTCCAGGTCATCCAGCGGCACCGTTCAAGGGAGTACCGGGCAAACTGAGGTTCACCGCTCCACGCCACCCGATGCCAATGAACTTGGGTGGAAGGAAACCGTTCGGATGAAACCGGGAGAGGCGACGACGGTCATCATGCAATTCAACCTGCCGAAACTGCCGACAGATGACATGAACAAAGCTGTCAGCCCCAGGACCGGCGGTCATGAGTACGTTTGGCACTGCTACACCCTGGAACATGAAGAGCACGACATGATGCGGCCCCGGGTCGTGAAGTAGGACCAGCAACAAGCCTGCACCAGAAGTCTGCCGCCCGGGACAACATCGCACTCTGTGCAATGGGTGGTCTCGGGCGGCCCTGCTCTTGGTAGCGAAACGCCTTCTCTATCGCTCCAGCGGATGGACCTCGTTTACCGGATCCGCCGCCCTGGAGTCAGCGTCTGCCAAATCCGATTCCGCTGATGCAGATTACGCTCATCTCCGTGCGGTCGAATTTTAGTTTCACGGCGCTGAGCTTCCCTGGCTCAAACCGTTTCGCGCCATGAGCACTTTGAAAGTCCGCCAACGGGATGCGCACCGTCTGGAACACCGGCTCCCAGTCTTTTTCATATCCTTTCTCATCGAGGATGGCGAGCTTCGTGAACTTCTCCTTGAACGGCGGCGGAATCGCAATCAACTTGCCGACCGGCACACTGGCCGTTGCGCCGTCGCTCGTCACCAGCTCCATCGTGAAATCCGGCGATTCCCGCTCTTTCTTTTCCGCCTTGTCCTCTTTTTCCTTTTTCTTCTTCTCTTCTTCTTCCTTCTTCTTCTCTTCCTCCGTCTTCTTTCCCGGCAGCGCCGCGTCTTCATCCATCGCCGCAATCGAAAACTCGATCGTCGATCCCTCACCCAACTGCCACTTCGCTGCCGCCCCGGTGGGCAGAGTCAGCGTGTACGTTGCCGCCGGGGCTCCTTTCGCGCGATTCCACCCGAGAAACACGCCGTTGTAGTCGCGGTCGCCTTCCCGCCACGGAATGCGCCCTTCATGCCACCCCGACAAATTCTCTCCTGCAATGCTGCCGCCCGCCGCCGTGGTTGTGGTGAGGTCTGCATCCTCGCTGAACGAAGCCAGCGCCACATACGAGGCATCCTGGTATCGGCTTACGTAAAGAGTGTCCGGCAACCACGCGCGCCCCACTCGCCAATCCTCAAACAAAGGAAGGTACTCGCGCCGGTCGCGCAGCGTTGCTTCCAAGAACGCGGAGATGTACGTCTTCGAAATCCGCCGCTGCTCGTCCCCCGGCATCAACGGCTTCAAATTCAAAAGCCAGCTCAGCGGTTTGCCCGCGTCCGTCCGCCCCCACACGATGTTGAACTGCCCGTGATTCGCGCGGTACGCATAGATTTCCGCCTTAAACCACGGTCCCGGCTGCGTAAACTTCACGTGGTCCCACTGCCGGCTACCCAAAAAGGAAGAAACATCGGCGTCGTGCGCGCCCTGCAGCGTCAGGTAGCTCACATCCTGAATCCACCGGTGCTGTTCCGCCGGTTTGTATTGGCCATCTGCGGGCGCGATGGCCACCACGGCTTTAATCGCGAACCCGTAATCAAATTTGATATTCGCATCCTCCGGATAAAATTTCATTCGATTGAACGCCGCCGCGGTCGCCGCTGCCTCTCCGCCGCGCGAATGCCCCATCAGCGCGATGCGCGTCAGATCCACTTTGCCCTGGAACGGATTCCCCGCCGCCTGGTTCCATTCTTTCCACAACTTCAAATGTTCAAGCAACAACCAGCCGCGCACCGCGCTGCCTGGCTTCAAAGGCGGATCGTGAAACAGGCCGCCATTCACAAAATTTTCGTCGATGGAAGCAAGAATAAATCCGCGGCTCGCCAGCAATTCCCCTAGATACTCGTAACCCGGATCCGAGAAGTCCGCCAAGTTATGATTCCCGTGCACGATCAGCACCAGCGGAAATGGCCCCGCTCCTTCCGGATACCACACGCGCGCGTTCAGCGGCAGCTTGTCAACGTCAAACTTCCAATAAGTCTTCCGCGCCCAGCGCTTCCATCCTTTGAAATCTTTGAAAAAATCCGACGCATCCACCGTCCGCGTCTTGATCGCGACACTCGCCCCGTATTCCGGCCGCCGAACGTCGTTCCCCACTCCATAGAAAAGTTTTTGCACGCGATACGGCCCATTCGCGCCGGGATCGGCCACCGCTAGCTTCGCGGGCATCGATTCCGCGGGTGGCTTCCACACGATGAGCTTCTCCATCGACCCATCATGCGCAAAGAACCAAACGAAATACACGTTCCCCGCAATCCCCGCAACGAAGAACAATGAAACGAGAATCTTTTTTCGCAGTGCCGCTTGTCGCAAATCTCCCGCAACCGACGTCGCAATCGTCGCGCCTAAGACTCCTTCGACTAAGCCCACCACGATGGCCATCGGAACTCCCAGCACCGGCGGTCCCCAAAGCATCATCACCACGACGCAAGAACCGATGATCCATCCCGTGGCCCACCGTGGCAGCTTGCGGAGTATCGTCAGCAACAACACCACGCCCAGCGCCATCAACGGAATGCACAGCGCAGCAAACAAAATTGCGAACGCAAAATCGAACGCGTAGCCGAATCCCGTTTTTAAGCACAGCCCCGCGATGATCACGGTCGCGGCCGCCGCCGCGAGCGTTCCCCACACCGCTCCGCGCCGCGCCTCCGGCCCCGGACGAATCAAGCTCCAGTTCTTCGAGCACCAAACCTTGATCTTGAGCCACACGTCTTTCCTGTGCGTCCAGAGAGACATCTTGTGCCTCCATCCCGCCAGTACTTCATTACGTCGCGGCCGCTTCCCAGGTTCCGAAATTGTTGGCAGCTAGTGGTGATTCGTGGCCCCACTTCGCAGAGTCCACCGATGGTATTGACGATCGCAATGCCCAAGCGTCAGTCACGCACTAATCCGATTACTGAAAAAACGAAGGCCTCCCCGCCACAAACCGGGAGGCCTTTCGTAAGATATTGGCCCAAAGGAGCTTAGCTTCCGGAGAAACAAATCTGCTCTCAGCGGCGCGGCTAGCTTTTGCCGGCAGCAGCCGCCTTGGCCATCTTCGCTGCGTACTCTTGCGAGCGCCGCTTCATTTCTTCGGGCGCGACATCTTCCACATGCTGCGCGAGGCCCCACTGGTGTCCGAAAGGATCGGTGATTTTTCCATAGCGGTCGCCCCAGAATTGGTTTTCCAGGGGCATATCCACCTTGGCGCCTGCGGCCACGGCCCGCTTGAAAACGGCATCCACATTTTCGGTGTAGAGGAAGATGCCACACGCATTCTTAACGCCGGGCGTTGGCGCGGCGTTCATACCGGGGAACTCGTCAGAGAGCATCACCATGGAGTCGCCGATTCGTAATTCGGCATGCCCAATTCGGCCATCGGGACCCTTCATACATACGGTTTCCACGGCGCCGAAGACGGACTTGTAATAATCAATCGCCTGCGCGGTGTTCTTGCATGTCAGATACGGCGTAACAGTGTGATACCCCTCAGGAATTGCACGGACGGAACTCATAATCGCCTCCTCGAAGATTTGGATGTGCGCGCACAGAAACGGAAGGGAGCTGGGGCTCGGCAGAGCCATGCGCAAAAGCCTTGATACTCTCTCGCGCGCGCGGTGTCAACAGCAATGAAATCAACAGGGCCCTGACTGGCGAATGAACGCCACGAGCTAGATGTTGCCCTAACCCTGGGCGGAGTTGCAGTCTATGGTCTTAGACATTTACACCATGTGCGCGAAGATAGACGATCAACCGGCTGACCGGCGGCGCCGGCACGAAGTTATAGCTCCCCGCAATGCGGTCCGCGAAAAACAGCACGGCGTCGCTTTCAAACGCGCCCGCATAATGCAGCACGGAATACTTCCTGATGTACGCTTGGATCTCATGCTCCGCCAGCGGACGGAACGAAATGTCTGAAACCTCGACCGTGGATAGCATCTTCCTGGTCCGTGAGTGCATCACGGCAAGTGCGGTGACAAACTGGAATTCGCTGCCGGAAAGCTCCCGCAGGAATTGTGCCGCCTCCTCCATGCTGCGCGGCTTCCCATAAATCCTGCCGTCCTTCGACACCACCGCATCCCCGGAAACCACCACGGCGTCCGGAACCTTTTGAGTCTTTTATGCCTTTGCCCACGAGGGCCGAAAGAGAGATCCCAGACTGAAGCGTCCAGAGCCTTGTGCAGCGACGCAGAGAAAAAAGAAGCAGTAAAACACGGCTCGTTCGCCGCCGTTCCGAATCGGCCAGAACCCGTGCGGCGCATGGGCCAGAAAATAGGCCACGGCCATTTCGCCGCTCGCGATAAAGGCCGCAATGCCGGCAAATAAGCCGAGCGCGATAAGCGAGCCTCCGAAGAACTCGATGATTCCCGCCAGCAGGCCTTGGGGGTCATGAAGCTCGCGTGCCCCGCCGAGGACTCCAAACAATTTCTGCGCGCCGTGGCAGGCGTACAAGAATCCGATCACCAACCGAGTTGCCGGATAAATGCGGTCCGCATATCGGCCAAGAAGTTTGGACATGCGATGCTCCTTTCTGTTTGTTCGCCGGCTAATCACTGGGTCAAACGGATCTGCTCGAAGGTGGATTCGAAACCGGAGCCTTCCGGCGAACAGCACATGATGCCTGCATCGACAGAGGCCCGCAATGGAAGCTAACCTAGGCGCGCGGCGATGAAGTTCTTCCCGTCCAGAGAATAGAGGACTTCGAGCGAGGATCCCTTGCGCACGATGCGCCACCACAACGGTTCCTTGGCGGTGATGCCGCGAACCGTGGACCAATCGGGAGAACTCGCGCGTGACCACAACACTGGCGTGGCCGATGCCATCCACCAGTTCAAGGCCGCACTTCATCCAGTTGCTGGCATCGATGCGCACCATCAGTCCTTGGCTGATCGTAGAGCGCGGCGTATTTCCCCGAGACACGACTTTCTAAAAGTGAAGTCGCCACTATGATAAGGGGCAGATAGAAGAAGTGGCCGCTGTCGGTGACGTAGTCGTAGAACGTCTTGCGCCAATAATCGGTCTTGGGTTTGGTGATGACGATAAGCTGATCGCCGGATTGCTTGGCCGATGCGGGCTCGTTAAACCACTTCATCTTGGCCAGAAGCGCTTTGCCGGAGAGTTCGGAATTCGCCGCTGGGCCTGCGGCAAGCAGAGCCGGCGAAGCAATGCCATTGGCGAAGGTCACGTCTCGGCAAAACGCTGCGAAGGTCAGCGCGGACGCAGAGGCCAAGAAGTCGCGGCGATTGGAACTCATAGTATTCTCCAGAGAAACGATTTCCCAATTAGACGGAGAGAATGTCGGTTTGGCTTGCTGGACCGCAGCGATGCCAAAGAGATTATTTTTTGATGTTCACCAGCGGCTTGGTGGGACAGACGCTCCGCTTGAAAGTGACTGTCGTGCGCACGTCTTGATCCTTGCTCGAAGGGTCGCAGTGTGAGTTGCACGCATGATGGATACGTTTTCATAGTCGACCCGATGCCTGATGCCTGATGTTGCATCCAGTCGCGGATGAGCATCAACAATTGACGGGGCTATGGCTGGGCGAGAAAATGCCCGCCGAAACGACCACCCAAGCGGCAGGGAAAGCAGGACAGCGGGAACGAAGGAGGGCAGGCATGCGATACGACTTCCTGGTGGAAACGTACGAGACGGAGCGCATCAAAGTGCTGAGCGTGTGGAGTGAATTTCGAGACGAGGATTTGCCAGTGCGGCCGCGTGCGGGCGATCCGCGAGGACGCAGTTTGCGCGAGCAGATGGTGCATCAGTGCGTGAGCGAGAATCTGTGGTTCCTGAACATGCTGGGAATTGATGTAAGCGCGCGGCCGCTGCCAAAGACGGAGACGCGACTGGAATTCATTCAGCGCTACGCAGAAGACAGCAACAAGCGACTAGTGATACTGAGGACGAAGGAGGAATCGTGGTGGGAAGGCGAAACAAAATTTTTTGACGTGAAGCGATCGCGCACATGGGTGATGGTGAGAAGGATCGCGCATAGCGCACACCATCGCGGACAACAAATGGCCATGCTGCGGATGCTGGGGCGGGATTTGCACAGCAATTACGGGCCGACGGCGGACACGGGCGGGCTGATGCAGAATCATGCGCCCACGATTTATGCTTACGACGGCGTCGAAGCGTTGCTCGCAGGAGAATTGGCGGGAGGCAAGAAGCGAGCGCTACCGGGCGCCGGAGGCAATGCGGTGACGGAACGCCCGGACGGAAGTTCTAAGTCATAAGTTTTCAGTATTACAGCAACTTGAGAACTCATTGCTCAGCGGCTGCAGCTGGCTCGGGGCAGTCGCGTGGACGGCACGGCTGCCCAAAGAGGACGAGTCGTTCGTGAAGGAGCTGGGAACGCGCCCTTCGTCCCCTGCCTGCAGCAGGCAAGCTCTCTGGGCAAACTAAAGCGCGCCCCTATCAGAAAAAACGAGTCGGCTCGAAGCCGGCGCTGCAAAAGTTGGGACACGATATATCGTGCCCCTACAGAAGGCTTCGCATGAAGCGATTAGTGGAACCGAAGAGTGAAATGGGGCATCCTACAAAGGCAAGAGAACGAGGGCACGACAAATTGAAATTGCGAGAGGTTCGCGAATGCGATCGAAGACTGTTTTTTGTTGTGTAGCCAGCTTGTTTCTGGCGGCTTGTTTGCCGGCGCAAGTGACGCACGGACAAAAACCGAAGCTGCCGGCGCCGTTTGCCACGAAGTCCGCGGGCAATGGGCCGGACCGAGTCAAGCCGCCGGAGGGTTTTCTTCCGACCGTGCCGGCGGGATTCACAGTCAACGTGTATGCGAGCGGCTTCAAGATGCCGCGCTTTCTGACGGTGGCGCCGAACAAAGATATTTTCCTGGCGGACACGGGATCTGGCGAAATCCTCGTGCTGCGCGACCCGAAAAATACGGGGGGAGCGCACGAACGGGAAGTGTTTGTGGACGGAATGCGGCGGCCGTTCGGCATCGCATTTCACGATGACTACGTGTACGTGGGAAACATGAACGAGCTGGTGCGGTTCAAGTACGATCCGAAAACTTCGAAGCGCCGCGCGGAGAAAGAGCACTTGATGGATTTTCCTTCGGGCGGACATGACACGCGCACGGTGGCCTTTTCTGCTGATGGGAAGCATTTGTTCCTGGCGGTGGGCTCGGAGTCGAACATCAACACCGGCGAGCTGCCGATCCGCGCAGCCGTGACGATTTGCGATCCCGACGGAAAAAATGTGCGGCTGTATGCAACGGGGCTGAGAAATCCCGTGGGGCTGGCGATTGAGCCGGTGTCCGGAGAACTGTGGACGAGCGTTAACGAACGCGATGAACTGGGCGACGATCTGCCGCCGGATTATTTCACTTCGCTGAAAGACGGCGGCTTTTACGGCTGGCCGTACAGCTACATCGGCGACAACGTCGACTCGCGAGTGAAGCAGGAACATCCAGAGTTGGTAAAGCGCGCGATTATTCCGGATGTGCTGCTGGGAGCGCATGTGGCGCCGCTGCAATTCGCGTTTTATACGGGGAAACAATTTCCCGAAAGCTACTGGGGCGGAGCGTTTGTGGTGGAGCACGGTTCGTGGAACCGCGCGAAGCGCTCCGGCTACCAGGTGGCGTTCGTGGCGTTCAAAGATGGCAAGCCGTCGGCGGATCCCGTGCCGTTCTTGACGGGATTGGTGCCGGATCCGGGCGGATCGGATGTGTATGGACGGCCAGTAGGAGTGACGGTTGCGCCAGACGGGTCCCTGCTTGTCTCCGACGACGGAGCCGAGGTCGTGTATCGTGTCTCCGTAGCGAAGTGAAAATGGAATGGCAAACATCTACGGCAGGTCGGAACTTGTCAGGTAAGCCCGTTTGGACGTAGCCGCCCGGCGGCGGACGCTTCGCGTGAGGTAACCGAGTGTTGGTTGCTTGATGGCTCGGGTATAAGTGTGGGTCACAGGAGGTGTTCCCGTGACCCATCTTCGAAAAATGATGCTGGAGGAACTCCAGCGTCGTAATTATGCACAAAATACCATACGCCACCGCCTTCGTGCAGTAGAAGATTTTGCTCGACGATTCCGCTGTTCCCCCGGTCAGGTAAGCTTCGCCCTTGCGTCGCTTGTCGGTGCAACGTTCCACTTAAATCTTAAAACGTTCTTGGCGGAAGGTGGTTTCTAGTGACTATTGTGCCCTAAAGGTAAAAAAAGTACTATTGACGGTATTTTCAAACCAGAGTAAACGTCTGATACCTCCCCAGGAATCTTCGAAAAATATTGCAGGTGGTCCCGTCGGCACGATTCGGGGATAGCAGACGTGTAATCGGAATCGGAGTGCGTCAAGCCGGGATGGGGCCAGCTCTGGATTGGTGGAGAAGAACATGACACTTCGAAGTGTGTGCGTCGGTGTTTTCCTTTGCTCACTTATTTTCTCGACGCTAGTTATCCCCACGATGGCGCAATCTACCGCCAGCGTGGGCGGCGTTATTACGGACGCCACCGGGGCCACGATCCCCAATGCCAAGGTCACGGTGACCAACCAGGGCACCGGAATCTCCTTAAGCTCGCAAACCGGCAACACCGGGGCTTATCTTTTTCCTTCCTTGCCGATCGGCACTTATCGGCTAGAAGCTGTCGCCGCGGGCTTCGAAAAGGCGGTGGTCTCGGACCTCAACCTTCCCGTCGCCACCTCCGTTAACCGGAATATCCAACTCCAAATTGGCCAAGCCTCGGAAGTCGTTGAGCTTACTGCGGACGCCGCGGTGATCGACACTGCGACCATCACCATGGGCCAAGTCATCGACCAGAAGACGACGCAAGAAATCCCGCTCAACGGTAGGCACTTCGTGGATCTCAGCCTGCTGACGCCGGGAACCGTAACACCTCCGCAAAACGGCTTCTTGACCGCCCCGCTCCGCGGCCAGGGATCCTTTGGTTTCAACACGGCTGGCCAGCGGGAAGATACCAACAACTTCCTGGTGAACGGGATCAACCTCAGCGACATGGTCCAGAATCAGATCACCTTCCAGCCGTCCATTAATACGGTTTCCGAATTCAAAGTCGACAACTCCACCTACAGCGCCGAATACGGCCGGAACTCCGGCGCCATCGTGAACATCGCCACTCGCTCAGGCACCAATGACTTCCACGGTGAGCTTTTCAATTTCTTCCGAAATAGCGCGATGGATGCCAGGAACTTTTTCAATCCCGTGCTGACTTCCGCCGGATTGCCCAATCCCCAGGCCACCTTCAAAAGGAACAATTTCGGCGCGGCCTTCGGCGGACCGATTCGCAAAGACCGCGCCCATTTCTTTGCCAGCTACGAAGGATTGCGCCAGCGTCAGGGGATAACCATCAACAGCTTGGTTCTTTCCCCGGCGCAGCAAGTTCAAGCGCAAACGACTAGCGATGCCGCGGTGCGGGCGCTCGCCGCTTTGATCCCGACGTCGAACACGACCGAAGGCGGCCAACCCTTCTTCGTAGGTTCTGCCGTCGCGCCTGTCAATATTGATCAAGGGACTGCCGACATCGATGTAGACCTCGCACCGAGAGATCGACTCCATGGATATGCCGCGATTCAGGAGGACCTGCGGCAGGAGCCTACGTTACAGGGCAATACACTTCCCGGATGGGGCGATACGCGTAAGTCCCGCCGACAAATCGGAACCATCAGTGAAGACCACATCTTCGGGCCGGCGGTGACCAACTCGCTGCGCGTCGGCTACAATCGAATTCACATTGTTTTTACGCCCAATCAAATGCTGAATTCAGCGAACTTTGGCATCAACAATGGAGTCAACGCCCCCATCGGCTTGGCGCAGATTGACATCGGTTCGGGCGCCCTTGACTTCGGCGGTCCCGCAGCGTTTCCCCAGGGCCGTGGCGATACCACCGCGGTTTTGAACGATACGCTGAACTGGCTAAAGGGCCGGCACAGCCTAGCGTTCGGCGGCGAGGTGCGCCGCGTTTACAACAACAATTTCGCTCTCGATACCACGATCTTTCGATTCTCGAGCGTCACCAACTTCCTTAGCGATACCGCGTCCTCGTTCACTTTTGCGGGAACGCCGGCGAACCGCATTTTGTCCCCGGCGTACGACGGGTTCGCCCAGGATAGTTTCAGGGTGAAATCTAATGTCACCCTGCAACTGGGATTTCGCTATAGCTGGTACGCAACACCTTGGGAATACCACAACCACTTCACCGTTTTTGACGTTGCTACCGGCTCGTTCATCCAGGTGGGAACCGGCGGAATCGGTCAGCCCTTCCATACCAACAACAAGAATTTCCAGCCCAGGGTGGGCTTCGTATGGGACCTGTTCAAGAAACAAAAAACCATCCTTCGAGCCGGGTACGCCATCATGACGGACGAGCCTGTCACCGGCATTGTCACGGGCCTGAACGTCAATCCGCCGTTCAGCGCGCCGTTCACGGCGACCTCGGGGGTTTCCCTCGTCAACGCCGCTTCCGCAAGCTTGCTCTCTCCCACAACCATTGATCCGAAGTTCGACAATCCTTACGTGCAATCCTACAACCTCAACATCGAGCAGCAGCTTACTCGTTCGATGGGGGTGACCGTGGGCTACATGGGATCGAAAGGGACGCACTTAAGAGTCGCTCGCAACCTCAACCAGCTTGAATTGGTTGGTGGCGCATTGGCGAGGCCCTTCCCGGCTGTATCCGCGTCCAGCCCGATTGACCCGGGCGTGGCTCTGGGAAACATCACCGAAATCACCAGCGGCGCGAGCTCGAACTACAGCGCTGCGGTCGTGGCATTCAACCGCCGCTTGTCGCATGGATTGCAGCTGATTTCCTCCTACACTTATTCGAAGTCCATCGACGAAAACTCGCTCAATTCACAAGGGGTCATCTTGCAGAACAGTCTCGATCTCCGCGGTAGCCGCGGCCTGTCCGACTTCAACGTGCGCCATCGCGGCGTCATCAGTGGATTCTACGAATTACCTTTCCGCGGCAACCGGCTGGTCGCGGGCTGGGAAGTGGGAACCATCGTCCAAGTGCAGACGGGCAACCCCTTGAACGTCACAACGAGCATCAGCAACTTTACCGGCACGACTCCGCTCACCGCTGGTGGAGGTTTGCGGCCCGACCTTCTTATGCCAGTGACCGTCACTGGAAATCCCGCGCAGTGGTTCAGCAATCCGGTCGTGTGCACTCCTTTTGGCCCGCCGAACCAGCCGACCATACCGGCAACGTTTCCACTCTGCTCGGCTACGCCCAATGCGGCATTCGCGCTGCCACTGGGAGCGTCACCTGCCGCCGATCACTTCGGCAATTTCGGCCGCAATGCGTTTACCGGTCCGAGATTCGTCAACACCGATTTGTCCCTGGTCAAAAATACGAAGCTTACGGAGCGAATGAACTTGCAATTCCGCGCCGAAGCTTTCGACGTGCTCAATCATCCCAACTTCGGGAACCCCAATCTGAATGCCCAAAGCTCCTCGTTTGGCAGAATCACCACAACACGTTTCCCGACGGGAGATTTTGGTTCGGCGCGTCAAATTCAGGCTGCTCTGAAACTGACGTTCTAAAGCCGGGCACAAATATCGAATCAACCCACTTGGCTTAGGCCAGAATGACAAAACCGCTCTGGCGCCCTCGCGGCAAAGGCTCCATCAGCGCCATGATGGAGCACGCAGTCAAGGTCGAGACGGGAGAAAGAGCATTGCTTGCCAAGCTGGGGCGCAGCCTGCCTGCGTTAGGCAGGCTGCGGCAAGCTCCGTCCCCTGGCCGCCACTTATGGGATATCTAGTAGTTACGGTAGGTTCAAGACTTAGGCGCCGCCTCGGCCCACGGTTGAGTTTCTTTGCATTCGTGATGCTTCGCATCCCACGATGCTGTAAGCAGAATCACGCTGAGCTGTGACACCCCGCGCTTTTCGCGCACTCTGAAACATGCTGTGGCCGAAGACTTACACGTGGATACCACTCATCGTCGCTGAGCGGGTTACTTAATTATTTGGAAAAAAACTCCGTGGTGCGGTAGGAGCGGGATTCGATTTTTCCGGAGCCCAATCGTCCAAGGCGGCTTGCAATCGATCGATTCCGGCCCTGAGTTCGTCCAGTGCCCCCAAGCCGAACTCGAACTTGTGCATGGCGGACAAGGTACGAGAGAGAGTTTTGCGCGCATCTCGAAGAAGGCGCTCTTTGCGGACGTCGTGGCGCGTGCAAGCGTTGCGGCAGAAGGTAACGCCAAGTTCCATTTGGGCGAGCAGGCAGGTGAGTTCAAGCTGGCGCTGCCGCTGGCCCAATTCTCTTGCCATTTGTAAAATAGAGTCGCATTCGTCGATGAGGTTGTGAGCCGCGAGCCTCACTTCGGTGACGATGGCTTGGGCTTGGGACTGAGTGAGGCCGAGACCCTCATTGAGCCGTCGCGCGCGCTCGTTTGCTTGAGTCCAGGTGGGAAAGGTTCCGAAGCGTTTGTCGACGGTGAGGCCTGGAAGACCGAGAACGGCCTCAGCGAGGACAGCTTCGTCCCCCGCGAGGGCTGCCGCGAAAGCTAATTGCGCTGCCATGTCAAGGCTCGTTAGAGCAGTACTACCTTTACTACTAATATTATGCTCCGAGAGTTGATAACTTTCAAATTATAAAAGGCAAGAACCACTTGCATAACCCGACTTGGGAAATTATTCCTGAGAGAACGAACGTCAGCGAACCCAAGCATGAGCGCGTGCGACGGTTACGAGACGTCTGGCGAGGGACTCCGGGTTGATTACATAGTTGACCAAACCGGTCTTCATCCAGGCAAGAGGCGGATCCGCTTTTTCCGCGGTCTCCGGCGCTTGCACGATCGTGACGCCGCCGGATTCCTTGAAGGCTTTCAAGGCCGGGGCTCCGTCGCCGTCCAAACCAGACAGGGTGATGGCAATTCCCGGGTGTCCGCTCTTCGCCAAGGAACACAAGAAAATCGTGATTACGTTGGACCAGCCTTTGCGTTTTGATCGTGGATGAAGCGACAACACTCCATCGGCAAGCGTCATTTCCTTTGCAGGAGGGAGAACATATACGTGATTCGGGAGCAGAGTTCCGCGATGTGATGCGAATGGGATTATGACTTTGGAGGCCAGGCGATTTGGCCGCCGCGGCGGTAGGCCAAGTTGGCAATTTGGCCGGCGCGGGCGGCAGCGACGCCGGTTTCGACGGGAGCGGTCGGCTCTTTGCGGGAGCGGACGCAATCAAAAAAGTTTTGCATGTGGTCGATGGTGCCGTCGCGGAAACTGTCGGCGCGCATGACAGGATTTTCCCTGCCGGAAACGCCTTCATGATAAACGCCGAAGCCGCCGCGATTTATTTTTAAGGTGGCGTCGGTGCCGCGGAACTCGAGGCCGCCATCGTCAATGGAAGAGGCCATCATGCCTTCGTAGACGACATCGAATCCGGGATAGCGGAAGGCGGCTTGCACGGTGTCGGGGCAATCCCATTGCTCGAAGATGGATTTATCGGCAAGGAGTTGCGCGTACGTGGGCTGATCGGACTTCATGGCCCAGTGGGCGACGTCGATCCAATGGGTGAAGAGATCGGTCATGGCGCCGCCGCCGAAATTCCAAAACCAGCGCCAGCGGTAGAACTTTTCTTCGCTGAAGGGCTGATCGGGGGCGTTGCCGAGCCACTGCTTCCAATCGAGGGCCTGGACCTCAACGGCTTTGTGCTCGCGCCACACGAGATAGTTTTGCCACCAGTAGGTGCGGACCTGGGGAACGCGGCCGAGGCTGCCGCCCTGGATGAGATCCACAGCGTCGCGGAAGTGGCTCCAACTGCGCTGCTGCATGCCGCATTGCAGGATTTGTTTGCTGGAGCGAACGGCGCGCGTGAGCGTGGCGCCTTCCTCGATGGTATGGGTGACGGGCTTTTCGAGGTAGACGTCTTTGCCGGCGGCGATGGCGTCGACGGCCATGCGCACGTGCCAATGGTCGGGAGAGGCGATGATGACGGCATCGAGCTTTTGTTCGAGAAGCTCGCGATAGTCGGTGTGGACGGCGGCGAGGCCTTTGGAACGTTCTTTCATGGCGTCGCGACGAGGGGCGTAGACGTCGCACACGGCCGCGAGTTGGTAGTTGCCGGCCTTGTCGGCAGCGTTGAGCAGGTCATTCATGCGGCCGCCGGTACCGATGGCCCCGACGAGCAGCGTGTCGTTGGCGCCAAGGACGCGAGTGGATGCGAGGGCGGTGAGCCCGGTAGTGACGAGAAAAGTACGGCGATCGATTTCGTGTTTCATGGGGAGCATCTTAGCGGGTCAGGGGGCAGGAGGAAAGTGGCGGGGGAGGGATTCGCGGTGCAGAAAATACCCTGCCCCTGCCGGATGACGAGCCTTCATCTAATTCTTGGATGCGCCCGTGCGAAATAATCCGCGCTGAGGCGCTTGTTTTCGCTTGTAAGATGCACTTTACAATGTTCCGGAATCTACCGGAATGAAGTTTTTTGAACGCGACGCATCCGAAAGTGCGCGGGCGGCCCGAAGACGCTCGGTCAAGCGTCGAGAGGATGAAAAAGATGAGAAACGACATCTACGCTCCATTGAGCGCGCCTGTTGGATTTCACGACGACAAGGTCATCTACGACCTGTTTGGCCGAGCGGTCGGAGAATTGCACGGTTTACGGGTGTACTGCATGGCTGGACATTATGTGGGCGAGCGATAGTCTCTGGCAAACCATAGGAAAATAAGACGAGTGCTACCGGCGCGAGCGGGGGCACCTTTGAAATTGGAGGTACGCGAAGCGGAGTTGACGGAGGCAAGAGGGACGGGCCGCTAGTAGTCACCGTGACGGTGAAGGTTGTGGCTGCTCCTTTGGCAATCAGTAAGTCCGCGATTGCGCTGGCCGGCAGCCGTGGGGCTGAAAACCAGGGAGATGGTGCAGTTGGAGCCGAGTGCGAGCGGGCCGGTGCAATTGTTGGTGAAGCGGAAATCGGAAGGGTTGGGTCCGGCGAGAGAAACTGAGGAAATGTGCAGGTCCGCGTCTCCGGAGCTGATGACCGTCAACGTGTGAGGCGCGCTGGAAGCTCCCTGGGTGGTGCCCGGAAACGAGGGAGCAGCGGGAGAAAAAGCGATAGCAGGCGCGGGGGCGAAGCCGGTGCCGTTGAGGACCAGGGTTTGCGGAGTGCCGGGAGCGTTGTCTGCGACTTGAAGGTTGGCGGTGAGCGGACCCAGAACTTGCGTGAAAAGAACAGAACCACGCCCCCGCTTAGCGGCTGCGCATAAATAATTCGGTATCCTTTATACACTACAGTATCATTACGGAAGCTCCTCTTCTCGCCGAATAGTTGCTTTTAGCCCAATAAACAAGCACTCCCACGAGCAC